>Ga0123342_1002856_pt1 | contig 28398 bp, 14 predicted proteins | sample Turbeawhitnodule_FD_89960 | JGI IMG/M metagenome (GOLD analysis project Ga0123342, IMG submission 89960) | Root nodule microbial communities of legume samples collected from Mexico - Turtle bean Mexico white nodule | ecosystem: Host-associated > Plants > Roots > Nodule | place: Mexico: Nepantla... | reverse complement strand
TCCAGTTACCCTTGTTTTTTTTCTAAATTAAAAACATACACCCAAACCCCCCCTCTTCACCCAAAACACGTTTCCCCCCCCCCCCCCAGGTGTTAGTCGCCATGCAATGATATAGGCTAAAAATCTAGGTGTTAAATTTAGAGTACCTACATGAAACTCATTGAATGAATTGGTTGCTCCATTGTATAGAATTGCATCTTGTTGAACTCACTAATTTCTGGTATATTTCCCCTGCCAACTTTTACTTCATTGTATTTGAATCCAACAATGTTGCTCCAAACATCAGGAGTTATCAGCATAGTGACTCCTTTCACAATGGAAACCAGATTCTTCCCATCAAGGCTGAGATTTGTGTAGAACACCTTGATCAAATCGGGATATACATTTTCTGTTATTTCTAGGAAAGGTTTAAGCCTCTGAAATTTCAGCAAGGCCTTTGGCTCATCCAGTTTCTACTCCTTCATCCATGACAATCTATAACACCCCCTAACGATAATATGTATTCCGGATTGTATAATCCAAAATATAATTTTAATATGTATCCTAAATTTATCCTGAATACATATTATAGTTAGAGGGTGTTACAGATTTTACAATCCGGTATACATGAAAACAAAAATAAAAATAAATAAATAAATGAACAAAAAACGAAGGTAAAATCACCATAAAACATACCTCAACCACCAACCACCATCGGCCACCAAAAACAACCACCTCAAGCAACCAATACCACTTGGAAATGACAAAGTCACCACACTCTCCACCAAAACAAAAATCCTAACATATAATTAGAAGGGTATGGTTGGAATTAAAAAAAATATGAAGGTGTAGGAAGAATGTATGGAGATGCAGGGAGAAAGCCATTTACATGGTGGCTAGATATGCTCGGATGGTCCTCCATCAATAGGAGAACAAGAACCACAACAAAAAAAATAAAATAAAAGATATTTAAAATTGATATAATATATTTATAAAATTAATCACAATGTTAACTATCTTAATTTTTTTAAATCATAATAAATTATTTTCAAATTAAAGATTAACAAAATCTCTTCATATTTAGGGACTAAAACATTATTTTTAAATTTGGAACACTAGAAAATTACTTTTAAATTTGAGAATTAAGAGAAAAGCTAACCCAAATTTAAGAAACTGAAGAGATATTTTTTTTTAAATTAAAAATAAATTTTTATCTATTATAATTTTTAAAAAATTTTACGGATAGACCTCAGTTAGGAGTGATTTACAAACAATTTTTTATAGATTCATAGAAGGTTTCCAGATGAATGCTGAGAATATTAATTTACTAGTGATTTAATTTATATATACATGTTTTTTTGGAAAACGAGATAGTAATAAAATTTAGTATAAAGTTTTTATTCAATAAAAGTCACCTAACAAAATGAAGTTTTTGATGAAAATTAAATTTGTAACAATTTACTTTAAATCATATTAACTGTTGGTTTAATATTTTATCGTATCGTTACAAATTTTACTATTGTTAGATGCCGTTGATGATAATTATATGAATACGACGATGAAAAAAAAAATAAACGATTAAACTTATGATAGAAAATTAAAAATAATAAAAACCTTCCTTTGACAAAACCCATTTAAAAAAATATAGAAGATTTTTTTTGTGGAGTGTGCATATATCTGGATTATTATAAATTTTTGAATTCATAATTATTATAAGGAAAAAATAAGACTCGAATGAAATTATTATTTCTTAGTTCTTGTGTTATAACTTTTTTTTTTTTAATGTAGTCCTATAGTTTGAAAGTTCTCAACGTGGTTTCAGATTTGTTTGAAATTAGTGAATTTGATCACTTCTATTAGATTGATTATGAGTGATAATGTTACATAATAAGTATGTGTTAATTTGCTTCCTTTGTTGATTTCAAGTTAAAGTTTCTTGATTTTTTTTTGTCTTTAATAAACCATATTCTGTGTACCTTGTTGCTTCCATTCCCTGATTCTGCTTTAACTATATAAACTCTAACGCTGCCTACAAACTATTTATTTTAAGAGTTTCAATTCTAGTTAGTTCTTCTTTACGATCCTTTAGATACAAGAAATGGTTTTCTTAGCCTTCACTTATTAGATCGGGGTCTCTTATTTTCTTTTATGTGAAAGTATATTTAAAATAAATGTTCACTTAAAAGCTTGAATTTTATATTGATGTTAATTTTGTATGGATTTTGTTCTTAATTTTAATGTGCAAGATTTGTATTTTAAAGAGGAGGTTGGAGGAGCTAATAAAAGGTACGGTTAAGATGGTCATGCTAGTTTTTGGAAAATCCAATCCAAAATTCAAATATTTGGATTGGATTTTAAATCCAAATCCATATTTTTATAAACAAAAAATAATTGAATTTTAAATTTAAATTTATATTTTTTTTAAAAATTAACATAATATTAATATAAAAATATGTATCAAAAGTTTAATCATATAAATATTAAAAAGATATAATAAAATTACAATTTAATAATATCAAAAAATATAATTACTATTCTTGAGAAGTTTGAAACTAGTTAATTTTGCTTATATTTAAGTACAGAGGTAGCAAAAGCATAGGATATAAAATGTCTAATTGGCAATGTCATGAATTTAACTTCTATTTGTACATGGAGAAAATGTCTACCACTCAATGCTAAATGCTAAAATCATAAGTGTCTTGGAGAAAAAAGAGTTCAAATCAGTAATTTGTTTCTCTATGATCCAATTTACAAATGTTAACATGGAATGTAGTCAAAAGAGTCTTTAAAATTGCTTTTAGAACATGACATGAGAAACCCTTTCGAGACTAAGTAAGATCTATCTCATAGATATGATCTAACTAGGCATGTAACTAAATCACGACAATTGCAGCAACTAGTTTAATCTGAAAAGGTTGAGTCAACATCTTTAACATAGGCTAGCCAAATATAACTTAAGGAAAAACTAAGAACAAGTACTCTTTCAAACAAATTTCTAGTAAGTATGACCTACGATAGTACACAATCACACAACTCCACCATGATTCTAACTAAATATCATATCCGGAATTGTGACCGAGTAACTTGCAAACATTTGAATATCGCAAAAGCACAATGTGCCTATCTAAAATCATATACGTTGATAACTGATGGGAATCTCTAGATTGATGATGCTCAGGAAGCTCTACTGATGTTGTTTCTACCTTATGTTGTCTAAGCATTAAATAAGAAGTACCTTTTGATGTTGGTCACCTACAGTAAATGCCTTGTGTCTAGAAAATTCTTAAACATGCATGCAAATTATACTACAAAGCTTAGTAATCAAACTATCTTGTGTAAGGATGGTAACGATTACTGCAACCATAACTTCAAGAAGTGAAACCATAATAATTATAATTAATCCCTTAGAAAAAAATAGCCGTAAACAAATTCAATACATACTTGCTATCTTCGTGCATTGTCTTGTGTCCACTCCAACCTTGAAATATTCCATGTATCATAAACTGAAAAATTATAAGCAAAAACAGCATGACTCCTAAAAACAAATCAGCTAAGAAAATAAATTCATGTGACTTGGATATTTGCATATTTTTCACAAGATTTCATGCTTATAAAGGATCAATAAGTCCCTTTCTACAACCTGTATGCAACACCAAAAATAAATAAAAAAATTAATCAAAGAAAATTTAATTTATTTACTTTTTGTGATTCAAAATCATTGGTGAATCATAACATCTCAACCTCAAAGAAATCAAGTTGTGGTCATGAAAGCAAACATACTATTTAGGAGAAATTTTGGTTGATCCGCCAACATCTTGTTGAGAAACCAACTCTATAAGAAATGAAAAACTTATTGTTACTTAATACATATTTAATTGTAACATTAATACATAATTGGAACATCAACATACCTTGGTCAACACATTGAAGCTCTTCAAAATCATAGTCTAACAATGACGGTAAAGGTGTATCTTTTAGCCAATCCTATGTACAAATAAGTGCCTCCACCTTTTGATGTGATAAAGAACTTCGATATGGATCAAGCACTTTTCTATGGTAAACACAGACTCATATGCTACTTTAGAAATAGGCATAGCTAATAATTTTCGTCCTATGTTTGAAAGGATTGGAAATCTACATGAATTAATTTTCCACCAATCTAGAATATTCAAATTTGCACTTGTATTAAACTCTTCCTCTAAATATTTTTGAAGCTCAGATTTGTTTGAAGAGGTTAACCCAGTTGTTTGCGAAAATTTATTCCAACCATACGAATCATTCTTATAACTAGGTATCTCTGCATGTATTTGTTGTGAGTTATTTTCAGCTCCCCCATTTTTGAGTTTTATATTAATCAAACAACAACTTCAAAGAAATATCTTATCTTGACTTTTGTATTCCACAAACATTTTTACCAGTTCTTCTCGACAAAATTCTTGTTGAAATCTACAATAAGAAGGAGAGTTCATATTTCCATCAACTGTTGAAAATGCACTTACTTTTTGCTTCTTGTTTTCTTCTTTATTAGGGTTATTTGGACATCTCAACACATGATTTCGCATTGCACTTGTTCCTTTCTCATATCGAATAAGAATATCACAATACTTCCATTGAGCTCTCTTATCCGACTTAGGATCTAGTTGAATAAAATGATTCCAAGCTTTTGAACGATTTTTTTTCTTCCCTCATGGCAAGGAGGTCTCACATTTGTAGAGCTAGAGACCGTTGGTGGAGTAGAAACCACATGCTCAATTGGTTTTGAGACCTTGAATAATCATCTTCCTCGTGCATTGATGACATTGAATAAAAGTAAAATATACAACCTAATATTGTTGTACCCAAAAAATTATTGTGTCTGACTATCTCTATTGTTAAAAGTTCAATTAGATAATGTAATATCTTAGATAAGTTGGTAGTTGTCAATTTCAAGGTTGTGTTACACAAGTGTACTTGTGTACTATATTTATATACCTTTGTATGAAGGACCATCATACTGGGTCTATAAAGCCTGTAGAGAGTCTATTGCAACCGTAGATGGTCATAAAGCTAGTTAAGCTTCATATATCTTTGTATGAGGGAGCATCATATTGCCTATAGAGAGTCTTGCCCAACAAGCAATAATAGCAGATTTATAAACCCATAATAGTGGAGAAAAAATGTTTTATTATAGTATAAACTGACATGCTTTTATTTCTAGTGAGTTGTTAATGAAGCTTCAGGGTTGTCTTTAGAAGATTCCAACTCTAACACCTATTTGTCTTCATCTCCATGTTCTCTTCCTTCCAACATTCAGTACATAGATTCCAACATATTTAAAACATCAAATTTTAATTCATAATAAAACCAAAATTTCTTTTATTTAGAGTTCAACAAATAGTCATTTTGTTCATTTAGACTTTGTCTTAAAATTTAAGAAAATGCCGAGATCAAATTTAGAGACTAAACTAACCAATTAAGTGTTACTGGTAGAAAATAAATTGGATGAAGCAAAATGATCCACATCAAAGTTAGGCTATACAGTTGAATTAAGTGGTCCTTTGAGATTAATTAATGTGTGATGCACTTTGTTAAGAAGCATAGCAGATAAAAAGTAGCATACCTTTTTTCTTTGGAATTGAAACCATATGAAGAATGAATGAACGAATAAAGCTACTAAAATGGAACAAAATTGAGCCAAAGAGGTGTTGATTACTTAGTTGTTGTGGCTAAATGGTGTGTATAGGTTATGATCTTATTCATGAATGTTTATGAATGCATAGAAAAACATTCAAGTGAGATGTAGTGTTAACAAGTACCTGACAATATTACAAGAAGAGATGCTACAATCGCAGAAGAGGTTTTTACTTCATTAAGGAGGGATATGTTGAATACCAAATTGATAATTGGACAAGGTGCCTAGCTGATAGTTCCTCCTCAGAACTGGAACGGTTTCAGTCCACTTCAGAGTTGTTCCTCACAGGTTGGGATGTGTTGTACAGTAAAAGACCACACAAAAGAATTGCACAACCAAGAAAAAAAATGGACTCAAGCTTGTTCCATCAAGAAGATATGGTAATGGAAGGGAAAGAATATAAACAGATATGGGCACTGCAAAAATATTAAGCACACATGAGCTAATAATCTATTAAGAAAACTTGATATACAAAAGACCTTACTAGTCACAGTTTTGCTACCAAAAGAGGTTGGCCCAGACACGTTCTACCTTGTTGTGTAATAATAGTGGAGACCATGAACATCCCAATATGCAGAACAGATAAATTGTGACTATATCACTTTCTAGTCTCTAGTAAGCTTGGAATTAGTTCCCCCAAACAAGCAAACACCCTATAAATGTGTAAATGTACAATGAACCACCTTTTAATGTTCAACAATAATTTATGAGCTACTGAAATGAATCATACATGCAATAATATAAAGTCACTTATTAGATATCTAAATGAAGCTCATACCAATATAATATCAAATTATCTGACATTTTCATAAGGTGTTGAATTAAACTTTTATATCATTAGAACATTTACAACATTAGCACTTACCTCTTATTGGTACTAAAAACTCAAACAATTTCTAACACAGACCCAGTTCACCATTTAGTTGTTATTGGTGCTTTGTCTTGGTTTGGAACTGATGAGGTGACTCATATTTAGATAAAATATGGCAAACATAGAAGTAATCATGAGTTAAAAAGAATATTAAGATGCATCGAGAACAACCATCCAAAAAGAAGTGATGATGGATGAAAACAAACCTACCTGCAAGTTGCTTTTGCTGGAGGTGGTGGAGAGAGAGAGAAAGTTCTTTGAAATCGAAAAATAAAATTAGACTATAGGTTGCGGTGGAGGGACAAAGTGCTTCGATGCAAGAAAATCAATTTGTCGAGGTGGTGGAGAGAATCGGAGGCGGTGGAGAGAGCGTCGGAGGAGGTGGAGAGGGATTCAGAGGCGGTGGAGAGAGAGTCGGAGGCGGTGGACAACAAGTGCTTCGTTGCGTTTTGAAGAGGTGTAGAGAAAGAGTGCTTCACAGTTTTCAGATGTAGAGCGGAATGAATATCTGATTTTTGGATTGAAAATTTGGATTTTCTATTTTTTTTAAATCTGTATAAATAAAATGGATATCTGATTTGGAAAAATTATAAAATTTGGATCAAAAGAAAAACTAGATTTAAATAATCAAATTTATAATGGATCAGAGCATTGCAAAAATTGGATTAGATTAGCCTAAGTGGATTTTTTGCCCACCCTTGGGTAAGGTAGAAAAGGGAAGGAAATGGAAAGAGAAAAGAAAAACTTTTATATAATGTACTACTACGATCCAGAGTACTGAGGACATCGAACCTATATCGACATTTTGGCACGTTTTCCATGTGACTGGTGTGAAAGATCTAAATCACGTTATTAACGATTAGTACATAATAAAGTATCTACAAATTCGGATTAAGATACAATTGGTCTATGAGGTCCTGTTGAGCTTAACTCATCCACCCGTATCATTAGAAGTCCAAGAAAACTGCTATAAATAAGATAACACCCCAAAGTCGCCAGGTACGAAAAATCTAATCCAGAATTTGTAAATTGATCTCGAACCTAAAATAATTTGAGCGTTAGAAAATATATAATAAGGTGGTTGTGGATTTTGACATGCTTTATTCCTTTTGTGGTATTGTGAAGTGTGTATGAAAGTTAGAGAAACTTGGAAGTAGGGTTATGGAGCAACAAATTGATATTTTAAGGATGTGTGGAGGATGAATATTTTTTGTGTAAATTTGATGGAGTTTATTCTTGTAGAGATTGTAAGTGAATTTTTGAATTTAATAAAAAAAATGGCATTACATCGCTTTAAATAAAATTAAAATTGAATTAAGAACATGGAAGTGCATTAAAAATATTAAAATATGGAGACAAAATCTATTTAACCTATTTGTAAATATCATTGTTGTGATCTTTAAATGATATATAGTCATTGCAGGAGGTGGGAGGAGGAAGGTGTACCCATAACAATAGTTAATATTTACTCTCCATGCAATTATAATGAGAAAAAAAGAGTATGAGATGAAATAATGAAGATAAGAAGGTATATAAACAACAAATTCTAGTGGATAACAAATGATTTTAATGCCATAAGGAAACTAGATGAGAGAAAAGGTTCCAAAAATGATGACAACAATAGGAAGAAGATAGAATATTTTAACAATTTTCTTGAGAGTATAGAAATGTTAGACACACTACTAATAGGAAGGAAATATACCTAGTATAAAATGAATGACACAACCAAGAGTATAATTGAAAAAAATATTAGTATCAAAAGAGTAGATGGACCAATGGTTAGGATGTAAGCAATATACACTTGATAAGATAGTTCCGTATCATTGTAGCCCAGTTAGATGGATTGGGGACCCAAACCATTTAGAAATTTGGATATTTGGAAATCAAATTGTAGACTTGATGGCATAGTCATAGATCTTTGGAAGAGTTACAATGAAACATGTATATCTAATCTGAAATACAAAATGAAATATTTGTAAAGGTATAAAATAAATAAATGTTTGGAAATGTTCATCAAACAAAAAATAATATTGTCATGGGAATGAATGAGCTAGATAAACTAGATGGGAGAATAGGCTCTCTCTTTTATCGACAAGGGAGAATAAGCTAGAAGAGAAAAATAAGATGGCAAGGAAAAAACTTTTCGCTTATCTAAAACAAAACAAATTCAGATAGGAATCCTTACTTTGGCAAAAATCTATAGCTAATTGGATAGCTATAGGAAATTTAAACACTAATTATTCCATTCAATTATAATCTGGAAGAGAGCTGGAAATGGGATAAGTGGAGTCTACATACACTGAATATGGTAAGAGGATGTGTCAATAATGAATAAATGAGGTTAAATATATATTTCCAATCACTAACACTAGAGGACAATATTAGTTAATAGAAAAATTTATAGATGCAAAGATTAAAGATGACGTGTGGAGTTGTGATAGTAGTAAAACCCCAAGTCCAAATGGTTCCAAATTTAGGTTCATAAAAAAGTTCTAAAATATCTTGAGAGAGAGTATACTTAGGACAATTAACTCTTTTTAGCAATAATGGAAAATGGCCAAAAGAATGTATTGCATCATTGATTACACTTATACCTAAGACAGATAACCCTTAAGGCCTAAATGAACATAAACCCATATCATTGTTAGGAAGTATGTACAAGATCCTACCAAAAGTCCTAGCAAATAGGCTAAAAAGAGTGGTACACAAGGTCATTAGTAGTACACAATTAGCATTTATATAAGGTAGAGGACTATAGATGGTATGTTGGTAGCTAATAAAATTGTGGAGGGGTGAGGCGCAAAAGGAAAAGTTATGTTATACTCAAAGTTGACTTCTGAAAAGCATATGATTTAGTTAGGTGGGAGTTCCTCTATTTTATGATGGAGAGACTAGGATTCTATACAAGATGGATTAGTTAGATTATGGAGTGCTTAGAGTCCTCCACAATTTCAATCTTAAACAATGGGAACCCTACAAAGAAATTTAAACCTTTTCTGCTCTTAATATGTTTGAATTCTTAGTAGGTGTAGTCAAACAAGCAACTAAGAAAAAGAATGTTAGAAGGGTGAAAGTGGGAGCTAAAGAGATAGAAGTAAGTATGTTGCAATTTGCAAATGATACTTTGTTTTTGTGTGAGGCAAAATGTTCTTGATGTAAGGAGCACGCTCAAGTATTTTTATATGATTTCGAGTCTTAAAAGGTCAAGTTTGCCAAAAGAAAAATAGAGGGTGCGGGTGTAGAGAGACAAATTCTAGATAGATTTTGAGCTATGCTAAATTCTAATATGATGAATATACCATTTACATACTTGGGAATGAAAATTAGGGACAATCCTCAAAATTATAAGTTATGGGAAGCAATAAATGGAAAAATCAGGAAAAAGACTAGTGAGATGGAAAGGAAGGAACTTAACCTTTGTAGGGAGAACATGTCTAATAAAGTTTATCCTTAATGTGTTCCTATTGTATTATTTTATCCTTTTTCAAAATGCCTGTGAAAGTGAGAAAGGAATTGAGGAAAGTATAAACAAAAGTAGGGAGAAAATGGCATGAAAACTGCTTGGATAAAGGAGAAAATATTTGTAAGCCAAAATAAAAGAGCAATCTAGGTAGGAACGATTTGAATATGTTCAACTATGCCTTTTTAACAAAATTGAAATGGAGAATTCAAAATAGAAAGTCAAAGCACGTGGATAGATATTTTAGAATAAATTAAGGGCTTAAAGGCAATTTCTATGTCAAAACATGACTCATGGTGGTGGAGAGATTTAAGAAAAATGTGTGGGAAAAGGAAGGAGGCAAGCTAGTATGTATAAAATACCTCATGGAAGCTAAAAAATGACACTAAGATAATAATTTAGGACGATAGATGGCTAAATGGAAAGGATTAATACATAGATATATGAGATTATACAATAAAATGCAAAGGCTGGAGAATTAGGAAGATGGAAAGGTAATGTATAGGAATGGTGCTTGGGGTGGAGAATAGTATGCTTCAAATAGGAACAACCATAGGTTGAGATGTTTATGCAAGATCTAACGAAGAACATGCCTATTAGAATTAGGAATGATATATGGTTATGGAAGGATGGATAAACTCAGGTGTACATTGTTAGGTTGGATATAATAAACTACAAAGAAGGATAATGGATAGGATGGCATGTTTTATAGCCATTTTTGGAATATAAACATTATTGTCTGCTCAAATTTTGGTATGGACAGTATTTTTGGATAGACTGGACACTAGGGATAATTTATGTCATAAGAGAGTTAGTTGTGGCAATAAAATGTGTGCTATGTGCGGTCTAACCGATGAGACATTATCTCATTTGTTATTTTATTCTAAGGTAGAGTGTATAGTGTAAAATATAGAATATGTGTAATACAAGGATATGTGTTAAAGCAACACATCATAACCAACTAGTTCAGCATTTTCACCAATTCTATATTCCAAACCTGAAAAAGAAAGGTAATCATATCTAGAAGTGCATGTGGTAGCCATTATCTAGAATATTTGGAAGCATAAAAATGGATTAATATTTAAGAATGAAAGGAATAATAAAGAAGATGTTATTGGTAAAACAAAAGTAATTGTTTGGGCTTGGATAACCAATGAATATCCAACAACATCCTACTCATTATCAGATTGGTGTTTAAAGCCTTTAACATGTTTAGAATATATTCAATAATCCAGAACCGGATCAATGAGAAGGAAAATCACAAATGAAGGGGAAGATGGGTAATGAGGTACATAGTCATTTTATAAAAGAAAAAAAAAATTGTTTAACTGATTAATACTCGATTGTACGTAATATCAGTAGGAAAATGAAAGGGTAGGAGGACTATAGGTCCCCAACAACAATATACAAGGCAAAAGGCCATCAGAAAGAGAAACAAATGGGTGATGAAACATCAAAATCAATGTGAACATGAGTAAGGTTGAATTTAGTGGATGTACTAAATAATAGATGGTCCTAGAGTGCAGATATAAACCTATATGAAACTGAAAGAGAAGGAGATATATAGGTCCAAGAAGCAGCATGAAAGGTAATAGACCATTAAGAGAATATGATCATTGTGTATAGGATATTGAGGACAATTCCAAAGGACAAGTTAAGTAATGAAAACATACTGGAATTGCTTATGAATAAAGTGGACTCACAATGGAGGTGAAAGGAGACATAAAAGGTGTAACCATGTCATAAGAGGAATATGAAGTCTAAGATAGGAACATTGAGACTGATCCAAATTTCAGTGAAACATGATGGAAGGTTGATGGTTTGAGAAATTAAGGGGAAGATCTAAGATGAACAACAATCTACAAGCACATTCTCATTATCAAAGGTGAAAAGGCATACATAGCAAAAAAAAGGAAAACCAAAATGAATGTAGAAACAAAAAAAAAATGAAATACAGAAGGAATGACATGCAAAGTAGTTAAAGTTGCACTAGTTTTTTTTTAAAATAATAGTGCACGACCTTCTCTAGTTTGAGTTTCCTCAATGTAGCCAAATACAAAGCAGGAACAAAATTGAAGTTATGAAGGGGTATAGGTGCAACAATTAGCAACAAGCAACAACAAAGTAATGAGAAATAAGCACAATGTCTAAGTCTAAGTAGCAATACATTTAATGGAAAGGCAATAAAGCGAAATGGTAGGTGATATTCTAGACAATGAAATATTAAATGCAAGGAAGTTATATAAAAGATGTTAGTCAATGGCAAGTACACGTGGTAGTTGTGTAGCTAATAAAAATTGTCTTTATGAAGTCTGAAAAGGAATGTACCATTATTGTGTAGGTTAGGCAAGAATTTGAGTGTCATAAGCTGATTTTTTTAACATATTATCTTACACAATTTTTGTATATGGGTTGGAGCACCTTAAGTGTTGTTATTTATAAATAGATAACAATTTTGCTGGAAAAAAAAATAAGAGTTTCAAATTTTGTATACTTTCTTGCCTTTCATACGTACAATTTTTCCTCCATACTTTCTCATCCACTTTGGTTAAATTGTTACTATCTTGATTTGGCTAGGTGTCACTAAATGATGTTGGAATGTTGGTAGCTTCGTCGAAGTCGAGACATTGTTGTACCAGTCAAAGTTAGAGCTTTTCACTCAACATTATTTTTTAGATTGAATGTTAACAAAAAGTTATTTTAGGTCAAAATCAATTGTGATAACCATCGTTAGACTTCTTTTTTACTTATGCAAGCTAGTGTTAATTTTCAACAAACATTAATCAATATTGATGAGATTTCTCTATTATGTCAAATAATTTTTTTCAATTAAAGTCAACTATGATTATTTATACTTAATTTCAATTAAAATTATTTTTCTATTATAACATGTAACTCAACTCATAATAGATTATTGATGTTTTTCAATGTAATTATTTTTTAGCGACACTGATCATGTTTTTTTTACGTAAATTGGTGCATAGTTGTGGCATTTACGCTTAGTTAACATTGATAAGTGGAATTGGTCGGAAAATAAATAAAAAAAATGAGAAGGAGATGAATAATATTTAATTTAATGATAATAAATAATTGGAGGAAAGGAGGATAAGGACATAAATTACAATATTATGTCCTCTTGTTAATGAGAAAGCCCCATATTAAATCTTATTAATTGTATTTTGCCCAACCTACGCTCCAAAGCTTTGATGTCTTAGTGAAAGCCTTGCATTTCTGCTTTATAGTCTTTCTCCAACTATACTTGAACCTTCCTTGAGAATTGTGGTGCTTCTGCCCATGATGACTCAGGTGCTTTTGCCCTTACTCCATGTATTCCTACCTTATTTGCTGCATGGTACATTTTTAAAATCACAAACTCAAGAATAATAAATATTTATGAAATTCACATACATAAACATAATCAATCCTCTTTATGTCTATAAACTATAATAACTATTTTAAATAAGAATAGTTTTATTTATTTCTATTATTTTTAATTATGTAAAATAAACAATTATCTTGTATATTATTACATACACTAAAATACTCTAATAATAAATAAAGAAATAAAATGAATCAAAATATCAATACACTATGTAATTTATTAAAACAATTAAGGCTTTATTAAATTTTTTTATTCCAATATTTCACAGAACATACAAAATAAAGATCATGCATATATATAAATAAATTAACTTACTGTTTGTCAATCCAATTGAACAACCGTAATGACATATGAACTTGCAAAACTTTGAGGGGTGTTCGGGACATTCATATTCGATACAATTGTTAAAGCATGTAGTTTCGTTTCTTTGAGCTTCAACTGTTGCAGCACCTATGAGGCACACCACCAACAACAATGCAATGTATTTGTTTGCCATTTAATTATTTTGTCCTGTTGTTGGTGGTTTATGTTCCTCCTTCCCTTACCTTAGTTTTGAAAGATAGATGAGTATATATAGTTGTGTAAATGGTTTATGAACCACAAACAGAGTCAACGTCTGTTGCTAAAATTTGGGGTGCTTGATAGTTAGAGTATCCTAACTTTAAGAAAAGAATTTGGAAACAAATTGATTAATAATTTAAAATAATTGTTTTCTTCCACCTTTTGTGTTCCAACGCTAATTTGCTTTGTGATTAATGAATTTGTCATGTGTTGAATTGAGAAGATATCTATACAGTGAACCCAATTTGCTCAAAGAAAAAAAAAACATTACAACCTTTTCAGCAAGGAAAAATGGCATAACGTTCTTATTTTCTTCATTGTTACTTGGATACCTTATAATTGATCAAACTAGGTAGAAAAAGTAATTATTTCGATAAAATCAAACTTTTTTTGTCTTTTTTTGTCTCGATAAATATGTATTCCTAAAATCTTATTTACTGCTTTTAAATTTTTATATTAAACTTGCTTGTCATCTTTGTCTCCAATTCTTTTATTTAATTATTGGAGTTTACCACTAACATATCATTCATATATAATACTAAGATGATAAAATCCTTCTCATCAAACTTATCGTAATAGATACAAGTGTGAACTAAATATGTTGTAACCAAGACTAGTACTAGTAATAAATGAATCAAATATTTAGTACTTGAGATTTGGTCAACCTACAAACTAAGTTTTCTTGTTTTTAATGTTTTTTAGTTTATGCTCATTTTGCAGTTTATTTTGCACAAAAACTAAATCCCTCCTAACAACAACCTTGTGGGTTCACTAGTGTAGAAAGCTCATTTACATTATCGTTTTGACATTGAATGGCCAAAAAACAACGGTAAAAAATATGTACAATGACATTTTGGTAACTAAATGTAGACATAAATTTTTTTATATCATTCATTATTACACTTAATGTAAAAATGACTTTTTACATTACTTATGGTGAACCAATGTAAAAAGTTGAACTTCTTTTAAAAAACCTCATTCATGAGACTTCTTCTTTTGTGCCATTACTCATTTGTCTTCTTCATTGTTCATGATTCGTGTTTTCACTTTTGCTGTCCGTCCCTGAGCTTGTTGTCACATCCACCCATATTTGTCATCCATGTGTCACCCACTCCCCCTACCTAGTCGATACACCAGGTCGTTCTTTCTCTCACCTCATGTCTCTTCTCATGTCCCATGTTGTGTAATATTGTGCAATTGTTATTGCCCCATACACTGCCTCGAAAGTTGCATTGAGTCTCCCTACATGTTGCTTTGTTGTTGTTACAAGTTGGAAAGGTCTTTTTGTTATCATTTTGTTGTTGCACGTTTAGAAATTCTTCCCACCACTCAAACATGTTTTTTATGTCAATTATTTTTATATTATGAACCGACATAAAATATACTACAAGAAAATCTGTTATTACCTATTGCAAAAGTCCTTAGATAATACAAAAAAATGAAATACATAAGGAATGACATGCAAAGTAGCTAATGTTGCACTAGTTATTTTTAAAATAATAGTGCACGACCTTCTCTAGTTTGAGTTACCTCAATGTAGCCAAACACAAAGCAGGAACAAAATTTAAGTTATGAAAGGGTATAGATGCAATAGTTAGCAATAGCTAGCAACAACAAAGTAATGAGAAATAAGCACAATGTTTAAATCTACAAATAAATATAAAATATGAAACAGTAAGTAGGTAAATAAAATAATATTTTATAATAAGTTATATTATTTAGAGACCAATATAGTGACCATTTTTTGGAATTTATATATTTGGTCACTAAATAAGTTTCTATATATTTTGGTAACTAAATTGATTTCAATGAAATTGGTTGTTAATTTGGTTTCTATATAATTGGTCACTAAATTAGTTTTTATTTAATGGTAACTAAATTGGTTTCTAAATTAGAATCTAAATTGGTATCTAAAATTAGCGACCATGATTTTAGCCATTTCCCACTATTAGATTCTAAATTAGTTTCTAATTAAGTTAGTGACTAATTTTATCATTTTAAAATCCAAAAATTTAGTTTCTAAAAACAATTTTTCTTGTAGTGTACACCCAACTAAACCTGATTATTATTATTAATATTATTGTTAATAAGATTAATATAATTATTATTAATAATAATATTAATAATGATAATAATAATGTTATCATTATTGATATTGTTAATAAAAAAAATAATACTAATAATATTAATAAAAAAATATTAATAATATTATAGTACAAGAAAATTAATAAATATAAATTAATTTTAAAAACAAAAATAATTAGTTATTATATTGACTAAATTATATATCTTTTATTATTAATTTATTTATATTTATATTTATATTATAATAAAATAAGTAATTAATTATATAACATGATATAAATAATAATAATAATTACAATATTAGTAAATATATAAAATGATAATTAAAATAAAAATAAAAATAATAAATTTATTAAATAATTACTGTAATAAAATAATTAAAAAAATTATAAATAATAAATTATAATGATAAAAGTGAATAAAATTAAATATAATAGTAATAATAGTAATATTAAAATTATTAAATAATTATAAAATTATATAATTATCTTAACTTTAGATAAATTTAAATTATAACAATATAAGCAAATTAGTTAATTTATATATATACGTATTATTTTATAATTTTTAAAAATTGATTATGTCTATTAAATAACTTACAATTTTAATAAACTTTCTATTTATTTTATATTTATTTACCTTAATTTAAATAATTTCATTTTTACCAAATTAAATTTAAACTATAATTTCGTTCTTACCAAATAATTATGTTGTAACCAAGACTAATAATAAAGGAATCAAATATTTAGTACTTGAGATTTGGTCAACCTACGAACTAAGTTTTCTTGTTTTTAAAGTTTTTTAGTTTATGCTCATTTTTTAGTTTATTTTGCACAAAAACTAAATCCCTCCTAACAACAACCTTGTGGTTTCACTAGTGTAGAAAACTCATTTACATTACACTTTTGACGTTGAATGGCCAAAAAACAACTGTAAAAAATATGTACAATGATATTTTGGTAACTAAATGCAAACTAAAAATTTTTATATCATTCATTATTGCACCTAATGTAGAAATGACTATCTACATTAGTTATGGTGAACTAATGTAAAAAGTTTGACTTCTTTTAAAAAACTTCATTCATGACACTTCTTCTTTTGTGTCATTACTCATTTGTCTTCTTCTTGTTCATGATTCGTGTTGTCACTTTTGCGTCCGTCTCTGAGCTTGATGTTACATCCACCCATATTTGTCATCCATGTGTCACCCACTCCCCCTACCTAGTCGACACACCATGTCGTTCTTGCTCCCACCTCTTGTCTCTTCTCGTGTCCCATGTTGTGTCATATTTTGCGATTGTTATTGCCCCATACACTACCCACAGTTGCATTGAATCGTCCTACATGTTGCTTTGTTGTTGTTACATGTTGGAAAGGTCATTTTGTTATTTTTTTTGTTGCACGTTTAAAAATTCTTCCCACCACTCAAACATGTTTTTTATATTATGAACCGACATAAAATATATTACAAGAAAATTTGTTATTACCTATTGCAAAAGTCTATAAATAATAATAAAAATGACAAATAAACAAAGGCAGCTACGGATTATGAAAATAAAATTATAAATAAACTGGATATAAGTAACTACTACCAGTAGATTTTAAAACTTTATAAGTAAATTAATAATATTCATAGGTAATTTTAAAACTTCATAAGTAAATTAATGGTATTCGTAAGTAATATTAATATGTAGTTATATGGATATTACTTATGAATTTATCCGTATCTAATTATCTATGAATTTATTCATACATAAACCTATGAATTTATTCATATATAAACCTGTGAATTTGTTCATATGTAACTACATATGATAAATCCGTTTCTTTCAAAATGAAATTTTATTTTTCAATTGTGCGTTAGTTGACTTACAAATTAATTAAAAAGTCAGTTATTGAAATATGTTAAATTATATATAAACATCAGAAGAGAATATTCATGCGTATGTGTGTTTTGATTCATAATCAAAATTTATGTATTATCTAACAGCTTTACGCCAACTAAATCTGATTATTATTATTAATAAAATATTATTATTATTAATATTATTGTTAATAAAATTAATATAATAATTATTATTATTAGTACTAGCGGAACACATGCACTTAAGTTTATTTATTCGTATTTTTCATTTATATTATTTATATATTATTTAATTTTAATAAATATTAAATTATATGAGAAACCATATAAATTATATAAGTGCACCACTGATAATAGTTTTATTAAGATTTTATATTAATTTTTTTTTATTTTTATTTTATTGTTTGTGAATATTAAATTTTGATTTGATTTGAGTGTAATGTTGAACTTTGTAAGGTTATCAAGATTAAGATTAAGGCTTAAAAAAATTGGAGCAGCAAACAATGTCAAAACATAATGCAGATGGTAATGTTCTTCAAGATCTTCCCATTTCAAGATTAGACTAACTTTAATGTTCATCAAACGCCTTATGCAAGGGTTGTATATTGGAAGTTGTAGAATATATCACCATATCAATTGGATTCGCGTCTTCCATGACAAAGAAGTTGAAAAAAATAAAATAATAAACTAACTAAATACAAATTACCAAACTTCCAATTTATGTAATATCTAATAGATCAAAGCAACAGTAGGCATAAAAGTTTTGCCCGCAAACTGGGCTTAGGATTCACTAAATTTAACATCTTATTTAAAAATTATTATTCACCAAATTATCCATTATTAATTTTTTTACAATATCTTTGGCGACTTGATTGATCACTAAAATTTACAAGAACACTACTAAATACATAAATTTGGCATGAAAACAAAATAACTTGCCAAAAATAATTCAGGATCCAAAATTTTCATATAAAAGAAAAAAAAAACTCAAAAATCTTCCATTGCTTTGTTAGGTGTGTACTTTTGGAGTGGAATGCAAGGAAATCGCTCAAATTAAACCAGAATTGAGAGATAATTGAATGATAAATGAAAACTCAAATCTGTCAATAAACATTTTCATACAAAAATATAATAAAAATTAAGAAAGCAATAGAAACAAAAATGTTCAAATCCTATAATAGTGAATGAAATGAAACTTTGAAACTTCTTTTATAAAACTCTGAATCTGTACTAATTATCCTATTCATTTACATCTCAAACCTCAAGAGCCATTGAAACATTTCACCGATTTTATTCCCAAATGGTTGGCTTTCGCATCATAATCTCCACCTAAGCAACGTGGTTTCGGCGACTACTGCCAACAAAGAACCTTCCAAAACTTCAAAATGACATCGAGAGCCATTGAAACATTTCAACGATTTTATCCCTAAACGGTAGGCTTTCTCATCTTAATCTCCACTAAGCGATGTGGCTTCGGCGTCTATTGCGAGTAAAGAACCTTCCAGAACTTCAAACACATAGTATTTGAAACAACCTTCTATTAAATAGTATTACTTTTAAATAATAAAAATTAAAAAGTAACCAAATATGAACCAAAAAAACAGGCATAACTTGCTCATATCCTTTTTCTTTCTCTCGCACTTGCAACCATTTGTTCGGGTTCCTCTCTCTTTGGGTATTGCTGATTCTCTTTAACTTTAGGTGTTCTCTGACTCTGAGGGACACTGCAGCTGAACTCTTTGGTGAGTATTTGTGGTTTCAATTTGATTGCTTCCATGTCGAACTCTCCTCTTAATTGCCTTACAAAATGAGACGCGTCTCTGCTTCGAACGCTTTGGGAAGTGTGAAGAGGAGGAAGCAATGGTGGTTGTTGTTGTTGTTGTACAGTGGTGATTGAAGAGGGACTGAGATGGGTGAGAGTAGGAGAAGAACATGGAGCATGAAGGAAGAGGGTTCAAGATGTGTCAAAATTTATTAGCATTTTTTTCTTTGGAGTCGAAATATAAAAGAGAAAAGAAAGTGCCGGTGAAAACTACTCCTTCGTAAGGAAGTGAATGTAACTGGTGAAAACTACTCATTCAAACCAACCACTGAAAACTACTTTATGTAACCGCTCAGTAATAATGGAAAATGAGAAAATGACAATATACTCCAGAATTTTCAAAATTGCTCACGTTTGACCACTACTCAGTTTCCTAATATTTATCTCATAAAACAAACACTCCCTCTCATTATGCAATTAATTTTCAAAATAAATTATCTCTTTCAATTCAAAACGGTTGTTGCATTTATTTTTTAAATTTATTTCTCTCTCATAAAACAGACACACTCTCTCATTATGTAATTAATTTTCAAAATAAATTATCTCTTTTAATTCAAAACGGTTGCTCCATTTATTTCAAATATTTAAAAAAAAAAAAGAAATGACGCAATGCCCAAAATACTGAAATAAATTCAAATATTAATCTAAGGATAAAATAGGAAAAAATTTGAGAGTAGTTAAAGTGAAGAATTCCCTTTATATATAGGTATAAATTTATATATAGGTATAGATTAGTAATGATAATAATAATATTATTATTATTAATATTATTAATAATAAAAAGATTAATACTAATAATATTAATAAAAAATAATATTAATAATATTATACTCAAGAAAATTATTAAATAAAAATTATTTTTTTTAAACTAAAATAATTAATTATTATATTGAATAAAATATATATCTTTATATTATTAATTATTTAATATTTATATTTATATTATAATAAAATAAGTAATTAATTATATAATATAATATAAATAATAATAATTATAAAAATATTAGAAAATATATAAAATGATAATTACAATAAAAATATTAATAATAAATTTATGAATTAATAACTGTAATAAAATAATTATTAAATTATAAATAATAAATTATAATGATAAAAGTAAATAAAATTAAATATATAATAATAGTAAAATTAAAATTATTAAATAATTATAAAATTATATAATTATCTTAACTTTAGTTAAATTTAAATTATAACAATATAAGCAAATTAGCTATTTTATATATATATATACATATTATTTTTATAATTTTTAAAAATTCATTATATCTATTAAATAAGTTACAATTTTAATAAACTTTCTATTTATTTTATATTTATTTACCTTAATTTAAATAATTTCGTTCTTACCAAATTAAATTTAAACTATAAAATTGTCTCCGGTATAAAGAAAATAAATTGCTAGCATTGCTTCTGAGAAAATCTGTGGGTCCCACCTTTCTGATCTCATCAATGATGAACGCGTTATCTTTTTCCACACACCTCACTTGATCTGTGCCAACTATTAGTTCTCGGATCTCCACTGTCACCAAAACAAAAATACTATAATCAATATATGCTAATAATTACTTAATTAGTTCACTTCATAAATTTCACATGACATTTTTATTTAATAAATAACTAATAATACTAACTGAGTTAAAGTTAAAAGGAAGGAACACCTCATAAAATGAGTGTGTGTGTTGAAGAAAGTTTTAGTAACATTTGTGAGAATAATTTGTGAGAATAATGTAAATAGGAAGGAGTAGTTTCCACGACGAGCCAATTGAATTGACCAGGCCAAGTCAATTTGGCACAATAGACTCTTCCCTCTCATACCTACTGGTCAAGCACCTCCAGGTCCCATTTTGCTTACTTTTTATCTTTTGACACGTTCAATTCTGAAATTAAAAGCCAAAACCCACCTTTTTTTTTTCTTTTTGGTCTATTATTCTAACAATTTTAATATTAAGATTAATATCTGGTCTTGTAACAACTTCAGAAAACAAAGACACATGTCTGAAAATTCCACACTCTGGATTCTCTATCTCAGTTTTCTTTGCCTATAACTCTATTCTCTGTTCTCTGTTCTCCCAAAGATACACTTTTTTTTCCTCATCCCCACTTAAGGGTAGAAAAAAAGACCATTTCTCCATCTCCAGCATAATTTGTAACTCATAGTTAGGTAAAGAAGACTTCTTTTTTCTTTTTTTTCATTTCCTGATTTGATTTCATTGATGTGGTGTCTATAATTTTTCACTCCATGATTTTGATTCCATGAATTGTACAGATTCTGCAGAATGAAGGTTGAAATTGAAGGCAACCAGAGTGACTGTGCTGAATCTCAGGGAGTGTCTGGAACAGATGAATCTGTTTCCAGCCAACCAGAAAATAGAAGATTGGAATCCAAGAAGAAACTGAAGAAAGTGAGGTCGATAAGAAGGCTTGTAAGACTGCCAAGCAAGGGATCATCCACTAGAGGGAGACCCCAATATGATCATCTCTCCATTCCCTCATCAGTTAGCACAGATAATTTGGAGGGGGTAACACCACTTGATATGGCAGATGCATCACCACATTACATGAAGGGTACCAGCAGTTCTCATGCAAAGGATAGTGTTCAGGTAATTTTTTGATTTTGAAGATTCTGAATTTGTAAAAGTGATTTGGAATTTTGAATGGTTTTCAATTGTTGGTAGAATAGTAAGAATAAGAAAAATACAATGCTGCTTTTGGGCAGAATACACAAAGACTATTGTTCAGTAAGAAGACTTTGGGAAGAATGTCTACTTTGAAACTGAAGAGGAGTCTGACCAGAAAAGTATCTGGAAGGACTGAACCAAAGAGGAAACTGAAGCCTTCTAGGTCAATCATATTTGTAACTGTCAAGGGCCAAAAGTCAACAAGAAAGTCATCTGAATCTAGTTATGGCAGTGATAGCAAGAATTGGAGAAGTGCAAGTGATGTTGATAACAAAACCCAGAGAGTCATTACCAGAAGATTAAGCTTGAAGCCTGTGAGGATCTTAGCAAAGATTCCCAGTTTCAAATCAAAGAATTCTCAATCCCCAGACACAAACTTGGTTAGAGCCACTTGCTCTTCTGCTCTGAAGGATTCCCATTTTCCTGACCACATTGACATCCCTCAAGAGGAAAGTGACTCTCAAGGAGTATCAGCTGTTGTGAAGGTTTGTCCATATTCTTACTGCTCACTTCATGGTCACCGCCATGGGAATCTGCCTCCACTGAAGCGCTTTGTGTCAATGAGGAGGCGCACGTCCAAGAGCCAAAAGCCAACAAAAATGGATCATCAACCTGTTACTAGATCAAATCAGTTTGGTAATGCAAAGAAAGCCACTCAGAAAACTCAAACTGTCCACACTGAAGGTGGCAAATCTCATTTTCATAACAAGAAAAAGCTGGCAAGGGACTCATGTATTAGGCCTCATGACACTCCAGAATCCACAGTTACTGAAAGTGTGGAATCAGCATCAACAGATGGAGTCGAGTTTTCTGCTCCTGGTATTGAGATATCGGAGGGAGAAGTAAGCAACACAGGCAAAAATATGGAGCCAGATCATGAAGTACTGCAGGTGAGTGCTAGCACTATTGATATGTCATGTGGAATGCAGGAAAGAGATAAAAAATCTATCAACATGTGGCAGTTAGTGTACAAGCATGCTGTATTAAGTGACACAGGGAAATGTGAAGACAAGCAGTCCTTTGATGGGAGAGACAAGGAAGGAAAAGAGCAAGATTTCCTTGCAACTAATGAAGTAAACAACTCTAATTGTCGCAATGATTGTGACACAGATCAGGATATGGATGATGAGAATAAGAATGTAATTGAGCTGGTGCAGAAAGCGTTTGATGAAATTCTTCTCCCAGAACCTGAAGACCTCTTTTCTGATGATAATTCCAAATCTGAAGGCACTGATTCAGATGAGGTACTCTTAGAAAAAAGTGCAGGCCAGAGAGAATGGAAAACCTCAGAATCCACAGACTCTCCAACAGCACAGGGGACGGGGACCAAATCTGACCAAAGAGCACCGAAAAGCTGGAGCAATCTGAAAAAGTTAATCCTCTGGAAGAGGTTTGTAAAAGCATTAGAGAAGGTAAGAAATATCCACCCTCAACGACCAAGACATTTTCCTTCTGATGCTAACTTTGAAATGGAAAAAGTTTTTCTCAAGCACCAAACAGCAGAAGAGAAAAAACATGCTGAGGAATGGATGCTTGACTATGCACTTCAAAAGGTTATTTCTAAACTTGCACCTGCTCAAAGACGAAGAGTGACACTTTTAGTAGAAGCTTTTGAAACAGTTCAGCCATTTCAAGATGTTGAAAATGGTACACGGTTTTCTGCAACAACGGAGCCTCAATCAAATCCAATTCAATCCCTTGACAGTTCCTCAAATCATAGGAAGGAAGAAGCGTCACTTTCTCATAACAGTACCATGGAACTGGCTGTTACTACTGGTGATGATCCAAAGATAGAAATGCATAATCCTACTATGCTCAAAGAAAGATGTCTTGACTATCCTGAGACCGAGACAGTCAGTAATATACCTGCATTTGGAGATATTGGAGAAGACTTAAATGGAAAGCAATGCTTAGCCAGCAGTTATGATAATGAGAAGAAGTTATCAAGTGACAATGATAATGTTATTCTTGGAGAGATCAAAGATACCAGATCAAGTTCCTTAAATAAGCCAACTGAATTTACAAGCAGTCATGTGGAGGATTCAACCAATGCAGTAATCAATGATGTTTCAGAAGACTTGCTATCCAGTTTGAATTCAGAAAATCAACATATCAAATCTGAGTCACCTGGAAGTGATGTTGAAACCAAGAATCTGATTGTTGATAATGGGGAAAAGCTTTCCATGTCTAAAAGTTTAATCGTAGAAGGTCTAGTTAGATCACTCAGATCTAACTTGATTGGTTCAGGAGCACCTGCAAATCTATTAGATGAATCATCAGCTGACGGAAAAGAAGGAACTGAAAAAGCTAAGTTGGAAACCGAGAACGTTGAAGAGTGCCCTACAAAGGAACAATCTAAAGCTCCTACGAGTGCTGCTGTAGAACCTGAGACCCCTGTGGAGAAACAGAACAACACAGGATTGTGGTACTTGGTGTATAAACACATGGTATCAAATATGGATGAAAGCAATCCCAAGTCACTGATTGATGGTGAAGATGAGAAAGAGTCAGCGTTCGATGGAAGCAGAACACGAGGATCTTCCATCTCTCACGAAGATACACCTCTGAGTGATCAAAAGATGCAATTCAAGGACCATGATGTATCTGATCCAGAAGTTGCACTCCAACAGATTGAAGCCATCAAGATGGTAGAAGAAGCAATTGATTCAATTCTTCCAGATGATCAGGATGACTTAGCAGACAAGGAGCAACTCACTGGCAACCAAATATCAGACAACTCCAAACAATCTGACAGAACTGAAAGAGTGTACAGTGAAGGCCTGACACAAAAAGAAGAAAAGATGGAATCTGGGAATGAAATAACCCAGGAACAGCAAGAAGAATCAGCACCAAAGGAACAAAGCAAAACAAACCAGCCATTGTCTAGAAGCTGGAGCAATCTTAAAAAAGTGATCCTTCTTAGGAGATTCATCAAGTCATTGGAAAAAGTAAGGAAGTTCAACCCAAGAGGGCCCAGACATCTACCTCTAGAGGCTGATTCAGAAGCTGAAAAAGTTAACTTAAGGCATCAAGACATGGAAGAAAGAAAAGGAACTGAAGAATGGATGCTTGATTATGCACTTCGACAGGTTGTTTCCAAATTAACCCCGGCTAGGAAAAGAAAAGTGGGGCTGCTAGTGGAAGCTTTTGAAACAGTTATGCCAACCATCAAAAATTGAAATTGGCCAAACTGGCAGAGAGTGAATTGCTTTATATGCAAAATAAATTAAAGCTGGAAGGTAAAAATTACTCTCTTGTCATATGATAAATTTTATTTGAGGCAAATGAATTCTATATGAATGATTTCCATGAAGATTCACGCATTTTAACCAATAGTCTCAAGTTGTGTTCATACTATCTTGATAAATCTGATTCACTGTTTCTTCTAAATGTGCAGGTAAACAAGGAGATATGGATGATCCTAATCCTTTGGGATATCTGGAGTTTTTTGTTTGTGAAAACTTTGTCAGACCTGGTATATTTCGATAGTCTCTTAGGTAAAAAACTTAAAGAGTGTTGAATGTTTCACGATTCAGCATCAACAAAAATTAAACACAATTGAATGTTTCACGATTCAGCATCAACAAAAATTAAACACTGTATATATTTCCCCCCTTGTTTCCCATTCATATTTTTCTTGGTGTTCTCAGGAGGATGTTTTGTATAAAAGATTTGCAATACAAATACCATAGACCATTTACATCTTTTTGTGGAACACCTCAGAATGGCCAAATCTATATTGCATATTTATACTTTTCTCTTCTGATAGTAAGATTTCTTATCCTGTTATCAAACATTAAAAAATTAGCACAAAATGAAAAGTGATGATTACCTAATATCTTCTCCTCTTTGGAGTATAACACTGAATTTATTTACATGGACTTAAATAATGTCTTCTGTCTTAATGTCCAATTCTTGTCCATTACATTAGTTACTATATGGGATTAGTCCAACTCCTTCTGCTGATTATCTACAATATGCAAAGTATATAATGCCTAATTTTACTTTGAAAAAGTGTTTTTTTTTGTTAAAGACGATTATTACTCAAATATAAGGTTAAATAAAACGCATGTTAAAGCCATGCAGTAATGCAATGAAGCTTTACCCTCTTGATTCTGGCCAAAAATATTCATGAACAATGACAGTGGTTACTAGCAAGTAGCATCTCCTTAAGAGAGAAAAACCGACAAAAAGAAAATGTGCCCATTTTCACAAGACAGCCCAACGACAACACTCATTCCTGACTCTATCAGTTAACTACTGCCAAAAATCCATTACCCAATCCACAGGACTCGAGTGAGTTTTTGTGTTTTCTTTTAGATTCACTCCAAGTTCTTTAACTGGATTGAGTTGGATCATAAGTTTAGATCTTTTTTTTAAATATTATAATTTCTAAACATTTTTACAATAAAATTTTAGATTTTTTTAAAAATAAATTATATAATTATTATAAATAAAAATAAAAAAAAAACTATAGCTAGAAATTAAGAATTAAACTAAAGCAAATTAAAAATAATAAATAACAACATTATCAAATAATGAACATCTTCTTACAGTAATTTTTGGAGATTGAGCTGGGTTTTAGGTTTAATATACCTAATTGGACACCTAACCTATAATATAATAGACTGAGTCACTTAGGTAGTGTTTGGTTCTGGGGTGGACTGTAGTCGACGACGGATGTTGCAGGGCCACCCCCGTTTGGTTCCATAGGCACATGCGAGTGAGGGAGGAGATGGTGAGAAAGTAGAGGGGTAAGTGGTTCTTTTGAGGAATGAAGAGAAAAGGAGAGAGTGGGGAAGGAAAGCCACGTCATATTTGAGAAGTTACCAATGTAACCTTCTCTTTTTCATTTCTTCTTCTTCATGTGTGTGCCTTTCATGCAAACGACAAAACTGTATGCACCTTTGCAGTGACCTTACAGTGTTACGCATGGCATCAGATTCCTGACTTTGGTTCAGGAATCGTTTGACCAAGCAGTGCCTTTCAATGACATGAATGCAGCAGCAGTTGAGGTAGCTGCTTCCTATTAATTGCTTATTGAGTTGTATATAAAACTAAAACCTGTGCATTGAAACTTCATCAGTGAAAGAAAGAAACTCAAACTAAACTGGGCTTGGAGAGCTTTCTTAGGCATCATAGTAGTAAAGGGTGACTTTTGCAGTGGTTCATTGATCTGAGGTAAGCATTGCCATGATTTTTATTTTCATATAACCGATTATGACTGAAAATAGAGGGCCTGAATAATCGATTATAGTGTAAAACATAGCAAATAATGGATTATTTTCGTTGCATAATTGATTATGTGGTATTGTTTTTGGAGCATAATCGATTATGACATATGTGTTAAAAGGAGGCTAATCGATTATGTAATACATAGTAATCGATTATGTGGTTTTTTGAGGTGTATACATAATCAATTATGTTTCTTTGAAATTGGCTGGATAATCGATTATCCTCTTTTTATAAGGCACTGCTTAATCGGTTAAGCTTTTTCAGAATTTGATTTTTTTTTTGTTGCTTGAATATTTTTTTTTCCAAGCAGCTTTGCAGTTCTTCTTGTGGTGGTGTTTTTCCTTAGCTGAATTTGATCTTCCTCTCCTCTGCTGGTGTTCAGGTTTTTCTTTTATTTTTTATTTGTATTTTTTGTTTGTGGTTTAAATATGTGGTAAACATTTATATTACTTTTTTATGGTTATGATTTTGTAATTAAATTTGTTTAGGGTTTATAGTAGTGATTTATGCTAATAAGTTACTAAATTAATTTTGCCTGTTAAGTTGTTTATGTACTTATTATTGTATTTTTGAACATTTTATTTTATGGAGAATTTTTTAATTTGAAATAATATGTGTAGATAGTATTATTTTTATAAGATTTAATTGTTTAGGGTTTTAATTTTTTTAGATTTAACATTATTTATTACTGTTATAATTAAAAACATTTTAAAAAATGTTGTAGTAATTAAAATAAGCTTTAAAAATTTAGAGAAGAAAGTTGATTTTT
>Ga0123342_1002855_pt1 | contig 28402 bp, 12 predicted proteins | sample Turbeawhitnodule_FD_89960 | JGI IMG/M metagenome (GOLD analysis project Ga0123342, IMG submission 89960) | Root nodule microbial communities of legume samples collected from Mexico - Turtle bean Mexico white nodule | ecosystem: Host-associated > Plants > Roots > Nodule | place: Mexico: Nepantla... | reverse complement strand
AATTAGGTAGGATACTAATCATGAGATTCTATAATTATTAAATTAATTGTATATAATTGGGTACAATATCGTCAAATATTGCATACAATAATTGCATATAATTTGATAATTATTATTTCCTTAATAGAAAATATCTCGAAAGCATAAAATGTGTTATGTATGAAAATAATATCCAGAATGTATGGAATGTGCTACGGATAAAAATATATGGAAGACATGGAATGTGTTACGGATGAAAATATCTATAGCTCAAACCATCAATTCTGGATAAATATATCCGGTATCCAAAGTTGAATTCTGGATGAATATATCCGGTAGACACAGATGAGTTACAAATGAATATATCCGCAGGCATACATGAATTTCGAATAAATAGATTCACAGCACTTACCTTGTCTTCTCCGATGATGCTTCCTTCTCCAAAATTCGTTCCTGGGTTTCGCTGCCTCAGAGGTCCTGCTCTGCCTACGACGGTGGTGCTCCTACGACGATGTTGCCTGCGGCGGTGGCTGTGACGGACGAAGATGAGTGTTGCGTCATAAGGTTCACTGCAAAAACGAAGAAGAGAAAAACGTTAGGTGCATGTATTGGGTGCAAATCTCTTACTAACCTAATGTCAAGTTCATTAAGGCAGTTTAGTCTTTTCCTGTTTACAATTGGGTGCCAGTTCAAAATGATCGGGTGCAGGGAGAATCAGCCTCTTTGTTAGGTTTCTTGGTTAGCCCAAACCTTCTCATCTCGAGTCCGTTGTGACTGGCAGTAGTAAGTCCATCTCTCTAATCTTATTTTGTTGGATTTGTGTTGAAACACTTAATTTCATGGTTTGAACTGTACCTTCGATTTCATATTACATTTTTTTTCTTTTGTTTATGTTAGTTCTTTCCTTATGCTTTATGTTGCTCTTCATTTTTATTTTTTTTTACAAGCAAAGAATGATTTAAAATAAACACTTTAGGGGTGTCTCAATCCTTATACAGATGTCTACATATTTTTCTATAATTATCTTACTAATACATATACACATGCATGACAAAACAATAAACAAAAGGAAAGTCTTACAACATATGTTTCTTTTTTAGTGTTTTCTACTCAATAGTCCTTTTAGCCTCCCCATCAGTTGCATATTGCCATCTTCTTTGTTCTCCAACGATTCTACGACCAGCTCTTCCACGTCTTGGAGTCGTAATGCTTATTCTAATTCATGTCCTCTCCTTCTGACCTAGAACTTACCTTCTCCGTAGATTCCATCACTGGCATAGAACTTACCTCGACAGATCATTAAAAAGGATTTCGTCTAAGCAATACAGGATTTCCAGACCCACGGTCGTTTTCCAAAAGGTTGTAATGCTTCCTTCATCTCTCTAATTCCTAAATCTTCCAACCCTCAATCCCTGGATGAGTATAAGCCCATCTCTTTGGTTGGAAGCATCTACAAGGCTATTTCCAAGATTTTGTCTATCATAATCAAGAAAGTTCTTGATAATGTGATTGACTCCTCGCAATCTGCTTTTTTTATCCCAAAGAGGTTTGTTATACAGTGTTCTAGTTTAGGGTTTAGGGTTTATATTTTTTGGAATGTTTTATGTTGTTAGGCTACTCTTTTTCTCCTTGTATATGGGTTGGATCACCCCTTAAGTGGTTCATATGTATATATTGTTTTATTGTTAAAAAAGAAAAAACAGTGTTCTAGTTGTCAATGAGTTAGTGGATGAATTGAAGAGGAAAAGAAGAGTGGGATGATTATAAAGATTGACTTCGAAAAAGCATATGACTCTGTCAGTTGGGATTTCTTGTTCTACGTGCTGGCCAGGATGGGATTTTGCTGTAAATGGGTGCACAGGATCAAAGAGTGTATGGAATCCTCTTCTATTTCCATCTTAGTTAATGGAAGCCCATCTAAGAAATTCAAATCGACTAGAGGTCTCAGACAAGGGGACCCAATTGCACTGTTCCTTTTTCTAATTGTGGCTCAAGGTCTTTCAGGTTTGGTGAATCAAGCTACTAGAAAGGAGTTGTTCTCTGGACTGAAAGTTGGTGCCAAAAAAGTGGAGGTGAACATTCTCCAGTTCGCAGATGACACTTTGATTATGTGTGATTCTAATATCCAAAATATTCGTGTTGTTATGCTAAGAGCTTTTTAAATTTGCTTTGGACTTAAAATTAACTTCTTCAAGAGCAAAATTGACGACATTGGAGTGGATAGAAATGTTCTCTAAGATACTAAATTGCAGTATTATGAATATCTCATTTGTATATCTTGGTTTGCCTATTGGGGGAACTTCCTCTAAAGCTTCTTTTTGGGATCCGATGATTACAAAGGTTAAGAAGAGGCTATCAACCTGGAAAGGTAAAAATCTATCCTTCGCTGGTCGCGTTTGCTTGATTCGTTTAGTGTTGAATGCTATTCCTCTTTATTATCTTTCGTTCTTCAAAGCTTCATCCTCTATATGCAAAAGGATTACAAAGCTTCAACACAATTTCTTGTGAGGTGAGATTTTGAGGGAAGGAAATTGTTTGGATTAGATGGGATAATATATGCAAGCCTAAAGTCGAGGGAAGGTTAAGCATCGTGAAATTATATTCCTTCAACAAAGCTCTACTTGGTAAATGGAGACCTGGGTCTGCTAACAACGGTTTATGGAAAGATATTCTAGTATCTAAATATGGCTCATGGAGAAATCTTTCTGAATCTAGAACATTAAGGCATGCATCTAGATGGTGGTGTGACCTAAACAAGGCCTGTCAGGATGGACAGGAGATCAATTGGTTTGATTCTAATTTGGAATGGGCAGTAGGGTCCGATGAAAAAAATCAAGCTGTTGGAAGATGTTTGGGTGGATAATTGTCAACTGAAAACCAGATTTCCAAGGTTGTTCAATAATTCCCTCTTTATTGACAGCACCCTGTGTTGCTTTGATAAATGGCATAGTGACATATGGAGTTAGGAGCTAGCTCAAGTGGAGAAGAGAATGGTTTGAATGGGAGAAGCCTCAAGTAGATGAATTCGTGTTTGTGCTGGAAGGTCAAACCTTGAAGTCAGGCAAGGACGACAAATGACTATGGAGAGACCCGCAAACTTGTAAGTATTATGTTAAAATTGCTTATGAAATCCTCTTTAATCCAACCTCAGGTGCTTTTAATGATATGTATAGAGTCTTGTGGGGTCTATTGATACCACCCTCGGCGCAATACTTTGCTTGGAGGGTATTGCAAGACAGGATTGCTACAAAGCAAAACTTGCTTAGAAGGTTAGTTCATCTTGTAGATTCTCTGTGCGTTTTATGTGGGAGCGAGGAGGAAACGACTTCCCATCTCCTGATATCTTGTCCGATTACGAATGTTGTTTGGAATTTATGCAGTAAATGGATAGGGGTTAGTTCTGTAAACCATTTTGCTTTGAAGGAACACTTCGAACAATTTTATTGTACTTGGTTCAACAAAGAAGGTAATAAGTTGTGGAAAGGAGCGTGAGTTTCAATCATTTGGTGCATTTGGAAACACAGGAATGGGATAGTGTTTAATCAAGCAAAAGTGGATGCAAGAAAAATCTTCTCACTGGTTCAAGTGCAGTTGTGTGCTTGGTTAAAAAACAAGGTTCCAAGGGTGTCTTTTTCTTTCTCAGACTGGGCCCAATTCCTAATTAGTTGTAATAACATGGTAGCGAATCGTTGATATTTGCTTGGTTAAAGAGGTCAGACATTTGTTCCAAACGCTTGTCTAGGTTTGCATTTGTTGTAGGTTCTTAGAGAAGCTGTTTGGTTTCTTTTTTGTAAAAGAGTTGGAACACCCCTTTGTGTTCCCTTTCTATTTAATTTATTGTTTTTCAAACTAAAAAAAATGACACAATTTCATTGATCTTAATGTCGTTACTTCTCCACACTTGGTGACCGATTGTTAATCTTATTCTGATTCTCGCATATTCCAACCTCTCCTATGGTCCTATGGTGTAGTTTTTTTGGTTGTCACTAACGTTTCTATTGGGACTACCATTTTAATGAAACACTATTCATTCCATAGATATAATGAGAACATTTCCACACCTTATTATCCATACTAACTTGTTACCTAAGTTTTCTATATTTGACTACGAGACCCTATTGATTCAAAAAAAGAGAGTTTCTAGTCATCTTCTTGTAATTAGCACCGTATTATCCCCTAGAAATCTTGTTCTTAAGAGTCTCGCCCCTTCCACAATCAGATCCTCCTAAATGAATTCTAAATTCCTACTTCGGTGTTTGTTTCATCTACTTCCATCTCAATTTCATTCCATCCTTTCTTTACACTTCTTTTCATAACTATATCCTTAATTACTTGCACATAAGGTTGCTGAGTGATTTTCTTTTTCTAGTATACCTTGTTTGTCTTATTATGATTCAACGTTAGTCTGTTCTTGTCTATCTTGTTTTACTTCATTCCTCCCGAATCTCAATATATTGACATACAACTTAATACTACCAATGCTTATTGTGTTGAATTCCCTTTGTAGTTTTTCAACATTCTTCATGTTCAAAAACCTTACAAATTCATATTTGTTTCTCGGTCTATTTAGCTTCCTTGAAATAAAATCTCACACTTTCTTAGAAAGATCTTTCACATGTCATATATTCCAAAAGATTGTTTCTTTTGCTCTCACCAGTTTATATCACACACACACATATATATATTAAAATTTAATTCATAAGATCAAAGATATTTATGTGTCATTTAATAAATAATATTCCATGTCATCTATCACTCTTACATATTTTTTAAATTGATTAGTTTGTGTTAATAATCAATTAATATAAAGACACAAATTTGCATAAATCCTAAACCCCATGCCCTACGTCCAAACCCCAAAATCTCATAAAATCTAAGATTTTTGAATGCACAGAAATAAGATATGTTATCAGTTTATGATAAGTTTTTTTTAAAAAAAATACTACTTGCTTAAAAGAGTTGAATGAAACATTGAGTTCATGATAATCTAATAATTTCAATCTTCACACACTAAGAGGAAAGGGACACATCTTGGTAACAAAAATAAGTTACGGTTTAGAAATCCAACACCCTAACATGGTAGAATTTGTTTCTATATATGTTGTGGAATTTTAATCTTGTAGTCTCTAGAGTTCATTGCAGATAAACAGCCAAAGTAGACAATGCAGATCTTATGCCACTATAATATTGATCATAACCCACTGTGATGTATTAACAAGATTGTTTATTATTCCACAACCAACCAAAATATAAAAGCCATAAAAACCATCCTAAGTTAAGAGCTTCTTACTGGTGCAAAAACTGACAAGTAGAAGAAACCGACTCTCCTATATCCCAATCTCTCTTTCCAAGTAACCAATCTTGCTTCCCCAAATGCAACTCCATGTTCTGGTTGTGAATCCCATTATTGTTGAAAAATGATGAACCAGAAGTTCCATTATGTAAATGAGAGAGACAGACATCAAAATCAAGGAAGCTGACAGCAGTAGGAGTCCTTTTAGAGTGGAAAAGACTCTCATCGAAGGACATGTGTGAGTTTGTTAGGTTGGAATGAACAGACCCTGATGGAGTGACTTCAGTGAGAAACTGACTATTGTTACTAGTTTGCTTATGATAACCATCAAAGGCTGCAGAAGAGTTATTGATATTCTTGGTCTGCTTAACAGATTCAACAATGATATTATTCTGATCCAAAAGTTGTTGCATGAAGAACATCTCATCATCATAGGACTCCGACATTAGTGAGAAATTGTCGTTGGTAACAACAATATCAGCCAAGTGTTGGGGTGCTAATGTTTGTTCCACAGAGGGAGTTGAAGTGTTGGTGAGAGCCAAACTTTTGATGTAGTCCTGCAGAATAGAGGACAATGGCTTTCCATTTGCGATTCCTGGTCTTTTGTTCTTTCTTCTTGAGTTTTGTCTCCTCTTGGTGGCATTCCAATGGTTTTTTATGGCATTTTCAGTTCTTCCTTTCATTTGCTTTGCAATCTCTGCCCAGCGGTTTCCAAGCTTGGCATGATATTGGACTAATATCCTTTCTTCTTCCTCACTCCAAGCATCTTTCTGTAATATTCAATTCCCAAGAAAATGATGTTTAAGGATTTTATGACAAAGGGTAGTTTGTTATTAGACTAAGAAAGAGGTAGTTTTGATATAGAAATTTGTCTAACAAGTATTTTGAAAAAAAGGAAGTTAATTTATTTATTTTTCTTATCATGAAAACTTATTTTTAAAGAATAAATACTGACTTTATAACAAGCTATTCGAAATCATTTTTTTTTATTTTAATCATATTTTAGATTTAGAAGTTCATTACTTTAAAAATGTTGAAACTATAGTGTATGGTAAGTTTGTTTAAGCTTAAAAAATAAGTGATTTTGAAAAAAAAAGTTCAAAATAAGTAATTTTTACAAAAACAGAAATTGCTTATATATGGTTACAATTATAAAAACACACAAATAAGTGTTTTTAATTTATTTTTAGTTAACATCTAAAAATATATAACAAGTGGGTTTTCAGTTTAAAAGTGCTAAAGCTAAATGAGCCTACGTTTAGCCTTAACCATTTCATATCTAAATTAAATAACAATACACACAACTTTTTATAAAAAAAGAAAAAAAAAAAAAAAACAAACAAGAAAAAAAAAAAAAATAAAAAAAAAAAAAAACAAAATTTTAAAAAAAAAAAAAAAAAAAAAAAAACAGACGTGAAATAGGAAATTGTGTCAGAAACATGATGTGAAATAGGAATACACGAATACCTAATTATGGAGTTAACAATCCAACTAGTTTTAATCTTTATCCATGTTTATATGCACATAGAAAAGGAAATATATGAAGTGTGATTCATCTGAAAATTCTAAATAAACTTTGAAAGATCTGAATCTATATCTAGATACTTCATAATTTAAGACAACATATTCCTACATTCTAAGGTAACATAATATCTTGTAAAGATTCTTGCTAAACAGACTATTGTAATGTTTCTAAAAAACAGATTATATATATATATATATATATATATTCCTAAAAAAACCTTCTTAAAGTACATATTTGAATAAGGTAAAATTATAAAAAGAATCAAAATTAACACAATTGACAGACCTTAATATCAGGTCGCAGATGATTATGCCATCTCTCTCGACATTGTTTCCCAGCCCTTCCATCCAACTTTTCAGCTATCTGAGACCATTTGCCTGTACCATGTTGCTTCACCAACTTTAGCAGTTTCCTTTTATCAACAATAACAAACAACAAATCAACTCAAACTTCAGTGCAGATACAATTTTTTTTTTGTTAAATTCAGTAATAAACGGGGTTGATTTATTCTCATAATTTCTCAACCTGTCTTCTTCTTCAGTCCACTGGCCTTTGATCAAAGGCACAGAAGACCCTTCCTTAGGTCTGCGTCCCACCCTTTTTCGGTTCTTCCCTGACACATGCAAATCTTCCTTCAAGCACAGTGGAGGGACTTGTTGTGTCCAATTCAAAGCCACTTCATTTGCTAAAAGCTGTTCAACAAAGTTCACTTCCCTAGCACCATTATTCCACACAATGTTGTAGGTTGAGCCACCAAAACCATCCAAAGCACTTGCATGGATTTTGTTCACAACATTCTGTGGCGGTTGCTGAGTAGTATGACTTTGTTGTGCCCACAAAAACCTTTCTATGGCTGTCAAAGGAGGACCAACAGAACACTTGGAAGGGTTAGAGACCTTTATATTTCCACATCCATTAACTGGAATAATGGCACCACCTCCTCCTATACTTTTCATGAAAGATATGCTTAGCAGAGAAGAGATAAAGAAGGGAAAGAACTTTGTTTATAATAAGGTCTTAAGGGATGATCTTGTGATGAAAAAAATGGTGGATAAACTATGCTTATTGTTAGACACATGAATTAGTAACCAAGGTTATGCACTATTTATCAAAAAACTATAGGAGTGAGAGATGGTGTAACTCCTCAACTTCCAGTGGAAGGAAGAATCTGCTGCATTAACCTAACCTATTATTTCACTTTTATAATGTGTTTTAATTCTAGATTCACTTTAGAATTTTCTACAAATTTGGCTTATGAAAAGTTGTTGAATATTTTATTAGTAGGTGTAATTGATATTAAAATTTACTTAATATTCATAATGGGCTAATTGATGGCTATAATGACATAATTAGCGTTAATTATCAATTTAAGTCATTATTTAATTATATACTAATATTAAAACTCATTAAAGGCTATAAAATTGTGTTCAAATTTCTTTCCTGAATATATCCAGTTCAAAATAATTAAGAATAAGGTTTGCGCACATTGCAAGAATTTTGGGTGCACACATTGCAAATGTGATATCTTTAGACTAGATTGAGTTAAATTATTTGTAAATTTTAGTGAATATGTATATAGACATACTCAATTAATTATCTTTCCTTTATCTAAATTTTATTTTCAAATATTTATTCTCTTTTCCCATCTATTAATGTCTTCCTTTTGCTCACATTTTGGTGTTCAGTTGTCACCATCATTTTGTTTGATAATTAATCATAATTCCTAATATTGATTTTTCTTATTGGGAATGATTATTATTATTTTGGTAGTCTATAATTTTATAGTCATAATCATGAATAAAAAAATTAGAGCTGATATATTCCAGAAGAGGTAGCATTTATTTTTCTTATTCCTTCAACTTTGGTTACTGCTCTCAGCATATTGTGAGTTTTAGTTGAAGCTTTCATTGAATACCTAAATTTGTTTTTCAGACAACACCTGAACTGCATGAAAAGAAAAAGACTTGGAATATTCTAGCAAGGTTAGTTACATCCCAATTCAAACAACAATCTTCCTCCCTATGAGTTTTGTAGTTTTGGCTTCACTTGGATTAAATTATTGGCTATTATTTTGTATGATCTTGTTATCACGGCTTTAGGAACTATCTTCCAGTTGCACTTCAGAAAGCCATTTTCATTTTGTTCTATCTCTCTTCATAAGGTTTTCTGGCATGTGAACTTATGTAACTTAAGTGGAGTCAGTGTAGGATGTTTTATTTTTCTAATTGGTGTTTGGATTCGATGACTTGTCTGAGACTGACTTTTTGATATAGTATTGTGGTCTTATCTGTTCCATAAGTGTTTCTTGGGAGAGAAAAAAAAGTTTGAAGTATTGTTTGTATAAAGATTGGATCACCATGAAATTATTATTATTTTTATTTTTATTTTTTTTATAAAAAAAAACTGATCTGATGTTCTCACTTCAGTCCATGAATGTGTGCCCCCTCCCTCAATGACACTTCTTAGTCTTCTTACCTATATGTATCATGATTTTTTCCATGTAATATATTTAAACTTTATTATCTCTTTGGAGTACTTTATTTAGTCCTTTATTAATATATTATTTATTTGCCTAAAAAAAATAACAACACACAAATTCTCAACTTCATAAAACAACTTTTGTATAATGCCTCCACTTATCATTCTTTTAAATTACACTTAATTATATTTGTTATCTACGTTTTTTTTTAAAATGTGATTTTGATTCTTAAATTTAGAACACACATTTAATTATTTTTTTATTTTATTTAATTTTTTACTTTGGAAATATTTACTGGTACAGCTATGTCAACCATCCCTACAAGAAAATCATGAAATAGAAACTATTTGTAGAGACCAAAATAATTAGTTACAATAGTAACTAAATTAGAGATATTTTATAAACTAAAACAAAAATTGGTTTCTAAATTAGTTTCTATTATTGTTAAATAGTTTCTAAATTTGGTCTCTACAACTTTGGTTGCTAATTAGATACCAATTTAGAAACTATCTAATAATGATAGAAACTAATTTAGAAACCATTTTATTTTTAGTTTCTAAAATGGTCTCTAATTTAGAAATTAAAATATAGGGTACATACTTTCTTTTTGTCAACGATGTTATAAGAGAATATTTTTTTCAAATTATAGTCTAATATATTTATGTTCATTTAATTTAATAAAAAAATTGGCTTTTAACAATCACTAAAATCGGTCGTTAAAGTTTAAAAATAGTCGCTAAATTAATTTGCAACTAAAATAGCTATCAAACATAGGTGATATAGTAACAATTTTAGTCGCAAATCATTTAGTGATTATTTTTTTACTACAAGAAAATCATTAAATATAAATCAATTTTAGAGACAAAAAATACTATATTGACTAAAAAATATATTATTTTAGAGATTTAAAAATTATTGATATCTAAAGTAGTTTTTATTATTAATGAAATTTAGAAACTAGTTTCTAGATTGGTATTTAGTTATTATTATTAATCTTAATAATAATAATAATAAAATAATTATAATCATATTGATAAAATAATTATAATCATATTAAAAAAATTATAATTCAATTGCTAAATTTGGTCGTTAATTTGTAGAATTTTGCGATCGAAATAAAATTAATCATTAATTTGTAGCTATCGAAATCAACTTGATCGCTAATTTATAGCGATTTAGAGATCAAAAGCAAATTAATCGCTAATTTGTTTTGATTTATTTGTATTTTGTTATCAAAATCAAATTGGTAGCTAATTTATAGTTATTTAGCAATCGAAACCAAAATATTTTCTAATTTATAGTGATTTATTTGTATTTACTAACTAAATTCAAGTCAAATAGGTAATTTTTAATTATTTAATTATCAAAATCAAATTGATCACTAAATTTATATAGTGATTTAAGAATGAAACTAAATATATGATTATCAAAAGTATTGAGGTTCAAATGGAAATAAAACCTTGAAAAATAGGAGGACTATCTTTCTTATCATATGGAAGTGAAATTTATATGCTTAAATAGTTGTGGGGGAAAATGGTTATGTGTATAAATTTTAGGGCATTTTTAATAAAATTAGTTGAAAATGGTGATGAAAGTTCAAAAAGTTAAAGTCAAAAGTATTTGGTAAATTTAGTTAAAAGTTGTAAAATATTTTATTAAAAAATGCATAACTATTATGTGAGTTTCATTTTGGTAAATTATTTTTAAATCATAATATGAGTAATAAGTTAATTTTTTTTTTAAAAAAGTTGCATACCCAAATGTAAATGAAATAGTTTTATCTACCAATTCCATTTATTTAATCTATAATCAAGATGAAATAATTTATCAAACACGTAAATTATGAATTATTTTTATAAGCTTTCTTTTATCAGTTGGTTTCTTTTTATGTTTTTAGGATAATTACATCTAAATTAGTTGAAAATATATAATATTTGCCTTAAATATATTTTTAGTCCTTTAAAACTTAAACATAAAATAATACTAGTAACCTTGAAGATGTGAAAATATTTTAAGAATTATATTATTTTTGTTGTCAACTCCCGCATTTGGAAGAAAAATATTTTGGTCATTTTGTGTAAAATTATTTTTCTCTAAGAATTAAAAGGGTGACCAATAATAATTCACCATTATCAATATATTTGGTATTTGATAAATTGTATTATTCATCTCTTTTCCATCTTTGTCGAAAAGTGGTAATTATTAGAAGAAGACCGAAAGAATTTCACGCATCACTTGTTGTAATTGACATCACTTCATTTTTCAACAACATTCTAACAACAATAATTGACATGGAGAACTAAGAATACTTTAATTTGTGTTGAGATTATTATATCTTTCACTAAGATTTTGAAATATAAAAGTAAGGTAAAAATGATTAGTGTTCAAAGTTTTTTTATCTACAATGAACTAATTACATTAAATAAAATTAGACAATTAAATAATGTCTCAGTCCATGTACACAAAAAAAGCTACATGCCTCCAAGTTAGAACTCGTCACAACCCAACAACATATCATTTCAAAAACCTATACACATGCTACGCAACCTGTGAATGAAATGGCTTTAACTAAAACCTAACTAAAAGTCTAAAACATCACATAAAGATACAACAAATAAAAAAAAAGATCAAAACCACAAGTTGTCTAGAGTACTTTGTGGTAACCAGAACCTAAGAAGCACTACGCTTCAATTTGTCATGTGTTCCAAATGCACCACAATAAATACATAGTTTTAAAAGTACAACAGCTCAAGGCCCAAAAGTGCTGGCAACATCAGCCCGCTACCTCACCAACAGAATCCAAATTATTTAACCAAAAAATTTAAACATGTTGAACTAGAGATAGACCAAGAACATTTCTTTAGTTTCTCATCTGTTAATGTTTTTATTTATATAATTTAAATCATAAATGAAAGAAGTAAATATATATTAACAACATAAATTTATACTTAATACATTAAATAAAAACTTAGTTATCCTACAATTTCATGTATATAACTTAATACCATACTACTAAAAAATTACAACACATTATTTCATAATCACTTCAATTCATTCACATAATTTTATAATATGCAAACATAATGATTTCCATTGTGTCAATATATAATAGAATTTACATAATTTATACATTTTTATAATACTTAAACAATTGTTTAAAATATATATTCAAAATTTATATAATTTATATGAACTATGATTATTAAATATAAAATAAGTTAAAACTAGTTGTCATCTTAGATGAAAAATGCTATAAACTTTGTGACCAAAAAGGAAAGAGACATTTTGATGGCTCCACAAAGGGTAAGTAGTGATGAACAATTTGGCAAAGTGGGTGCGTTGTCGTTTCACATAACTTTCTCTCACTTCCCACATTGAGCATGTCTTTTTCATCTTTTTTTATCAAATGGTAACCACATTCACATAAAAAAATATATAATAAAAACTCATTGCAAGATAACACAAATAATTAAAATTTCAAAGAAAGTTTTTGGTCTTACCATTGTCACCAACAGTAAGCAGAGTTACATCGTATACAGTGGAGGATCCGTTTGGTTTTCGTGTTTGGATTGGTGTCTGAAATTTCAGAGACACATTTCAGAAAAAAAAAAAACACTGCTTGTTAATTATGTGCTATGCACTTAATCTTGTGTGTGGTTATCATTTTTTTTCACATTTCAAGAATATATGTATTCAGATTTTGTGTAGAAAGCAACAAGAGTCAACTATGTAATGATATTAACAAAGAATGATTAGTAGAGAAATATTACTTTCATTGTTGGTAATTATTGATATGATAATGTAGTTTACCATAAGAAAATATGATATTGAATAAATCTAAGTTTGAGAGAAACTCTAGTTATATATTAATTTAAATTGCTCAATCAATTTATTGATTAGTTTGATAGAATATTAATTATATTCATTCAGAAAACCCAATAAACTTTGAAATGTGTATTTTCTACTCTTCAAAAAAAAAATCAAATCCAAACTCTAGGATTATAGGTTTAGTTAAAAATGTTTTAAAAAAATTAAAATTCTATCAAAATATTTTCCTACCCATTTTCACACTTTTCTTGTATGATGATCAATATTGAATGGAATTTCTATTTCAAAGACATTAACTATATTTTTTTTTTCATTTAATAGTTTTGAATAAAGCAACTATTATCATTAATTAATATTGGAGGATTTGAAGGAAAATATAACATACTCAATTTTCAATTTTCTCTTATTTGATAGAGAAAAATATGATAAATAAAAAATGAGTGAAAGTGGATAAAGAGTAAAATAGAAATTAAATATGTTTAATTGAAGAAAATATAAAAAAGTAGAAAAAGAATAAAATAATGAGTGAAATAAGTGCCCGTCAATTTCAAAATTAATTTTATGTGAAATAAATACACCAAATGTATTTTTCTCTACTTAAAACTTTTTTATCTTCTAAACAAAACCAAACATAAGTGCAATTTAAACCATCAGGAAAATTAGAAATTATAATAAATTTCACTATTAAAGATTTTTTACAAAATAAATAAATATAAGATGCATAATTTGTGATCGAATTTGAAGGTTTACTATACGGGTGAAAATAACTTGTAAATGGTCCTAATAAGAAATTTCCCTTATCATTAACGAATATATTATTTTATATGGTAAAATAAAAGGAATTCAAGTATTATTTTTTCCAAAATTAAATTTCTTTTGATAATACATTAAATTAAAAAAATAGAACAAATAAAAAACAGTAAAATATTAATAACTGAAAAAATGAATGTTGCATTTAAAAATAGAATTATATTAGTTTAACACAAAAATTGGATAAATAATTTCATAATCACTCAATACTTTAAAAAATATCAAATTTGAATTAAATTATATATATGTTGCCGAATATGCTTAAACTAAGTAGAAAACACATTTAAATTAAATTATATTAATATTATATAAATTTATCATTTATTAATTTAATAAATTATTATATCTTAACATATTTATAATAATTAAAGATATATTTTGAAATTATCATATTATATTCAAGAAATTAACGTTAACAGAACCTATGCCAAACTTAAGCAGGGAAAATAAGTTTGAATTAAATTATGTCAATATTCATGTATAATTAAAAAAATAACATTTAGTATTTAAACTTTTGATCCACGGGAAAATTAAATTGCAACAATGAAAGTGTAGATAAGAAGAACGTGAAATTCAAGCATCAAACACAAAGATACATAAGATTGTGTTTTAGGTAGATAAATAAGATTGTCTTTTAAGTTTAGATTAATTTTTTTTGAAAAAAAATAATAAATAAATAAAAATATTTAAGAGATATTTCGACTTTTTTATTTCCAGAACACAAAACTTCATATATAGATCTAATTGTGAAACTTGGTGTATAAACATTGACGACAGTTTGTTTTTATTATATTTTTAAAATTTCTTTTTAGTGTTTTTATTTTGGTTGTTTTTAAATATAGCAATTTCTCTATTGTATTCTACGATTGAAAAGGATTTTTTTTTAATGTTGGAAAATGTAATACCACTTGCATTACAAAATTTGCATGCCAAAACGCATACATTATACTTAATATGGGTTTATAAAACTAAGTATTTCGAAAGAAGAATATTTATCCACAATAAATACATAAACATAAACTCTTCCTTCTACTTCAAATTGTCTCCTAGAACAGCAATATTCCTTTTTACTTTGATGTGTCTAGATACAATTATTCATACTATAAACACAACAATTATTCATACTATAAACACTAAAAAGAGTAAATTATTATTAATATTATTATTATTATTATTATATATATATATAATTGTAAACATAAAATTAAACATGCTCAAAGTTCAACTGACTCTATTCAATCCATTTTATATCTAAACAATATCTAAATCTTAAATCCTAAAATAAATTAATACAATATATCAAAGATTAAATTTATGACTTTCTTTTTAAAGATTTATATTAATGTCTTATTAGATGTTTACAAACATCAACTTTATGAGCTAGGATAAGTTTATTAATGTGAAACTCTCTATCGACTTCTCACATTGTGAAAACATAATGTATTTGAGATGGAACAATTTCTTGTTAATTCCTTATCAATTTCTAACAAAATCAATAAATGTGGATTAGTGAGAAAACCTTCAAAAGAATTATCATCAATAAATTCAAGTAGTTAATCATCCCTATTGTTTCACATGATTGGTAGCTAATCATTCCTCACTAATTACTTAGAGAAAGCATGATAATACCTTATGAATTAGCTATAAAACTTGTTTGTTACTTTGTAGCTTGAAATTGTGTTTTCATATAAGCTTGTAGTTATGCTTGCATATATGTTTGTACTAATCTTGCATTTGTTGTTCATTTACCTTTATTTTCTACTTGTAGTTTTACCTTTAATTGTTTTTGAGATTTTATCTATATAGATATAACTATGTCTATATATGTTGTTGCATTTCAGACCTTTGTATAGTTTTTTCAATGTTTTAACCATATGATCAATATCTTAAGTTTTGTCTTTCTTATATAGATAGTGATAATCTATGCAAATAGGGGGCATATTAAGCAGAAAATGAGAATTATGTGGGTGAGGACATTTTTTTATGTCAAATATTGTTAGTTCTAGTTGAATCAAATATATGCACCTTCTAATAGTAAAAAAGGGAATCAAAATATGACTGTGCATACCACTTTTGGAAATTTTTGAAGATGAATAGTTCAATCAGCTTTTAATCCATACACACAAAACTTTCTCTGTTACATTATTATTGTAGTGATTTTATGACTGCTAACACTCTGTTCCATAACTGCATTTCATGTGTAAGATTAAATGTATGAATGAATAACATTAGGACAAAGTTGATTGGTTGCAATTTGACTAACCAATCTATGTTTAAATCAATGTTTTTTAGGTCTTGTTTCTAAGGTTTTATTTTTGTTGGGTGATTTATGAATCTTTTTGTAATTCCGATAAGGTAGATATGCATCAAACTTTTTGTATAAGGATTGAAACATCCCTGAGATGCTTCAAAAACCCTCCTCAAATTTTTCTACCATGCCATTTTCATATGAGTCCTATATAATAAATAAATAATAATTTTATAAGATAAGATCAATAAAAAAAAGTAAAATCTTTCTTTTAAAACAGGTATACTTAGTGTGGAAATAAGTTAGAGCATTATTTTCGTACTTAATATCAATTTTATTTGTTTATAATACACTACAAGAAAAATCATTAAATAATAACTAAATTTAGAGACAACAAAATAATTATAAAATGGTTTCTAATGTAATCAATATAGTATAACTAATTATTTTGGTGTATAAAATTAATTTTTATTTAATGATTTTTTTTATGATACAATCATTATATAAGATAGAGTGATGAACTTATTTCTTCCTCGAAAATGAAAAATTTTGTGAAAAAAAAAATAGGAATGACACAATAGGTTAGTCCAGCTATTTGTTAAGTCCACCATCAATCTACTAAAAATGAAACGACATATATAATTACATTTAATTATATAAATATGTATTTTATCTTCCAAATAATACAATATAAAAAAACTAATATTTTTAAATATGTTTTTTTATTTTTTAAAAATTAGTAAATTAAAAATAATGATATTTATCATCATCAAATTAATAAAAATATTTTTATATTATATGTCTTTTTAAAACATCTTATCTTAATATTTAATTTATAAAGGTATGGAAGTCAGGTTAAACTATTTTTATTCTACTTATATACATTGAATGAATAAATAAATTAATAAATTTGTAAACAGAAAAATTTAGACAAGAAAAAAATATTAGAACTAATTAATAATTGAAAATTAAAATGTCACATTGAAAAGCTAATAAATAAAATTTATTATCACAGGAAAGTAAAAATGAAAAATTTAAATTGAATTTATTTACAAATATTAAATATTAAAATTTAACTCATAGTCTCAATTTTCAAGAGTAATATTTTTCGCATTCATTATTGGTAAGACTAAATTGACTTAATTTTTGAAGAAAAAAAATAAAAGTTCTTAATTAAGTTTTATTTACCTTTATTAGTTCTAATCAATTTAATTTTATGAAAAAAGAAACAAGTTAATTTAGTGTCAATTTGAAAAATAAAGCGCTCACATACAAAAATTAGTAATTCAGATTATCAAACTAGGAAATAAAAAGTAAAAAAAATTATATAATTTACCTGTTCAAAATTTGAGATAATTAAGAGATAATTAATCTATCATATATTGATTTGATGTTATCTCACATTTTCATTAAAAAATTAATTATATTTAAATTTTATATTTTTTCTATTGCCATACTATTATAAATATGTGTTGGTGTTTGGCATGGATCCAAGATTTAGTTTTTGTAAAAGAAAAGTATGGAGAAGATGAAGTGGTGAATTTAATAAGATGAAATGTTGAGAAACAGTGATGGGTGGGTGAAGACATGGTTCAATAATCTGAACCTGATAATACATAATAACCTCTACCATCTTTCTCTGCTTGTTTCACGTGAAAATGGCGTCATTTTCTGCTTGGCTTCGCTTAAATATTCCATCTTAATACTACAAAACCCATTCCAACAATTTAATGCATGTCATATCAATAACCCTAACAAACTCAATCATTCATCTACTTTTTATTCATCTTCCTACCTATCATCACCTACCACTACCCTTCTTTTGCTTCATCCTTTTTTTCTTTCCTTATGGATTTTTTTCCTAGTTCCATTTCATACTTTTTGAAATAGAAAGAAAATTATTTTAAAATTCACCAAGTTGTGTAATGTGTATAAAATACAATTTTAGTAAAATTTGATATAATTCAAGTTATATAATAAATACAAAATCAGTATATAAAAAAATATATAAAAATATGATAAGAAAAATGATAATTTTGTATTTTTTATATAATGTATAAGAAATAATGTATAAGAAATATATACAGGTGTGAATAAAGACTTTCTTTCCAAATTACGAATTAATTATAATTATAGAATTTCATCATGCGATGTTGATTCTATTGAAATGATTTTTTTAATCATCTTATCTTATTTATTTTATTTATTATTATATTATTTTCTTTTAGTCTAATTTTTAGTTTTATAAGTTAGATTTTTACATTTTTTCAATTTTGCAAAATTTAGGATTTATGAATGATAAACTAAATGTGTAAATTCATATTTTTTTCATCAAATTACTTTTAATCGTCCATTGAACTTTAAGAAGTTTTTTTCAATATTGTAGACATCTAAACTTCTTTATGTCAAAATCTGAATTTTCCCTTGTTTTGCAATCACTTAATTATAAGTTTTATGGGTGAGTTAATTCATGTCTTAGTTTGGTCCAAAATTTATTGAGAGAGAAAGACATGTAGGGTGGTGATAATGTACAAAAGTTTGAGTTTTGTGAATAAGGCTTAAAAAAGCATGTGTAAAACCAATCATGAATGATAAAAAACGTGTTTATCATGTACTTGTTTGTCAAAAAAGAAAGACTGTAAAGAAATAAAAGCATGAGCTAAAAGATTAAAAAGAAAATATTATTGAACTAATATTAAAAAAAAGAATGTCCATAGAAATAAGATAATTGATTTATAAGTAGCAGAAAAAGTAGAAAACAAAAAGTCACGCTTAAACACAAATGAATAGTGTAACGCCATGTGAGAACGGGAAAATTACAGGCTAAGCGAATCATACAAAAATTTATTTATTTTTTTCAAAATTTTGAAATTAATGCTTTGAATATTGTAAGCTAGTTAAAAAATTCTGTTGCTCAGATTTTATTGAGAAAGAGAATATGAATATGAATTACGATATTATGAATTTTTAATGTGTTTAAAACTCATAAATTTCAAAATATATCTACTATGACCAATTATTTTAAATTAATAGAATAATATACATTTTTAGCTATGAAGTTTATTTAAATAAGACTTTAGAATAAGATGGAAGATTATTTTCCTGCAAAATACATGATTGTTTACATTAAAAAAATATTATTATAAAGTTGAATTCATATGTAATAATTGATGATTTTTATAATATTATTAAATATAATTAAAAAAACTAATTGTATTAGGTTATGTACTTCATTTCATATATAATTGTTTATGTTGATTTAAATTTACATAATAATGTATAATTTGGCAGTAACTTTGTTGGTTGTTTTCTGAAATAATGTAATTTTATTTCAAATTTTTAAAATGGACAATTTTTTTATTTTCAAAATGAGCAAATCGTCAACACGATCTTAGATAAAGCGAACATCTGAAAATACGATTTTAAGTATATGTGAACACAAATACGTTTTAAATATTATAATATACTATAATATATAAAATTAAAAAATTATATAATATAAAGAAATGCATTTTAAATATTTTAATATAATTTTTATTTATTTAAAATAAAATAAAAAATAGAAAATTAGATAAATTTAATTTACTATTATAAATTTATTTTATATATAATTATAGAAAATTATATTTTAGTATTTACAATAAAAATAATAGAAAAATAGATAAGTTTAATTTACTATTATAAATTTTTTATATGTAATTAAAGAAAATTAGATTTTTATTAAAATAAATTTTTAACTAAATAAGTTTTCAGAAAATATTTTTTTATTATATATAATTAAAGAATGAATGAATTTTTATTATATATAATTAAAAAAATAAATATAATTTTTGTAAAATTTTTAATAAATAAAAAAAATAATGAAAATTAAAACGGACGTTAACCGAAAATTAAATATATTTAAAAAGAATATTAAAATTTGACATTAAATGAAAACACACATGACAATATAATTTAAACATTATATAATTTACCAACCTAAAAATGAACGAACTATTTATGAGATCTTGTCTCACATGGGATCTTATTCGTTGTCTCGATAAACATTTAAGTGGAGGTGGGTTTTCATCATCATTGTTTTCTTCTTCGTGATCATCAGATAGAATCTCAGACCCCATTAAAGGCATTGTAGGTCGATAGCAATGTATGGTAGGAGTTGGATGAAATGCGGAGGGTGGTGTCATTTTTGAAGTACAGAACATTTGCGATGGACTTGGAGAAAAAATATTTTCCTGCAATGAAAAATTGGTGTAAGTTGATGGCACTTGCTGGTAGAGAAATTGGGGAGACATATTGTGGTGGTGGTCCATAAAGCTGAATATTTGTAGTGGTTGATTCAGGGCGAATTAAAATTAGACTTGTTGTCCAAATTGTTCAACATTTGATGAAGACCAAACATGATAAGGATGACATTGGAAATGGTGTTGTTGACTATCGAGTGACATGTCGTACTATTGTTTAAAAAATAATTAATGTACGAATTTTAAAAAATAACAATAAGAAATGGGGTACATATTGAACTTACATCTCATCTTCAAATGTGTCTATAGGTTGAGATTGTTGTTAGAGTGTATTAATTTGTCAGACGTAATGGGACATCCTGACTCTATTGATATAATGGAATCACATAGATGAAGTTATTCAGTTGGTGAGAGTCAATGGATGTTCATATGAGGTTTGAAATATAATCTGGTATTTCAAGTCATATGAATTTACCTTGTCATATGAGATGATGAGATATTGAGATGTTTATGCACATGATTGTGTGGATTCACAGCGAGTAGTATGACAGGTGTAGGTCTCAGGATTCTAATTTTTATACACGAGTCTTCCGAAAGTAGAGTCAAGTGTTTATGTGTTGTAAGTCAGTAGAAGTCTAACATGAGAAATATAACTTGTGAAATTTTGATAAACACTATGGTTATGTAAAGATGCATGAGAGTTGATGGCTCTGTGTGAATATTTAAAATTATATTTATATTAGAAGTTTTAAAAAATAGCTACTTTATCCTTTATTTTGTTTTGTGGTTGTTTTCTTTCATCTGTGATGATCATGTATTTACACGGGAGTAGATGATGTTACAAATGATAGAACTACTTAGTGAGAAACTGAAAATGTTTTTTTTTTTAATTTTAGATATTTTTTTTAATCTTACGTAAATATTTAAAATTTCTATGAATAAGGATATATAATTTGAAACATTGTATGAAAGAGTTATATATATTTCAGATTTTGATTATTAGATGTGAAAAAATATAAAAATATAGAGATTTTACAGTTAAAGTTTATTCTTTACTTTTAACATTTTGAATTTAGAGTTTCACCAACTTAATTTTTTATTATAGATTAAATTTTCTATAATCAATTTTTTAAAATAATTAATTTATAATATTTTATATTATTAAAGTATTACATTATTAATTTTATTAGACATTTAAAATAATTTTTGTTTAATAAAAAAATATTTTCTAAAAACTTATATAGTTAAAAAATATTTTATAAAAAAAGTTATAATAGTAAATTAAATTTATCTATTTTTATATTATTTTTATTTTAAATATTAAAATCTAATTTTTTTAATTTTCTATTATTTTTATTTTAAATACTAAAAAAATAAAATTATTATATATTAAAAATATTTAAAACGTATTTTTATATATTATATAATATTTTAATTTTATATATTTTTCACATGTAAGATTTTTTTTAAAAATTTAATATATTATGATATTAAAAGTGTATATTGAAATAGGATTTTTAAAATCGTATTCCACATATACACAGTTTCTTATTTTCTTTTAAATGTGGCGATTTTTTTCTTATTTAAAACTTATTCATTATTAATATTTTTCCCATTTTAAAATAAAAAAATTACCTATTTTTGACAATTCGAAATAAAATTACACTTGTTTTAGAAAAATGACCAATTTTGTTGTATTGGGAATAACTTTATTTTACTTCTCACTACTATTAGATCTTATATTATTCTAATTATCTTTTTTACTTGGAAATTTAATATAGTTAAAGTTAGTTATTCCTCCTATAACTAACTATAAATTTGCTATCTCTTTTCAGATAAAGCTTAGTTAGGTGCACTTGAACAGAATTGTATAGAAAACAACTTATGAACTACCTTTACTTAAAAAAAGTTGTGCATATATTAATTATATTATTCAGTTTCACCCGTCCTACCTGTACACAAATAATTGAAAATTATATACTTATATTATATATATATATATATATATTCTTCATTAGTAGTGTGTAAATATTTATTTGACTGAATCTCCATCAAAACAAATATCATTGCTTTTCCATTATAGATATTTCTTGTATGTAATAATTTCATTATAGATATTTGATTGCATAATTTTTCTGAGAGTCCATAAGAGAACAAATGTGTTAAAAAAATAATTAAAAAATAAATAATGTGGTTATAATTTATTTGTATCTTTTTTTCTTTTAAACTGTCTTGCCATTCTTTTTCTGCATTAAGTTCTTTTTTTTTGGTTAATATAGAAACGTAGAAATGAAGAAATGGAATTGATGCCATATGATTGGAAGAATGAATATGAAATCATAAATAAACTGAAAAAAAAAAGTATATTTAAAATGATGTTCTGAGCCTTTAAAATATCTTTATGCTTCTTTTCTAGTCATATGCTCATTTCCACATGTTTTCTTTATCTTTTCTTTCTCTTCATCACTAATGATTCTATGTGAAGAAAGCCTGCAAACCACTGATCATTGTCGCGAATCCAACAAAACAGCTTACATAAGCTAGAAATCATATCAATAATTAAGTAAACTGAACAACATATTTAAATAATAACACCCAATTCCCACGTGAATAATGAGCCTCTCAAACCAATACATAACAGATTTTCAATACTTATGTAAATCAAAACATTATACTGCAATCAATTGCATTTACTATGATTCTAATCTCCAAAGAAAGCTAAATATAGTATGATAAATAGTACATGCAAGAGTAAGTTTTGCTTCCTAAATTTGTCTTATTGACTCTTGGCTGAAAGGTCTTTGGTCCATTTCCCATTTCACACTCCAAATATCTCCATCTGAAAGCATTGTCATTATTCCAACCACCCTATTCATTTACAAAGTTATCATAATTATAACAACTTACTGCAAAGATTAACGTGCAAAGATCCATTATATTGAAGAAGGGGCTGTAAGACACTTCTGTACAACTATTATTATAATAATTACAAAGTGATACAATAATCACATGATTATATTCCATCTCCTTTGTGGCTCTTCATCTCATCCACCCCAATGAAAAAATGTAACATGAAAAACAAAAAGGATATAAGCTACAAAATTTTCTTTTTTTTTTCTTTGTTCTCTGTATTTTCTGCAATTTGGTTTTGTTTAAACTTCTTGGGAGTTGTCAGGGGAGGAAAGAGGAAAGCAAGTGTCTTCACCACCGGTGTTCCATAGAAAATGAGCATAGTTAGCAGCATAGAAGGAGTTATCAGGATCAGCTGAAACTGCCTCCAAATAAGTTTCTTCTGCCGCCCACAAATCGTTCTTTACTTTCCACAGAAAGGTGGCGTATTTATTGTATGCCTCTGCATCTGGTGGCTCCACCTCTATTGCTTTCTTGAAGTATTCTTCAGCTCTGTGTTCAAATCACAACTCAATTGTTAGTCAATAACACAACCACTTATCACATGTAGGTTAAATTGCAACTGCAAGCTACAACAAGATTCGATAAATTAGTTAAATAGATCTTGTTTACATTTCATCATAGTCCATGCATAAAAGTAAAAGTCAACAAGGATACGTGTTAGATCTTCCTAGTTCAGCACGTGCAATATCATGGGAGGAAGTCCTGCACGCGGAGGAAGACGATGGCTCTTGCTCACAAATCAGTGGTGTAGGTAAATCACACCACATACTCAACCATCAATATTCAATTGGACAAAAACCCATTTCTTTATCTTTTCTTTTTAAGGTTACATCTCCAACCCAAAAAATAATAATAATAAACTAAACTGCACAATCAGAGTGACATCTTTGAAAATAATAGAATAATAGTAGCCATAATTCCAATACATCTTAATAAACGCACACACGTATTTGTAAATTGCATTCTAACCATAAGAACAGTTAAAATACTATTATTATTTTAACCAAATAATTACTAATTTTGTCAAAAATGATTCCATAATTTTCAGTGATATGTTAATAAATATACTAAAAGTTGTGTTAATAGTATAAATTTTGAAAATTTACACTTCTTATATAAAATTTCCATAATTTTCAATAATGTGTTAGTAAAATATAATAAAAATTGTGTTCTTTGATCAGAAGTTATTGCTACAAGTTAAAAGTGTTTTTGTTTGGATGAAGAAGACATTTTTGTAAGAGACAATCGAACACTATTCCTAGCACCGAAAGTGTTACAGTAAATATCTAATTGAACAACATATTTATATAGGGTTAGACTTTGAAATTACTATTCAAACTGTAACAACTCCTCTTGAGTTTATATAAATAATTCATGACTATGGCTTAGCAATGAAAAATTCTGATAAAATAATAATATGAATCAGTAGAAGTAAGATGAACAGAATCAAAAAATAAAGTTAATTTTAACGAAAAACAATGAGGGTAAAGCATATTTGATAGATACTAACCTGTCATAATCGTGCGCAACGAGGTACAGGAACTGGGCATAGTTGGAAAGAAGAAGACTGTTCTTAGGATCCTGAGACAACCCTGTTTGATACACAAGCTCTGTTCTCAGATACTCTGCATAGTCATCGGCTTCGATCCTCACCATCACCGGCGAAACGAACCTTCTCATGGCATCACGATCCAAACCCTCACCTCTCAAACTCACCTCCATTCTCGAAGCTTCTTCCACCATCGCGTTCCAAAGCTTCCCCTCTTCCTCCTCTTGTTTCAACACCGACTCTGTTTCCCCTGTTTTGCAAACCTGCGACGAAGCACCATTGGGAAACACCGTGCCGTACCGGTCCGACCGGTCAAACCGGCCATCTCCGTCGGTGCTATTCGCCGCCGGACGCACCCTCCCGCCTCCTCCATTGCCTCCGCCGACGGAGGCGGTGTTCTTCCCGTTGGAAACAGAGAACGTCTTCACGGCAGAGGAATCAATGGTATGAGTTTGACCCCTTTGGTCGTGAACCTCCACGACAGTGGTTACCGGCGGTGGGGCCACGGCGGCGATCGCGGCGTTGTTCCCCATTGAGTAAACAGTAAAATTCGCAAGTAAAATCATTACATACATCATGAGAGTCGGCGTGTGAGAGAAAACTTGCTGAAACAACCACACGAAGGACGCGTGCATTTCGTTCTGTACTCGTTGGAGAATCCCTTGCAGATCTTCGTAGAAGAGAACTTCCCTCATTTGAAGAGTGTAACTATGGAGTTCTCTGATTATAAAAACCATAGAAGAGAACGCTTTCTTCACAGAGCAATAAGCAGATTCCCCTGCGTCCCTAAACCCTTCCTTCCACTGCAGCTTCTTCTTAATTATCCTCAACGAAAACGGAAGCTCCATGCTGTTCGCTTTGCGTTCAATATTCGCCGGAATAATCTCCTCCGGCGGTTCAAACTCCTCGGCGAAACTCACCAACGGAGAAATCTCTTGAAAATCCTCGGATTCCGAATCGTTGGCATTGGCGGCGTCACACGAGAGTTGAAACTTGAGCGCGAGATCCTCTATCTTCTTCGCGAACTCTTCGTCGGAGAAAGGCTCCAAGCTTGAGCTGCACGCTCTCGGCAACCTCCCCCTGCGCGTGAAAAGCGCGTGGTGATCGAAAGACTTCGTCCTTCGAAGAAGACGCGTGGACTTAGGGAAGAGGTTGGAGCGGTGCACGACGCTGCAAACGATGGTTCGGGGCTTGGAGGAAGGGGAAGTGATTGCAGAGGCGAGAGTTTGTGAGGAGGAAGGAGAATGAGGAAGAACGGGTTGCGACAATTGCATAACCTTGAGTCCCATAACGACGTGGTAAAACGAAACCTGTGAATGAAAATCACTATTATTCCCTTTTATGAAGAGATAAGTGTTCCTTTTAGCTCACTCCAACCTACACAACAAAACGAAACAGATTCATCGATAAACCGCCATAAAGCAACACGAAATTCCTGCATTTCCTTGGAATTCACCAGGTAATGATTATAACTTCCACGGAAAACGGATCTGAGAATTAACGGTGTCCAAGAAAATCCAACAGTGAATGAATTAATGAACGAACTTACCCACTGCAACTACGCGGGTTCGCGGGCTTGGGGTTCTGTTTTTTATTAGACGCCGGCGATAGTTTTCCGACGAGTGTGATGGCCGAGGCGAAGCGCAAGGTTGCGGCTTCAGTATATATCAGAAGAGGTAAATGAGGAATGCAGAGGAATATATAGGGCAAAGGGAAAATGTGAGAGAAGATGGAGAAAAATATCAGAGGGTGGTGACCGGTTGCTAAGGTAGTGGTGCCATTCTATCTCATGCAAACCGCCATCAAGTCTTACAGCTGCATCAGGTTCCCAGTCTTCACGTGGGTCCCTTCCTGTCATTGTCCTCCACTGCCATATGCCGATTTTTTTCCAATCTTTTACTACATAAAAATTCACTTTAACACAAAAATATCAAAAAATTAAAACAAACTTTTACATGAATCTCACTTCTATTCTCGCTTTTCCCAATTTGGTGAAAATATCCTCTTAATATTAAATATAATACAATATCACAAAGGTTTAAACCATTCAAATGAATAACTTTGTTTTATGAAGTAAATATTTTAATTTCAATAAAGTTGTGATTATGACTTGCTAAGCATGAAACATTTTACACAAAAAAAAAAGTACCCTTCTTCACAGTTCCAAAAGGTTTAGGATCATGTGAATCTTTTCCCAACTAAATATTTGATTTATAAGGTATTCATATACTTTTATTGCTAAGATTTGGAAATAATATTGTTCCATAAATAATTTTTATTATCTACACCTAATCTTATATCCATCATAAATAATAAATAATTAGAATTCACTAGTTTGATTTGGTGTCGGTAAAAATAGTGTACTTTAAGTAAGTATTAAATGGTGAAGTAGTTTACAGTGTAGATATTTTGACATTAAAAATTCATAATTATGACTGATTCACCATTACTAAAGTTAAGATGAATTAATAGAATTGAATTATTTTCCACCTTTTCTCCTATTTTTCTATAAAGTGGCATTAAAAATATCTAAAGAGAGGTTATGAAATTGTGGTTGTTTGAGATGGAAGAAATGAGTCCGATGCGGCTTCTATCACGGGACATTGGGGATCCGATCTGGCCGTTAAGGTTCTGCCACGTGTCCAGAATCGCAGTGACTTTTGGTGGCATTGGCAAAAGGTCGTGAAAATACGTGATTCATCACCAACCCTTGCTTCCTCAACGACCCTACTGTAGGACACGTATCCCTTTGCCCTTAAAATATTACTAACACTTTTTTTCTTTGTCGTTGTGTTTTGCAAAATTAACTATGGAAGTATTTTAAAAAGATTGAAAACGCAATAAGAATCAAGAAACGTATAAATGAAATAAATAAATAAATAAATAAATAGTGAAAATTGGAATTTCTTCCAAAACAAACGTACGTGATAGGCAAAGGAAGAAGTGACTTGCAGTTGTAAGTTGGAACGATCCCTTTTTTTTCTTTAATAAAACTTAATTAAGCTTTGTTTATTTTTGTTAAAAGAAATTATAATATTTGTTCCATTATTTAAAAAATGTTGAAAAATAATATAAAATCGACAACTTAGAAGTTAGTGAAGATATCATCACGCTGCATAAGACAAAAATTAATTCCGTCTCTTCAGGCAAGGTAATTTACAAAAAAAATCATTAATATTTCTTTTCCATATTGTGAAATTCATCCATTTCGAAAGGTTGGTGCTGCATAATATATATGTCATTAACCATTTTAAGTTCAACACGTCAAAATTATTTCGTTTAATGGTGGGTATAATTATTTTTTAAGAAAAATATGTGTAAATTATGAATTTAATTATATACATGCACTAAATTATGTATACAATGTAAATCTAATTTTCGAAGTTACCTATAACTATTGTTATATATATATATATATATATATATATATATATATATATATATATATATATATATATATATATTTTTTTATTTTTTTTTTCTCTTTATATGTATATACATATTCTCACAAAAAAAAAAACCTAAAAAAAACACATT
>Ga0123342_1002854_pt1 | contig 28422 bp, 18 predicted proteins | sample Turbeawhitnodule_FD_89960 | JGI IMG/M metagenome (GOLD analysis project Ga0123342, IMG submission 89960) | Root nodule microbial communities of legume samples collected from Mexico - Turtle bean Mexico white nodule | ecosystem: Host-associated > Plants > Roots > Nodule | place: Mexico: Nepantla... | reverse complement strand
GTGTTGTTCTTTTATGTTAATTACACTTTTGAATGTTGTGGATCACTTTTTGAATGATATTGTATGACAAAATGGTATGAAATTGAATTCATACATTTGGGATAATGTATGGACTGATGTTTGTTGCGTATTAAGTATTGATGCCTATGTGGTAACAGAGATCTTCGATCTTCATTGATGATCTAAGTCACATAGACTAAGATATCAGGTGGTGAGAAGCTGATGGGGGAGTTCATGCACACCGTGACATATGAGATGCACGACTTGGATTGTATTGAACTTACTCTGATCATTTCTGATAAATAATAAAAAATCAACTCTTAAAAGAACAAAGATGAGACTAAATACAATAATAATGACAAAATAAATTTGATAGAACAAAGATAAAAAAATAAACTAATAATATAAAGAAGACAACTAACACTCTAACAAAGACTATTACAACAACTATTTAATTGGATCAATTAATTTATCATGGACCAGCCTAATGCAGATAAGGACAAAATCTTATATAAAAAAGGTATATAGATTTTTTAAAGTTTGTTAATATGTTGATTTTTAAATATTGTTAAAATAGTAAGTTTTAATCATAATAATTGATATTGTTATAAAATTCTTGAAAATGTGCATTTTGGAACTTTTTTAATATTTTACCACTAATTAAAATTGAACACTTTCTAATAAATAGAAATAATTTTAAAAAATCTAATTAATGTATTTTTAAATGACTTTTTGTAGAGTCATTTTTAACAATAAATCGCCCTTAAAATTTTAACTGATGTTTTTTTATTGATTTTTTTTAAAGTATACAAATAATTTAATAAATTTTTGCTAGTTTTTCAAACATAAAAGTTAGATGCCCGTGTGTGGATACATAAAAGTTAGCAGTACAGCTTTACTGTAGTGATATTGTTCACGTAGTTCTAGGAGTAGAAGTTAAATATTCTTACTCCTGTTTTTTTAATATATTATATAAAATTATATAATATTATAATGTGATCAATATGAAATAATTTTATATTTTGAGTTTCAATGTAATTTAATAATATAAAATAGTTTATTTGTTAATCTAGAATGATATATATATTTTATGAAATTTAATGAAAATTTAATATAAGATTAAAACAAATTAAAAAATATAATTATCCTATCGTAACTCTCATATATTAAGGTAAATGTATATTTTATTATAATATATTGTATTCTTTATATTGTACATTATTGTACGTAGAAAATATAATTAATTTATATCTAACATAATTATATAGTTATATCTTTTTTAGTTTTTATTTTTTATAAGTTCTTATAGAGAATTAATAATATAAAATATTTTATATATACAAAGCTCAATTAAATTTTAAATCTCTAATAAATTTGAATATTTTTAATTAAATGTTGATTAAAAAAATTATTAAGTATTTTAAATTTTTTTTATTTAAGATTTTGTGTTTGATCTTTACATTAATTTGTTTGATCTTACATTCTGTAATTAATATTGACATATTAATTTATTATTAATTTGTTTTAGATAAATAATTGATTTAATATAACAAATGATGAAATATCTTATTTTTAAATAGAATTTTAAAAAAATACAAAAAGTTTAATTATGTTATTTTTGCTTTAATTTCATTAATAATTGGGATAATTGAACATGTATTAGAAGAGTCTTAACATGTAAATATTTTCATTTTTCACAACAATTCTTCTTTCTACAAAATAAAGTTTAGAATAGAGAAATAATGTCAATGTTATTCATATTTATGTAAAAGGGGATATTAAGTCCTCTTTGTTTCAATCGAAAGACTATTCACAAGAGACAATAACCATTTATATCAGCTATTTGGATCCAGTGATGTGTGTAGAAATGTGAAGAAGTAAATATCTGTGAATAGCTAGTGATGCCTAACACGAAAACTTTATAAAAAAAAAATAATAAAAAAAATAATATCTGTGAATAGTTAAAATCATGTCTCTCTCATAAAAAAAAAAACTGCAAAAAAACAGATAAACATGAATAATTTGTTTAATTTATCTCAAATTTTGACAAGCTGATGAAAACAAAAAAAATCAGATCATATTATAAAATAAAAATATTAAATACATTTATAATAAAATAAAAGATATTATATATACATTAATAAAAATAAAATAAAAAATTATATACATAATTCATTATGTATAATATAGTACATAAATTTTATTATATAGTTAATTATAAATTCCTTAAGGCACTACTACTAGTCTCCTACTGAGTTAGTCCCCGGAAACGAACTGAGCTAGGAGACCACAAAATAGTTAATTATAATAATATAATATAAATTATATAATATAATAATAAAATAAATAATAATAATATAAAATATTTCTATATTTATAATAATAACAAATATTATTAATATTAATAATATAAATTTTTAAATAATATATAAAATTAATTTATAAAATAATAATAAAATTATAAATAATAATATTAATTAAAATAAATTTAAATAATGATAATAAATACAAATTAAATAAAATAAAATTATTAAATAGTAATAAAATTAATACTATTTTATTTTATTATATTTATATCAAATATTTAATAATATTATTATTTATTATTAATAATAAAAATAAAATTATAATATAATAAAATAAATATAGTTATTTATATAATTTTTTTATATCATATTATTATTTTTATTAATCAAAAAATAAATATATAAATTAATTAATGAGTTTTTTAAATATAAAAAAATTATAATCTTAACCTCTTATTAATTAAAAAAATTAAAATTTCAATCACACTCAACTCACTCATTGTAACTCACAAATTTATTATTTTTATAAAAAAATCATATTTAATGATAAGAAACTCATGTTTTTTTTAAATAATTATTCAATTATACAATTTAAATTAACTCAATTTTATATAAAAATATTACTTCATATTTTATTATTAAAAAAATTTAAAAAACAAAGGTAAGTTTGTAAACTTATATTTTACACCTTTAAAAAAAATTCAAAATTTATTCACAGCCATCACACCACTCAATAAACTTTTCTCACACATCCACTTTAATATACTATAATCCAAAGACACTCATTTTCTTCACACATTCATCTTAAATCCTCACACATCCACTCCATCATATTCCTATACATTTACTTCCCAATTCAAACACACCCTAAGAATCTACAAATTAGAGTATTTGGTCACGACGATCAATCTGAATGTTGTCGCGGATAACACAATCAAAATTACAAGCTTCATTCAACATGAAGGTGTTAACAACATAAAAAAGAACAATATTGTCACCAACACAACAATTGTGTTTGAGAAAAAAAATAACAAGTGTATCAATTAGAAGAAACGTCAAGAGTACGCAATGAATTGTGATTAGAGATTATAAATTTAAGTCACCTCCTCATCATCAACACATCCAAACGAAAGTAAGCAACTAATCTGACAACATATTACGTTTGTCATAATCGTGAAAATACACACAAAAAAATGACAATAGAGTACAACAATATCAAGCATGCGATCGAAATTATGAAAAAACTTTTGAAGTAGAACGAACGAGATGACTGTAAAGGTTAGAAGTGAGGACAAAGAACAAATAAAGATTTTAGGTTAAGACCATGATCATTGACTTTAACTTAAGGTTGAGAATGGAAAGAATATTTCAATTATTGAAAATTCAAAAAGAGATTTGATTGCTAGAGACCATAAGCTAAATAAAATTATGAAGAAATTAAGTAAAGAATAAAGTGAGACTTTGAAATTGAAGGAGTTGATCAGTGAGAAAGAGAGAATAAGTAAAAGAGTTTTCGATGAAATGAAATTGGGAAGACTTAGGTTAATTAATAAAACCAGAACTATAAAATATAAGACCAAATATTTTTTTTTGAAAGAAAAACAAAATAAAGATATTTTTTGGATATTTAATATAATAATTTTTTTAATAGATGTTCAGTTGGTTACACTCAAATGTTCTAGTTATTTATAAGTTGTATATAATTATATACCGGAGTTTAAGAAAGGTGTTTTGGAAGTTATATAATTGGTTTCATTGTATTTTTTTAAAGCACTCTACACCTCATTATACATTTTATCAAACAAGTTAGTGAAGCTTTTATGCAACAATATTTTTAAGAATTCAAACCCAAGACTCTTATTAAAAAAAACAAATCATGCGTAGATGTTACATTAGAGTTCATAATTATCCAAATATGGCAGATCATGATTATAAGTTGGTAAACTAATCATACAGCGATGAACACAATCCTCGAAGAATAAGTGCATAGATTATTCATTTCTTAATATACCTCACGCAAATTTTAGAATTATGAAATAAGAAGAAAGTGAATTGAATTTTTAATAAGTTAAAATAAACTGTTATATACAATAATAAATAATTTGATTCTTTGATAATAGAGAGAAAATATACATAACAAATTGATAATTACAAAAAGTTGTCATTCAAAGTTTAGAGAGTTTAGAAGAGACCTACTGAAACCATTGTATTTGGAAAAGGAATTCCAATAATTTTAAGAAACTAAAATAGAGGATATTTGAATTACTTGTAATTGATTTTTTTAATTTTTTTATAGGGTAATTAAAATATTTTATATTTCCTTTTATATAAAGTAACTGAATCTTTCTTTAAAATAAAATTATATTTCAAAGATATTGATTTAAAAATAAAATTTTAAGATTAAACTTTATAAACAAAATATAGTCAAATTTAAATATCTAAGTTATATAGAAAAATTCATATATGTGTATATATGTATTCATATATGTGTATATAATGAGAAAGTGACTAGTTGTGAAATTTTAATTTTCTCTTTTTTTAGTGAATTTCAAATTTCATTATTTTAGTTATTTGAAATATCTTTTAAGAAAATCATAAATTTCATTTTTTAGTTTCCTTAAAAAATTCAAAAATTTAAATTTATCAAATAAATGAATTAATTTTTTAAATACCTCATCTAAACGCACTATATAGTTTTTTTCATAATTAAATAAGCTGCATGGTTCTATGATAGCAATTGATGAGAAAAATAGAAAATCAGGCTATTATTATTCTGACATATGTTTTACAGCATGCAAATTGGATGGAGCCATTCATGGGCTTGTCACCTCGAACAGTAGTCACATATGGGTTTCTTTTTGCACTTCTATTTCCTTAACCATACTTCCTAAATTTTTGTAATTCTTTTATATAACTTTGTCTTTCTCTCCTTATCATAACATTTCTAATAGGTGTCATTTATGAGTTAAATATTATTTTAGTATAATTTTTACAAATATAAATTGTTTAAATGGATCTCATTCTACCAAATCGCACTACTTCTATGCATCTGTAACTGTATTAGTTTGGTTTCAATCAGTCTCGCAATAAACCACATTTTTATAATTTTTTATTTGCCTTTCCATTTTTTATAACTTAAAATATTAATATAACTATTGAAGCATTGTATTTTACTTTTAAGACCTATAAAGACCTTTTTTTTTTATCTTAATCAAAACCCTATTATTATAGTATTATATCATTATATCATATCAACTTGTTGTAATTAGGGTTTGTTGTAAAACTTTGAACTTAAATTTAAGATATCTACATAATAAATGTGCTATGAGTCTTTCATATTTTTTTTAGTGTTTCAGAATTTTAAATCCCAAACTGTAGTCTTTTGACTTATGGGTTTTAAAACAATAAAGAATATTCAGTTCCTAAGGTTTTGTTCTCCTATGTTCCTCTTCTAAACACTTGGATAATAATTTTTAAGAGAAAATAATAATAATAATAATATACACTTCTTTATAAATTAAAACTAATCTATTCTTAAATTAAACAAAAAAAATTTACACGTTGATTTATTCATAAGTTATTTTAATTTAAAAAGAATAATTTATTTTCAGTTTTCCGCACTGAATTTTATTATAGAAAAACACCACCTAAACCGTATTTTAAAAGGTAATTTTAACCCAAAAAAAATTCATTAATCGTATTTTGAACCACGACTTTTTGATATAAATTTTTTATTATAAAACAGATTTGATATTTCAAAATTTCAAAACAAAATCATATTTTAAAACACAATTTTGTTCATATTTCACAATTTAATTTACCCATTTTTGCAAACTTTTTTAAAAGTCCCTAAAAGGTAAAGAAAACCTAATTTATCTGTTATACTTCTATACCTCAGGAAAATAAAACAGCATCGCATATTCTCTTCCTCAGTACCTGGAAATAACAGTAAAAATCAAACCTAAACTAGCAACAAGAACTTGTGCGATGTTGTTTATTTCTTCACAAATTTTTGAAGAAAAAGAGTAACAAGATGGTATTCATGAATAGTAACGAAAACGTGAATTAAAAATGAGCATAAAGGAAAGAAAACACATTCAAAGCTTACATTACTAGAATAAAAAAAAAGTAAGAACTTTTGTTAAAAAGAAAATTAAAAAATAAAATACCTTGACAAGTAATCGAGTATATTAAAAGAAATCATTGCATCTTGTCTTTCCATGTCAAGTAATTAAAGAGACTACGCTTATTATCCTGAACAGCAGGTGATATATTTTCTACGATGACATTACCGTCATGATCAATTCTGTAAGAGACATCAAGTCCCTCCAAAATCAGGTGATAAACGATTTCATTGGAATTTATACCATTCTGCTCTCTTTCATGTACTAATGTTTCATTTTGGTGCTCATCTACATCAGAAGCATCGTTTTCTTTCTTAAGTAGTGCATCATGTGGCCGATTGCGTTGACTCAATGACCGAATATCCCATGAAAGAACCTGCTTTATCAAGCTTTGGAACTCACTTGGTGATGCATACAATGACTTTTTTTCCTGTAGTAAACGAGAAATAAACCCATATGAATTGGCATTATAGCAAGAAAATAATGTATTCAGAAACATACACATTATGCAATAACAATATAAAGCAGTAATTAAAACTTCAGGGAGTTCAAGATCTGAATAATTTTTAATAATTTCACTTCAAGATATTTTCGGTCTTTCTCTCTTTTAATTAAGGGTCCTATTGACCAACAAATATAACTAGGGTCTGATGACTTTCTCTCAGACGTTTTGTAATATAAAGTGAAAAGGGCGACCCAATGCATGAGGCTCCCTAGTCCCAACAAGTGGGGTTAGGAAGGATGCAAGTGGAGAGTTTGTTCCAAGGATTTGAACCCGAGAGTTCTAAGTCAGAAGGTAGCAGGAATCTTGCTGTTGCACGACCATGGCTCATCCTCATTTTGCAATATAAGCTAAGTAAAAACAAATACTAAAAAACGGTTGCAGATAATTTTGGACTAAAAATGATCACAAAATGCATGTTACTTTTAAGGCCTTTTAAAAAAATGTTAAAAAAACTTAATAAGAAGCTAAAATAATGTATAAAACGCTAATATTAGCAAGTAAAACCCATACTAAATAACTAAGTACAATGTTAAAATTGAAATAGTGAGAGTAATCAAAAGCCAAGACTAAGTATGGTAATCAGAGTCATTTCCCTTTAATTTAAAATATGTACACCCCTGAAGAAAGTTGAAAACATGAAAAGTTGAATTATATACTGATGGGGTGCATCCATTCTGGCTAACAAAAATAATTTTCAAATAAATAATTAATTGAGGCTTCGCTAAGTTTAGTCATTACAATTTCAAGCAAGGTCACTTCAGGTTCAGCCCCTGATTTTCTTTTTCCTTATTTTTTCATTTGAGCCACTTAATTTACCATTTCTTTTCAATATGTTTGGTTTTGCATTGAAACTAGCTAACAAACGTATTTTACCTGAAGAATAGTGATGTATATATTGGCAACCTCTATCAAACAATTGTAAATGTGACATATATATAATAATATATAATAATGTGATGTATTGACTCTAAATCATGATTATCTAGTAAAGAGCACAATGAACTGTCTACTAGAGAGTGTCTAGTAGTTTTAATATTAATTAGACCATCTACCACTTGTATTAGATGACATTTTGTCTTGACTGTCTTTGCAGTTTTCTGTTATTTCATTTCCTTAGTTCTATATAGAAAACTCTATATATATGCGATATACAAAATATTAAGAACGTACTTTGTGTATAGAACCTTATGTTATAATACAGTTGTTTTCTTTCGTTATTGTTCTTGTATTTTTTCCTGTTATTGTTGAACGAACCCAACAATTGGTGTAGTCTACGAGGAACAAAAGGAAGAAAATCAAGAAGAGCAAGGTTTAAAGGCATGGTCACCATGTTTGACATTGAGAAGTTTTCTTATGAGAATAACTTCAAATTATGGAGGATTAAGATTGAAGTTATCTTGATACAACAAGAATGTGCTGATGATATAAAGGGTGAGGCATACATGTCAACGTCATCATCTCAAAAGGAGAAGATTGACATGATCAACAAAGTCAAAAACCACATAATTTTGTGTCTTGGATAAAATGCCTTTAGGGAAGTCGCGAAGGAGATAATTGTTGCGTCAATGTGGATCAAATTTTAGTCATTATATATGACAAACTCTTTGGCACATAGACTCTATTTAAAGCAACAAATGTATTTGTTCAAGATGACTGAATGAAAATGATGGTAGAGCAACTAACAGATTTTAACAAGATTCTAAACTATCATGAGATCATTGAAGTGAAGCTCGAAGATAAAGATAAGGCTTCACTGTTTCTTAACGCTTTGACGTTTGGAAAGGAAAAGACCATTCTCTAGAGGAGGTTTAGACCTCAATTTGGACTAAGAAGCTACATAAGCTTCAAGAGTCTAACGGAGATGATAATAGGTTGAGTTTGAATGTCTTGAAGTCAAAGAACAAGAAAAGGAGGGAGGTGAAAGTGAGGAAGTCAAAGAATTCATTTGATGACAAGGTAGAGGGCTTGAGTACTATAATTGCCACAAGAGAGGTCATTACAAAACAGACAGTCCAGAAAAGGAAAAGAATTAGAGGGGTAGAAACTCTCATTTCAAAAGTGAATAGCTTGATGTTGCAGTAGAATTTGATAGCTACGAGTTTGTGAGAGTGTTAGTGGCATTAGTGTCAAATACACAAAGAAGTTGGGACACAGGTTGCACTCATCACATGCATCCGATGAAAGAGTTCTTTGAGACCTTAGAACTGAAAGAATGAGATGTAGTTCTTCTTAGAAACAATTTAGTCTATAAGGTGCAAAGCAGATATTGCAATATTTGAGGAAGTGTTCAAAAGCTCAAGACAATTTTTTTTGTCTATTAGTATCTTTATCTTATAGATTTGTCAACCACATTGAACAAGGTACTATAAGGATTTTAAAAGGAGCATCTAGAATTGCTAAGGAGGTAAAACAGTGAGAACGTGTGCGTCTGTGGCTAGTAAGAAGATGCAAGATAAGACAAAATTTTGGCATCTAAGATTAAGGCACATTAGTGAGAGAGGTTTAGTGGAGCTGGGCAAACAAAACCTCCTAGGAGGTGATAGTATGGAGGAGTTGGAGTTTTGTGTTCAATGCGTACTTGGAAAGTCTCATAGATTAGAGTTTGAAATGAAACTAGTAAGTATATATTCAGTAGACCGTTTCAGTATGCTTATGCAAACTTGTGGGGTCCAACACGAGCTCAGACTCATGGTAGAGGGTCTTATTTCTTCACCATCATAGATGATTACTCGCAGAGGGAGTGAATTTATATCTTGAAAAAAAAAAGACTGAAACTTTTCAGGGATTCAAGGGTGGCACACCATGATTGGTTATCAACAGGTAACCAAACTTAAAGTGTTTAGAATTGACAATGGATTGAAGTTTGTATCAGAGTAGTTTAAAGAGTTTGTATCATGATCATGAAGAGCACAAAAGACCGTCTACTAGAGTGTCTAATGGTATTAAGATTAGTTAGACTGTCTACCATCTACCACTTGTAATACTTCGTAGTTTTCAATTATTTTGTTTCCTTAGTTCTATATATAGAGAACTCTTTGTATATTTTACATTGAGAGCATACTTTGTGTATAGAATCTTCTATTATAATACTTTCATTCTTGTTCTTGTGTTTTTCTTGTTACTTTAGAACAAACCCAACAAAGAATATTTTACTTATTTTCCCGTATTAACTTAAATGTTCATATAATTATTATAATTATAACAAGGTTGTATATTTCATAAGAGTTGTTAAAATATCATTTTTCTTCCGTGAAAAAATGTTAAAGAAGCAAGGAGCTGTTTTGCAATCATTTGGAAAAGCAATTCTATTCTTCTTAAATGAAAACAAAAGTACGGAGTAAACATGATGCATTTAGTTAACAACTCACTGCCATTATCCAGCAATTTTCGAGAGCTGAAGTGAAGTCCTCCGAAAGGCTAATAGACGCTACAGAAAGCAAGTTATCCTCCTGAAGAAATACAAATTTTTTAAGATGAGATATTTCATTAAACTTCTATAAAGAAATGTAAGAAAATATAGTATTGCTCAAGTAAATTTCATTGCTGATTCTAAATGTACACCATAGTATGAAGCTTCAAAATAATCAGAATACAAGAGTACAATAGTCTCATTACCAAGTAAAAGGTAGAGATGATTTATTATATATTATTTTTCTCAAATGGGAAGATTAAATTTGATATCCAGCTAACAATTGTTTAAAGTTACTTGCAGTAATTGAAAATCAAATTGTTAAAATATGTTATACATTAATTAGAAAAACCAAACCTAATAAGCAGTGAAAGATATAGCTAAAAGGAAAACGGAGCATTACTGTCAACCAATTTGGCACTGTAGCTTCTCGGATGCTGTCACAATATGGTAGGTAAGGCTTGAGATCAAGCACTGGCTGTTGACAAGATTCGGAAGTAACATGATTATGCATTTACTTAAAAACATAAAATTCACAGCTAAACAAATACCAATATAGTATTCCACTAAAGTTAAGTTTGCATAAAAAGCGGGGACTGAAAATGGAGGCTTACAGTTCCATCAACCAGATCCACACCAGAGAGCAAAACCATATTTCCCTGTACAGCCTCTACCTACAGTATAAAATGAAAGTTACAAATTAGGTCTGTACTTTTTGTTTATTTGAATACAAAAAACGAAATTCTAGGGAGTGGATGGAAAAGGGAACAGAGACAACATGAGAAAAAAGATTACATTAATGAGACCCTGCACAGCCGTGACACAATGTACTGTTTCTTTTAAAGTATTACCTTGAAAAGATATTTATATATACCCTATAGTTTGGGTGCACAAGAAGTAATCACGGAGAACTAAGAATTTCCTAAACACATAATAATAAGGGTGAAATTCAATTTCCTATCAGGAGTGTAGCACAATTTCAATGTGTCACTATCATTTCATGATCTGTGGTTCATTTGTTACATGACTGATTCATACTTCTTCTCATCCACTCTTAAGCAAAATGACATGTGACAGTCACATGTTCATTACACAAATCATTGTTGTTGCTTGGCATCAACCTGCCTCAAAACATTGCAATTTTCTGATGAATATCCTTGTCACGTGCATTTTCAAAATGTAAAACAGTACTATATAGTTTCTTAACAACACACCACACAGAATTCATACTTGGGGCTAGGGGGAATAACCATCATACATACTACTGAAACTATCAATTCATAGATAGACATTGAGTCACTTATTTCATAACATATGCAATGACTCCAGCAACAAGGGTGTGAAATCCGATGCTGTCTTGGGAATGAATGCAACAATTTAGTAATGCTAAGAGGAATCACAAAGCAATCTAAAGATAACAAAGGATAAAGTGATATTTTCTGAGACACACTGATTTGCTGGTCTCCAATATTCAACAATATGCATTAAACCAGGGAGATATCAATCAGTGGAAATGTCATTTGTGAGAAGAATTATCTTAAGTCACAAAACCAACAAGTGTCCTTACCTTCGCAACTGTGAGTCCGATGGGGCATGGACGGTGTGGGGATCGTGTGGCAAACACTCCCTTTCTTCCACCCTTCAGTCTCGGAACCCTCACCTATTCATCCACCGATCCATATGAAAAGACTTCTATAAAACAAAAATTAACATGGCATAGCTATGACAACGTAGATTAAGGTTATGTTTGAATAAACTTCTTTTTAAGTATTAATAAAGAAGCAAATAAAAACATAAAAATCTTCTCACGTATGCTAATTTTGACTCATGCACTTAAGTCTCATGGAAACTATCACGTCTAACTTTACAAAAACTAAAAATACACAAGTTAATTTTGGGTCACGTCAGAATTTCAATTCATTATTTCTTTTGATTCAACTTAAAATGACTAAACCTACTACATTTTCTTTAATATATAATAAGCACTCAGAAGAAGTTATAAGCTAAGGAGATGTTCATGTGAAAAGGGCCCAAATTATTAGTTGAAACCAGACGCACACACCTTGGCCTTGAACCCTGATTTAGACGGATGCTTCCACAGCTTCTCAAGATCCGTATTTAAGTGAAAAACATACAGAATCCAGCAATGAGAATATTCCTCCAAACCCTCAAGCGACGCCGGCGGAACGCGAGTAGTGTTAAAAACTAAACACGCCCTAGCAAGTGGCACGAGTAACGGTTGCCTCGGCGTCCCGTTCCTGGTGGAGAAGCAGGAGTGGACGATACCGATTGGCATCATGGGATAACAGGTGAGATTTAGGTTTTGAGATTGAGGTTGCGATTTTGTCACTTCTTCTCTCAAGGCCTGCAAATACCGGAGTCATGAACGCAATTAGGAACGCATAAAGTAGTTGGATGGAAGAGAGAGGTGATAGAGACCTGTTGAGCCCTGATTCGGCCTTGCCTTTCGGAGGCGCATTTCTCAGAGCAGGACTTGAGAGATGTCTCGAGCTCCTCGATCTTGGAGTTCAGATTATTCCATTTTCTCTTTAATGCGTAGGCTGCAGAATTCAGTGAGACATATGAGGATGGTGAGAGAGTGATTACAATCGGAATTGAAATAGCTTATATGTACCAGAGATGGTAATGGCGGTGAGTGTGAAGGTTATGGCGGTCACTGTCAACCATTTTGTTTCTGAAACGTTGCCGCGCATCACTTGCCAGCTTCGGGTCAAAGTAAAATCACTTCACTTCTATCTCCTACATCTGAATTTATACTCAAAGGCAGATGTTGGTATCTATCTGAGTTTTTGTTTTCTTTAAATTTAACTATAATGTTCATATAAGTTTAGGGAATTTTTCTGATAAAAAAAAGTTAAGGGAATTTTTACTCTAGCAATAACAATCAAGTGGTCTTTCAAAGCACGAATATTCTGATCGAATGATTTAAAACAACTTTTGTTTAGAAATTTACATATTATGTTACTAAACAAAAAATAGTCATATAATAAAAAAAGTAAATTAATAATTCAAAACAATTCAAACTAATAAATATGAATAATTATTATTATTTTCATCAAACTAAATAATTTATAAATCCTTATAACATTCATAATAAACACATTTTATTTGTATCTATTATCTAAACTATATACTGATATTATTTTAATTATCTTTTCATTTTATACATATATCACTTCCTACGTCTCATAAAGAAGTACATCTTCTCATCTCAAAACTTAGAAACATCATATTCATATTTTATTCAATTTGTCACATAGACATTTAACAACTATATAAAAATATTTTGTACTTGTCACAACATTCTCTTCAACACACTTGATAAAAATAAAGAACATTATTCATTTATTATGTGAAAAGGTAAATTCGCATGACTTATAAGACTCGATTTTTTTTTAAGCTAAATTATAGAAATATAGAATTTCCATTAAATATCAATACTTGAAACATTTATATTTTTAAGTCTAATAACCGAATATAATCACAATATAATCAAACATAGTTATAAATCATCAAACTGAATCCAAATTGTAAAACAAATTAAATACATATTGCATTAGCCAATAATACAATCACAATTCTTTAATCATTTCAAACAACACTCATAATAGCAAATATTAATTAAAACAAAAATTTAACATAGTTTCATCCAGTATTTCATTGACAGTATAAATTAATCTACAACACAATATCAAATAATCTTTAACCATACAATGTCTTTACATTAAAATACAGTTAATATAACTAAGTCACAACCAAACATTTCAATACTTCACTGTAGACTTCTATAAAACATTTAACTAACTTTTCTTACTTGACAACAAGTGAGTATAGCTAAACTTCAATAAGTATTGTTAAATATAGAAAACTCAAATATGCTTTGAGAAAATCCTAAACATCAAATTAAATATATTGCTATGACCTTACACTATAAGATAAGAGATGTTATTTTTTTCCCAACAAACTCCACTTACAAGAGTTCTCTAAGCATGCAAATCATTCAAATGTAAACAACAACAAAAATGAAATAAAGAGTAATTTATTCGAATCCAAATTGTGATTAGATTATCTTTTATTATCTACTAATTTCACTAGTGTAAAGTTATAGTCTCGAAAAATAATGAGTAGTGAAGTCACAATTATAAAAAGAAAATAAATTTTAAAAAAGTTAATATTTTTTCATAAATAAAATAAAAATAATAAAACTATTTTATTTATAAAGGTTTTAACTTAATTACTAATAAAATATTTATAGTTCATCACACTACTAATCTTCAACATAATTTTACTATCTCCTTGCATAAATCAATTAATTGTTTGAAGGAAAATTAGGCACAATTGAACGATTTTTATATTTTTTAATATGAGTAAAGACTTTATGCATATGTCTATAAGCCTCGTTTGTATTGAGGCGAAGAAAAGCTAAGAAAAATGAAATTTCACTATTCACGTAAAAAAAATACAAAAATCGAAATAATAAAATGTAATAGAATATAGAAATCAGAAATGGAAAAATTTTAGATGTTCTAAATTTTTTCGCATTGTTGGGAAGAAAGTTGTATAGGTATATATTTATTTAATTAATTAATTTTAATTTACTTTTTTATCCTTTTTCATTTTAAATTTAAATTTTTATTTAAAGTAAAATTACAATTTAAATATAAAAAATATAATTAAAATTATAAAAAAAATTATTATAAAATAACATAATTAATTATATTGTATATATATAATAAATTATGAATATAAATAATACTAATAAATGTATTTTTTAATAAAAAAGAAATAAATTTATATAATAATTATTAATTAAAAAAGTAAAGATAAAATATAATAATGTTATTTAATATAAAAATAAGTTATTGTCAAATATTTATAATTATAAATATTTAAGTAAATTTTAATTAAAAATAATTATAATTTATAAATAAATAAAATTAATTTTTAACAATTTGTAAATATATGAATAAATTTGTAAATTTACATTTTTATCAATTAAAAAAATACAATTTCAATCACATTCATCATATCACTCACAGATTTTCATACACTTTTTCCACATTTTTCACTTTATTTACCTTAAATCAAACATCCTAACTTTCTTTACACTTTCTCTTCAAATCATCTCAAATCCACTCCCTCATTTTCACTATCTAATAAAAAAAAAAGCATAAAAGTAAAAAGTATATTCATTTGTATTTGTGTAATTCACTGTGCTTGTTCTACTTAAGTAAAAATAGATTTTAGACGTTTATATCTTATATTATAGTTTGGCTTGGATTACGAGGCAAAAAGTGAAAAAATAAATTACAAAAAATAAAAAATAAATAAATTTAAATTTGTGTTTTATTTTTAATTAAACGAATAAAATACGTGGTTCTATTTTTATTTTATTTTTCTCTTGTTTCGCCTTTTTTTTTCAGATTTACTTCATTTTTAGTGATATCTATTTGCTATTTGCTGTCCCTTAATTTACCAACCTAACAAGGGTTTACTTTATAGTTATACAAGTATAAAAGATAATGATATACGTGTCACAATTTTTTATTACATTTTAATAATTTTATAAATTTTGAATATTTTAAATTAATTTATTAATATTATTTGTTAAATTTAGTATTTAAAATATTTTGTACTTTGTATAAGTAGATGTTGTATAAGTTTGGAATTATTGATATAATTTTGTTATTTATTATTTAAAAGATGTTACTTTAACAATGCACATGAAAATGAATCTTTATAATTGTTATGTGACATAATATAATTATAAAATTATTTTAGTTTCTATTTGTAATTTGGTGTATATCTATCAACATATTTACATTCTTATTGTTTTGTTATGTCCAGTTCGCGTTGATAAACTTGTGTTTCTCTTCTTTAACTAATAAATGAGTTGACTTTAGAGTTATATAATATTGAAAATGAAAGAAGATCAGTAGGTTAGAAAGATGAGAAGAATAAAATAACCACATGTAAACTCTAAAATATAATGGATATGTGTTATTATTTAGTGAAATTTCATGAAAAAGTTAAATATTTATTATATCACTCAATTCTAATTTGAGATATTTAAATTTAATAATATATTTTAAAGTTATGAGATAAATAAGAATTATTTATTTTCAACTTTGTACTAATTTATGGAATTTAAGGAAAGATGGGGAAAAAATGGCTAGAGAAGGAATATAAAAGTTAGAGACAAGGAGAAAAGATAAGACTGGGGTACCCAAGACTCGCCTAGAGCTTGCCTAAGCCATTGAAACGTGTTGAAGGACTCGCCTATGCGAACCAATATCACTCAAACAAAATCACTCCAAAGGCAAACTTGCTCTCTGAACCAAACTCGTGCAGCCTCGCCCAGAACTCGCAGGCTCACTGGAGTTTGACAACAAAGTTGGTTTTTATTTTCTCTAATCTCGCTTGAGTGAGCCATATCTCACTTGAGTGAGATGTCATTTAACACAAACCCAATTAGGTTAAATAAGGGCGGAAGGTTGAGAGAGATGTGTGATCCAAAAAGGGAACCAAACGAAAGAAACCTTAAGATTGTGTTTGGATTGAGAAGTGGAAGTGTGAGGATTTGAGAGAGTGAATGTGTGAGGATTTAAGAAAAAAATGTGAAGAAAATTAGACTCTTTGGATTAGGATATGTCAGAGTGGATTTGTGATGAAAGTTTATTGAAATTTGTGAGTGATGTAATGGTTGTGAGAATATTTTTATTTTTTCTAAAGGTGTAAAATGAAAGATTACAAATTTACCCTTGTCTTTGAAAAAAATAATATAATATTAAATATTTTTGTGTAAATTTGAATGAATTAAAATTATTAGTAGTATAATTCAATATAGTTCAATAATTAATTTCTAAAAAAATACGAGTTACTTAATGAAAAAATAATTTACATGTAAAATTTTGAATATACATAAAAATTGTCAATTATTATATAGAAATAAGTAATAAAAAATGTATAAATTTTAAAAATATAATTAGAAAATAATTTTGTATTAAATGTTAATTTACATTTGTAATAATAATAAGAATTATATAATTTGTTTATTATAAATAATTATATACGTTTGTCTTATATGAAAATTTTATTTTATTATTAAATATTTATAATTATGATTATTTAATTTTTTTAAAATATCAATAAATATTTTGGTTAGTTAAATTGATGAAATAATTAATATTTGTATTTTTTTAATTAATAATATTTAATTTGTATTATATTACATGTATAACATAATATATATTTGATACAATATAATATTAATAATAATGACAAATATGACTATATTATTATGAAAAAGTGAATATATTTAAAATGAGTTGAATATTTACATATATTTATAAAATAAAATTTCAAAACCAAATCACCTAACGATCCCACCACCACTGCCACGAAGAATCTCAAACAAACTACAAAATACAACAACTACAAAGCAAACAAAATCCTAAGCAAACAAAATCCTATACAAATTAATAAATCAAGGATGTAATGACTTTTGCGCATGTAATATGTAATGATTATCACTAATTTTTTTAAAATAATTTGTTTAAATTCTTATATATTTTGATGATATTTATTTATAATATTTTATTTTTATTGAGATTGTATTATCATTTTATTTTTAAAGTTTAATTTTTTATTCATGATTTTGATATTTATATTTGAGTAAAAAAAAATTCTAAGCATCAGACCTAAATGATAATTTTTAACCTATATAAATGATAGAAATCAATATTTATGAGACAATTTTAATAATTTTGTATGAAAAAATTAATATGAATAATTTTTATATGTGTGAGAATTTCAATTAAAATAAAATATTATATATTTTTATTCATTGAAAATACAGACGACTGAAAATGATTAACTTCAATCTCAATTTTCTCCATTGAGTGAACTAAATTATTTATACAATTTTAATTTATGTCTTAATTTTTATTTAATAAGATTATTATATTTTATATTAATAAATAATAATAGAAATGATGAATTATTAATAATGAAGATTTATAGTTTTTAAAAATTCAATTCCATTAATTGTCTTTATTGATAGTTGTGATTACGTTACAGTTATATTTCAAATAAAAAGTAATTATTAAGTGACCTAAAAATTAATTGATTTTGAATAACGTATTTAAGATTAGAAGCAAAAAATGAATGAAAAGACACCTTTAGTTTGGACCGACATCATCGAATCTGTCTGAATGGGGGAAATAGTATCGCGAGTTCATGGTGTCAATCTGAGACAGCTTCATAGTGTTTTTGCGTTGGTCTTCATTATTTTCGCATTGCAAATTCAGTGTTGGGTTCGGATAGAAGCGAAAAAAGAGCTGGAGGACGGATGTGCATGCAAAATCCCTCCTCTCTCTCCTTTGGATAGACGGATGAACGTGGAAAACATCAAGTTTGAGGTATTTTTTTTTAAATTTTCCTAGAAAATTAATTGTTTTAAATTAAAAATATTATATTAAAAATATTTTATAATATTTTTGTAATTTACCAAAAAAATACAGTCCCAAAAATAAAATAAGATAGAATTACTACTATTAAATACTAGCGGAACAGGTATTTTTAAATTTTTTTATCATAAACACGTGTATTTATATATATATTTTAAATATTATTATAAATTTGTACTGTTTTATTTTAATATATGTAAAGAAATATCGTGCTTTGAAATAAAATTAATAAAAATTAAATTTAGATTCAGTAAAATAGAAAAAGAAAAATAAACGAGTGTGTGTATACCGAAAAGAGAAAAAGGAAAGAGTGAAAAAATGAGAATGAGATTGTGACTGTTTCTTCCTGCACCTCCATATCTTCTTCTGTCACCTCCATACACAACATGAAAATACATTTTTATTCTTCTTGTGTCACCCCATAGAATAGTTTCCGGATTATGTAATCTGGAAACTCATTTAAAAAAGACTTCCGAACTACATAATCCAGAAGCTAAATAAGACTTTCGGATTATGTAATCCGAAAAGTAATCATGCATTGAAAAAAAGGCTTCCGGATTATGTAATCTGGAAGCTAATTACAAATCTGAAAAATGACTTCCGGATTACGTAATCCAGAATATTATAGAGGGGCATTTTTGGAAATTTAAAAATTTATGGAGGTGAGAGAAGAAGGTATGGAGGTGCAGGAAGAAAGAGTCTGAGATTGTGTGTTTTCAGATAAGAGAAAAGAAAGGGGAAAAAAGAAGTATTACTTGCAATAGATACATTGTTTAAAAGATCACTGATAATTTTAACATCAAGAAAAATTATTAAATATTAAATTGATAACTGTCATTCTTTGAAGAATAAATTAAAAGAAATAAATTATTAAATTAATATATTAAACTAATTATCATTTGTTTATGGAAAAAAATTAAAAAAGTTGTGTAAAAAAAAGTTTATTAGGAGAATCTATTATATATTGTTATAGATTATAGTTAAAAAATATTTAAAATATTTATTTATTTTCTCTATTTATTCTGCGTATGAGATATTATTGAAGAATAAAAACTTAAATGCAGCAGTTAAAAAAAGTTAGAGCGTTATTCATATTATATGGGAAGGAAATAATTATACTATTAAGTTATTTCGGAAAAGAGATGTGGAATAAAGAATTCCTCTTTAATGGGTTTGTTTTATAAAACTACTTTAGAAGTTAATTGGGGTTATAAGTTTGATAATGTTCACTAATTGAATTTTGACTGTTTGATAATAAACTAATGGATAGATGTAAATATCATCCTTAATTGATCTATTGAGTATTAATCATATTTTTTTTTAAAATTTTTGAATTATTTTAAATTTGAACCATCTAAAAATTTAAAATAATACAACAAATATAAAAAAAATATAATTATTAAAATAAATATTCAGTATTTTAAATGTTAAAATTACTCTTGAACATCTATTATAAACACTCCAACATTGTATTAAAACATATCAAAAGAATAAGAAAAAAATGTATTATTATAAAAAAATAATGATGATAAAATTTAAATAAACTATAAATAACTTGTAATGTATAAATTATTAAAATAAACCATTTTAAGAGATACTGTAAAATTTTGTTGTATTGATGAAAGTAGTTTATATAAGTTAATGATATCTTATTAAATAGACTTTATATACAAATTGATATGTATATAAAGTCAACATGAATCTTGGAAAAATAAAACCTCGCTTTAGTTTTTGAATCTTGGAAAATCAAATCCCCCTCCGATCCTCTTCTTGTTAATTCAAAATGAAAAGCTGTTTTTGTTTTAGAGGCAGGTATGATATTTTGATAGTGGAGTGTAACTCTTTTTATTTTACGTTAGACCTCAATTTTGTTTTGTTTTGGACAGCACACTGAATGCAGATCAACCCATTGCTGTACCACGCCGTTTTCACTTTTTATGTCATTTTTCACAATTTGATTTTCCATCACTAAAACTAGAAGATAAATTTTGCAGATGATTGTTTCGAGCAGAAAGTGAAAAACACCGCAACCTCGCAAGTTCAACCATTACGCATGGCGAAAGATTGTTCAATAGAAGGACCAGTAAAAGAGGAGTTCACTTACCAAGCTGGATCCGCTCCCTTCAAGAGTTGTCATGCTTCTACCATTGTTGAGGTCATGGATACAAAAATCTTTGCCCATCAAAAAATATTTTATCGATTTTTTTTGTCAAATGAGCCCAACACCATGTTGTTCGACTTTTGTAGGTTGATAAGGATCATTTTTTGGTTGCCTATTTTGGGGGTTCATTCGAGGGGGCACCTGATGTCAAAATATGGGTGCAGACTTACAAGGTAAAATGTACACGCTGTATCCCCAAGTCTTTCAATTAATGGGAAACTGGGCGTTCTCATATAGTTATGCTAATTTTGGTGTCTGATTTAGGGGGCTTTTACTTCTCTCTTTCTATATTTTACTGTTTGATTACAAGCTGTTTGCTTTGCCTGGCAAAGTCAGCATGTTGTAATGTAGGGTTGCTATTAAGTAGTTTTACAAATGTGTCTAAAGAAAGTGGTAACAAATTTTGATTTCTAATCTGTTTGTCAAAAACTGTCTTTATAGTTCCACATCTGTAGGAAGGATGTACTGAACTCTAAATTTTGAATGCTGCGCTAACTTTCTGATCACAATTTTGGTGGATAGAATGGGAAATGGCAAGCACCTGTAATTGCTGATGAACAACCAAATGTTCCTATGTGGAATCCGGTACTGTTCAAACTTCCATCAGATGTGCTACTTCTCTTCTACAAAATAGGCCAAGAAGTTCAGAAGTAAAGTTTATAACTTGTTGTCCTCGTACATCTATTTTTCACTTGACATTCGTTGCTGCAATGTTCGCATACATGGTTGTTGTTGAGACAGCTAGGTTTATCATTCCTCATTGGCTGATTGGCATGCATTTATGATTTTTTTTGGTCCAATTTCACTATCCAACATTATGGACCTAACCTAAGTATATTTGGAAATTTCCATGATAACTCTTTTTCCTCTTTCGTTTTTTCGTCTGAGTAATAAGTCTTTATTGGAATTTTGATAACAACATACATATTTCTAATTATTAATTAGTTTAGTAAGTCTGACGAGCATTTTATCACCTTAAGTGAAATTCATGGATGGTGCGGGCTTTTGATTCAGACAAAACTGTGCTGCATAGAACAACATAAACTTTTTCATGCATATTATTGTTTTTCCTTAGTAAAATCAGTGAACTGGGTAGTTAGATTAGAATCATATTGTTACGCAAGGTTGGATTTACTTAGGCTATAACAAACTTCTAGAAATGGCAATTGGTGTGGAAAGCATAGTGGTAAAATTAATGGCTGTGGGATATAAGTGAAGAAAGGGGAAATGAGAGGGGAGCGAATCAATTTTGGGTAGTCTTGTGTGGTGTTGTCGTAGGGCAGAGAAATTTTCCTTCTCTGTTTTGTTTTCTTTCACTATCAATTGCCATAATTTATGCATATTACCACTGCTCTCTGAGTACTAGTTTTTTCTATTAATCTGCAGTAAATTCAGTTCCTATCAGATATATTGATAGAATAGTATAAGAGATGATTTTCCGCGTGAAAGTTCATATTTACAGATAAAATCTCTAATTGGTAAAGAAAAAGATTATAAATTCACATGGAAATATTTCCATGACATATATCATGTTGGAAAGATATATTCATAATTCATTGTAACCCCATAGTAAGTCGCTGTGCTGCCATTAGATTGAAATCTTTGAATGATGGCTTTGTCTGGACTGAAGATGTTTATCTAAGAAGTTGTCTCCCCCCTTCCCTCCCCTCCCCTCCTTCACCATATAGGACTTTAAGTAATTTTAAGTATATTATTTGTCTTTCTCTTTTAATGAGAAGTTTAATTATTTCAGGTGGAGTGGATTTGTGAAACGCTCATATGATAAAGGCATGACTTGGACAGCAAGGGAACAGCTTCCTCCTGGTATATTAGGACCTATAAAGAATAAGGTACATCAGAATCTATTTCACTGAACTTTATCAATAGCAAGAGGTTTGAAATTTGTAGTTATATTAAATTTATTCTTCACTACTGATTTTCCTTACTTACTATTTGTCAGCCCATTTTACTTGAAAATGGTAATTTAATTTGTGGATCATCTGTTGAAAGCTGGAACTCCTGGGGCGCCTGGGTAGAGGTGTTAACTGAATTCATCCTAGTTGAGCGGTTTGTTTCAGTGATGGTTAGAAATGCTAGCCTGCTGACATTTATTACTTCTTGTGTGCAATAGGTAACAGAAGATTTAGGCAGGTCATGGAGCAAGCATGGCCCAATCTACATTGAAAATAAACCTCTGAGTGTGATTCAACCAGTACCTTATCAGACTGCAAACGGGAAACTGCGTGTTTTACTTCGATCCTTTGATGGCATTGGTAGAGTATGTATGTCAGAATCATCTGATGGTGGCAAGACTTGGGGATATGCAAAACCTACTCAGCTCCCCAACCCAAATTCAGGTCAATTTTGTGAACTATATTGCTTTCAAACTTTTGCTGCATAATTATGACAATTGTCTTAACTGAACAGTAAGAACTAAGTTGATCATGGATAACTTCAAATTTGAAGTGTTTTGCTACACCTCAGTATCCCTTCATTCTTTTGCTACTTGTCTATGTTGTGCATTAATGACACATCTGTGTTACCTTGTTTACTAGGTATTGATGGGGTTAAGCTTAGAGATGGACGCTTATTGCTGGCTTATAATACTAAATCGAGGGGTGTGCTTAAAGTGGCACTCTCTAAGGATGATGGTGATTCTTGGTGCGAATTTCTCACATTGGAGGATACACCGGGAATGGAATTCTCTTATCCTGCTGTTATTCAGGATAGTGATGGGCGAATACATATCACCTATACATATGATAGGACACAAATTAAGGTACAAACTATTTTTTTTTATGGTAGTTGATTTTAAATTGACGGTTTCGGTTATTATTATCATTGGAAGATGTTGAGTTTCCTTTTGTGAATTAATCTGCAATTTGTTTCCTGCATTTCCTCAAAATATTAACCCCTATCTTCTTCTTTTTTGGCAGCATGTTGTTCTTCGACCAAGTTGACGTGGAGTAAATGGTTTCAATTTCGAAAACGCAGAAACAACCAAGTTTTTTACTTAATCCATCTACATTATCATATAGTATTCTTTGTTCAATAAAAAGCTAACTAAAGTTTGGTTGTTGGTGTTTCCTTTTATTCAAAGTATGAAAAGAAATTAATAATCATTGTCAGCTATTATTTTATATATAATTTTTTTAAAAAAAATATTTTGATTTTTAAAAAAATTGAAAAAATTAATCTTCTGAAAAGAAAAAACACAATTATATTTTGAGTTCTTTAAAAAATATGCAAAACCTAGTCCTAAAAACGTATTAGTACTTTTTCATCCATTATATTTTAATCCAGTTCCAGCTAATGAAAAAAAGACTATTTTTGCACCCTTTAATTCATTTTAAAAATTTCATTGTTTAGATAACATAAACTTGTAATATTTTTTTTTGTCAATATTTGGAATTTAGTGTAAATTTATAAAAATAAAAATGGTCATATTCAATAATACAGGTTTTGTGCTATCAACGTATTTTCTGTTTGTTACATAAGAATAATACTAAAAACTGGACAAAAAGGAATTAGTATTCTTTTATGATTAATAAAGGATAAAAAAACATTTATGTTTTGTTTATAATTAAATTTTACGTAGTTTATTTAAGAACTATAAAAAATAATTGTAACCTACTGGAGTAAAAAAACAATAGTGTATAAAAACGTATAAATAGTATCATTGAGATAAGTTACATATTAGGAAAATATAAATACTTTATTAATGAATATTTTTTCTCTCTCTAAATTTACGTGTTATAAAATGAAATAAAAATATGGAGTAATTAAAACAACCTTTTTTTTTTGTTTCTGAGCTTGTGATGTGTATGATATCAAACTTTTTGTAAAATTCGGCGAGTTTTAGGTGGGTGAATTGTTGACCGTAATCAGTGATGATGACACGAGGTAGTCCGAACTGGCACACAATGTTTTTCCAAACAAAATTTTGGATATTTCGTGCGGTAATGGTCGTCAAAGGTTTGACTTTTATTCATTTAGTAAAGTAGTTTATGTCTACCAATAGAAATTTACATTCTCCTTTACTTGGAGCAATGGTCCGACGATATCCATCTCCCACTTCACAAATGGCCATGGGGAGAGAAAGTAATGAAGATTCTCAAGTTTTCGGTGAGATAGCTGCCATATTTTTGGCACTTAACGCATTTCTACACAAATTCAGTGCAATCACCTTGTACAGTCGGTCAATAATAGCATGTTCGTAGAATTTTAGATGCCATCGTTCGAGCTCCTGAATGAGTGTTGCATACCTTCATGTATCTCTCGCATGACATAGATGGCTTGCTCGGGAGTGAGACATTTCAAGAGTGGATGAGTGTAACCCCGACGATAAAGGTCTTGATCTATCAACAAAAAACGGGCAGTCTGTTGTTTTATTGTTTTTTCTGAATATGCTTCGCTTGTCCCGTCAATTAGGAACTACTTGATGGGTGTCATCCAATATGGTTGAATATCGGTCGCCATACATTCTTCTGAGCCAACACTAGGTTTGACCATGGTTACGTAAATTACTGGTCGAGGGAGTCATTTTTTTCTTGTGGTTGCTAAGAGGGAAAGTGTATAAGCTCGGGTATTATGTTCCCGACGGATATGCTAGATTGTTACTTCATCAAATTTTGCAATCAAGCCTTGCACAAAATGGTAATACTGTTGCAAGAGAGTTTCTCGCACTTCAAATTCTTCTTTCAGCAAACTGACCACTAGTTGTGAGTCGCTTTTACATAATAGCTTTTTCACTTCTAAATCAATAGCAAGATTAAGACCAACTATGATAGCCTCGTACTCGGCTTGATTATTTGACGTATTGAATTCAAACTTCAAAGATTGTTCAATAAGAATATCACCTGGTCCTTCTAACACTACTCCTGCACCACATGATCTGTTGTTGGAAGAGCCATCAACATGTAAGATCCACTCGGGGTTCTCTGCCTTAGCTGGCTGGGGACTGAGCTCAACTGCGAAATCAGCTAAAGCTTGTGATTTGATTGCCCCCTGGGTTGATATTAAACATGAAATTCTAATAATTCTATTGCCCATCCTATCATTCGTCTAGCCAAGTTTGGCTTTGTTAGTATTTTCATAATGGGGTAGTCGGTTCTGACTATAACCCGATGATTCTAAAAGTACATGTGCATTCATCGTGCGGTTATCACTAAGGCCAGGGCAACCTTCTCAATCATTTGACATCGAACCTTCGCGCCGTGAAGTACTCGGCTAACAAAATAGACCGGTTGTTCCTTTGTTTCTACTTCTTGAACTAAGAGCGCGCTGATTGCATCTTCTGACACAACAAGATAAACAATTATTGGTTCCTTGGCGATTGGCTTTGGAATGACTGAAGGAGTCGCCAAGAAAGTTTTCAATTGGAGGAATATACTTTCGCATTCGTCCGTCCATTGGAATTTAGATGCTTTACGCAATAAGTGCACAATAGGCTTAGTTTTTTCTACAAGCTTCGATACGAATCTTGAGAGGGTTGTGAATCAACCGATTAGTCGTTGGATTTCTTTGATATTGCGAGGGCTACGCATCTCAGTGATTGATTTACACGTCTCAGGGTTGGCTTCTATACCTCGATGGGTAAGCATAAAGCCTAAGAATTTCCCTCCTTCTACTCCAAACGCACACTTGTCGGGATTGAGACGCATGCAGTGGTTGCGGAGAGCTTGGAAGACTTCCTGTAAATCTTTAATGTGCTGCTCACATGAGTCAGACTTGACGACAATATCATTCACATAGACTTTGACATTTCTCCCAATCATGTCTTGGAAGACATAATCCATCAATCCCTGGTAGGTAGCTCCAACATTTTTGAGGTCGAATGGCATGACTTCATAGTAGAAGTTGTCAGAGTTAGTCCTAAAAGTTGTTTTCTCTTTGTCTCTTGGATGCATTTGGATTTGATAGTATTATGAGAATGCATCAAGAAAACTGAGGATATTATGTCATGTTGCTCCGTCGACAAGTCGATGGATGGTCGACAGGGGATAGGAATCTTTAAGACATGCTTTATTAAGGTCAATATATTCTACACACATTCGCCACTTACCATTGAATTTCTTAACCATGACCACATTGGCTAACCATGTGGTATAGTGTGCTTTTCGGATGAAGCCAACCTTCATCAACTTAGTTTCTTCCTCCCCCAACTTTTGTTATTTTTTGGTTCTTGGTCTGGCCTCCTTATAAATAGAGAGGCGATGTGTGATGATGTCAGGACTTACCCCAGGAATATCAGCGGTTGTCCAAGCAAATAGGTCGGTATTGTCAAACAATGTTGTGTTGACCATCTTGCGATCGTCCGGTTTCAAAGATGTCCCGATGTATGTTTTATGATCGTCATCACGAAGGGGTAAAGGTTGAAGGTCTTCACCTGCCTCCATGTGGGCATCGTCAAGTAGATCTACGAGTGCAACCATATGTTCTGTCGATCTCCTATCTCGAGGGTATCTCTTTGAGGATCGGCTATGCCTTCTGGAAGACCGACTGTGCAATGATGTTTTATACAACCATCTGGTAGGTTCAACTCTTAAACTCGCAACATAACATTCACGAACGGTTTTTTGATCCACATCAATGTAATTAAAATCGCGAGTAAACTCGCAAAAACGCACGATTCAACGATCTAGGAGCCAAAAACGAGTTGACTCGCATGGCGGATTGGTGCTGGAGCGGATCGCACCGCGTCGCCGCGGAGCTCACTACCTCGCTGCCTCGGAGGCCGTCTCCGAGTCGCCTCGCACTGTGGCGCGACACACCTTAAACCCTAAAAAAACCCTATTTTGTTTTAATCTGATGCAGCCTGGTGCGGCCCAATGTGGTCAGTGCGGCCCAATGCGGCCAGTGCGGCCCAATGTGTGTTTTTTAGAGTGAAACCCTAAAAAATTAAGAAAACCTAAAAAAAATAACAAACCCTAATCAGCACAGTACCTAATGCACCCCACAACTTCATTGCGACCGATCGCGACGCCACCGCCGCGAACGTGCTCCTCATTTCTTCTCTCTCATTCTCCATCACAGTCCCGTGCTATTTTTTATTCTCCAAGATAATGCCTTCTATTATGGATTCAGGAGGTGGGGACAGTACAAAAAAAGAAATTATAAAAAAAGATTGGGGGTATTTCTATTGATGGGAAATCAAGAAACGTGAAGTGTAAATATTGTGAGAAGATTTTAACTGGGGGTATCTATTTACTAAAGCATCATCTTGCATGCACTTCAAAAGATGTTGGAGCATGTCTTGCTGTCCCAGAAGAAGTTAAAAAATTAATGTTGGGTACTGTTTCTATGCTACAGCAAAATTTAATAAAAAAATCTATGTTCGGAATAGACTTCGAAAGAAATGTGAGTGATTCTGAAAATTTTAGAAAAAGACCTTTTCAATAAGAGAGTGGGGGGGGGGGGGGGGGGGGG
>Ga0123342_1002853_pt1 | contig 28424 bp, 8 predicted proteins | sample Turbeawhitnodule_FD_89960 | JGI IMG/M metagenome (GOLD analysis project Ga0123342, IMG submission 89960) | Root nodule microbial communities of legume samples collected from Mexico - Turtle bean Mexico white nodule | ecosystem: Host-associated > Plants > Roots > Nodule | place: Mexico: Nepantla... | reverse complement strand
TTTCATGTAAAATCAATCTGTTCTTTTTATCTCTAGTATACTGAAAATTGTGTGATCTTGCGAAAATTTTATAAGCTCAATTCACCCCTCCCCTCTTGAACTTAGACACTAATAGACCCAACATGAATGACAAAGCAAAAAAAGAAGGTCAAAAAGGAAAAACATCATCATCCCGGGCGGCTTTCCCCTCATATCTTTACATATGAGGAGGATAAGATAAATCATTGTTCATGCACATCCACTCTCCCCCTTCCATGCACATCCCTTGATCTAAATAATGGATATTCATTCACATCCTTCATATTGAACAGTACAACCCTTGAAGCAAATAGAGCCCTAAAGCTTTGTGAGTTTTCTAATTTATATATTATTTATCTTAATAATTTATACTCATATTCAAACTTGTAATTAGAATCCTAATACTAATATATACTAAAATAATTATTCTAACATGATAAGTTAGAAATTAACTTAGATTTAAAATTTAAAACTATTTTATATGCCAAAGTCATGAAAAGTAAATGAAAAACATATTTCTATTGTTTTAACATTAAACCTTCACTATTAGAAAATAATTAAATAAAAATTAACTTTAAAAAAAACTAGTTCATTATTATATTAACTAAATTAAATATTATTTTAGAGATTACAAACATTATTGGTATCTAAAGTAATTTCGATTATTGATAAATAAATTCTAAACTGATATCTAATTAGGTACCAAAATTTTAGCTATTAACTATTTAGATAAAGTTGGTAGCTAAAATATTGATAACTAGTTAAATATCAATTTATAAACTATTTATCGTAATAAACTAGTTTAAATATCAACCATTTTTTTAGTTTTTAAAATAATATTTAATTCATTCAATATAACAACTAATTATTTTTTTTCTCGAAATTAATCTCTATCTAATGATTTTTTTTAATGATTTTAATATTCATAAAGATTTATAAATATTGTCCATTCACTTAGAATAATCTATTTTTATTTTTAAAATTAAATCTGGTTCATAGATAGTTAGTTAACCGTGTTCATAAAAACTCAAAACAAGTCAAGAATAAAATAATTGAATTTTCATAAAATAATTAATTATCTCTAATTCTTATCTATGAAAATAGTTGTTGAACATTGGAATCTAGCAATATATTCATTATATTGATTTAAATAATCACAACAAGTGATTTAGAAGAAATATTAAAAAAAAATCATAGTACTATAGATTACATATCTTAAAAGGATGGGAAAGATAATCAAACTATGCAGTTTCTTTGTGGTTTAAATTATAAGTATAATAATGTTTAGGTCCATGTTTTTCATGTGGAACAAATTCCCCCTAGCAAAGAAAAAAAAAACTCTTTTGTTGTTAAACAATAACGTGAGTTAAACAATATTGTCTTAGTGACCAATGTAAAAAACATGAACCCGTCATTAGCAACACTACCTTGCAAACCACCATCACTTGTTTTTTTTTTGGTAAAAAAACCATACTGATATGTGTGTTTTAAGAAACATGATTTTTCTAATCAAGATGAAAAAAAGTATTATGTTTGCTAACAACAATAAAAAGATTTGTACTCATTGTAACAAGATTGCCCACACCATAGAGACTTGTTATAAGAAACACGATTATCCCTCAAGTTACAAATTCCAATATGGTAAGTCCTCTCAGATTAATAGTATGGTTGCTCAAGAAGAAAAATCTTTCAACCAATATCAGATCAAACAAGACAATATAGACATTTGTATCACACGACAACAATATCATATCTTTTCAAATGTGTTATCAACTTCAATGGCCAGGCTCGAGTAAATCAAGTTGGTTCCATTTTTTCTGATCATCAAAAAAAGATTTTTTCACCTACAAGTAATATCTACAACGTAAAGAGTTTTGTTTTCAATAAGCATTATTGGATTGTAGTTTTTTGTGATACGAACCATGTTTGTTTCTCTCTATCCAGTTTTGCTTCTATAATCATATCAAACTCACACTTATAAAATTACCTAATGGACATTTTGTTACTGCTTTTTGTTATAGAAGTGTGTGTTTCAATCATAATATTTTTTTACCAATGTCCTATATGTTGTAGACTTCTCATTTAAAGTTGTGACCATGTGACACATTACTACCTTGGGACTGAGATTCCTTAGGTTGGTGGCTACTTTTCTAAATCATTCCATGAATGCTCTTAAAGACTCAATCTTCTCTTGTTGAATGCTCACAATGTTAGAATTAGTGGCCTGAACAAAAGTGGGGTGAATTGTTGTCATAAGATTTTCGCAAAGTTTGGAAGTAGAGTGAAAAGTTATGAAAAATCAACCAATTGGTTTTTTGTTCAACTGGATAAAAGTTCAGTTTTAATGTTCTTTACACAAATTCAACCGGTTGTTCTCTCGAAACATGTTGTTTATACCAGCAGAGAAAGAACAATGATTAAAATAGTGTAATAGATAAGGGATAGAGAAATTCTCACACAAAGGTTTATACTGGTTCACTCTTAACCAAAAGCTACATCCAGTCCTCAGTTAAGCACTGAGAATTCACTATGTAATCAAACCTAGATTACAAAACACACACCAAAAGTGATGATTTTGAGCCCCTCAATAACATGCATCACTCCTTGGCAACACCACAATTTTCCGAAACACTTTTTCCGAAATTGCCTTACACACAAATACATAAATACAATGTTCAAATAGAAGAGAATATAATACACCTGAGCTTTACAAAGCTATAGTACAAAAGTACACAAACACCCAATCCTATTCCACACACAAGTGATGATCCAAAACTCTTAATTTATTGGAAAACGTTTTTAATAATCTTTGTTTCTTAGAGTCTTAAAAAGAATATCAAGCAACCTTTATAAAGACTCAAGCAAGTGGTCAAAATTGTTAGACCAGAAACCAAAAGCAGTCGAAAGCATTTAAAAATAGTTTAAAACATATAACAAAATTATGTTATAAAAACACCAAGTTGTTTCCCAAAACAACAAATTGAAATAAATTTTTTGTTAATGTTTTCATAAAAACAACCAATTGTTTTATCAAAATAACCGATTGTTTTAGTTTGACAACCAAGAAAAAAATTAAGCAAAGTTTTTCCAAATCATTTTGAAAACCACTAAGTGTCAAACAACAAGTTGTTTCAACAATTCAATAGGTTAAAAAACTTGTTTTAGCCTCAATCCCCTTGAGTAGCAGTTTTTTCAACTGGTTGATTTGAAAAACATATGGATAAAAATTTCTCAGCTTTTAAGAAAACATTTATTTCAAAAGAGATAAAGATTCAAATAAGTTGTGATCATTTCAATGACTGAATTAACAAGTTAAAAAATACTAGACAACATACACACACATGACAACAAAGTCTTCAAGTTTTCCACAGAGATTTGGAGGCATAAAAGCATATTGTTCAACATACGAGTGCTATTAAAATTGGGTGGCGAGGCCTATTGGTTGCAAATTGTGTTTTGAACTTACTTACTAGAGTGTCAAAGCAATCAATTGAGTGTAGGCAAGTGAACCAACTTAAGGTGGCTTCTTTCAAAGAGGTTGGGAAAACTTAGCAGAAGATTGCATCTTCAATTGTGTATAAATTGATTTGGGTGACGTATATGTCAACATGCTTATCTGGGTCATTGGTGGTGGGATTGTTTAAGTCTCCCTTCTTTTTACACAACAAGAGGGCCAAAATAGTTGAGGATTATCGTGTCCACAAGAAATTAATGTTAATCACAGTGTATATATATACATATTTCAAAATGAAGTGATGCGTAAACAAATGTTGATTGCATATATTTTATAAATAACTATTATAATAACACCACTGTGATATTTAGACTGAGAGACAAAGCTTTGACAAAACAATAAAGTAAAGAAATAACATATCATAAATGTTAGGATTGAAAGAACTTTGTGAATCCCCTTATTATTATTAACTATGAATGTTATGTTTATTCCAACTCCATGTTCCTTATGGCCAAACTAGGTTGATTCCTCGCACGAGGTGGATTTAGAACAATAAGTCATTGTTATGGCTTATTTATGCATTAAGATGGAACAATTCATCATAGTCTTAGCTTTGCGCTTTGCAAGCATTGAATCCTATGACTAGTTGTATAGGGTTCAGATACATGAAATCGTTTTCCAACCTCATTCATGTTCTATGGATAGTCAATGGTCGTTCCTCACCATTGAACATTAAACACACTACCAAGCCCAAGAAATTTGAATATCAAATAGAAACAAAAATTCATAAACAACAATAACTTAAGAAATAATAACTTAAGAAATGTCACATTGTTATTCAAACCCAACAAGATAGATTTAACAACTCATAATAAAATCTTTCAGTGAATGTTCAAGTATGAGAAGTTATAAAACAACAAACATGGATCCTTTGAATGTTGTAGGCCAACTTAGGCTATTGATTATTTCCATCAAAGACTTGTATAGGTTTTAGCCTTGAGGCTTTCTTATGATTTTTCTCTTATGCCTCTCAATGCCTTTCTTGCTTGATTTCTCGAGACCTCTCAATGGTTGTTCATCTCTATGGTTTGTAATGTTGCCCCGATGTCTTTATTTATAAAATTTTAGAATGAGATTTAAAAGGGTTCATGAGATTCAGTGTTCGCTCAGCACACGCCAATTCGTTGGTTTTCTTCATCTTTAAGTAATCTTTGGGCTTCTTGGGATCTTCAAAGTCAGAGAAATATATTTCCTTCCAACTTTGGTATATGACCTTTTCAAGCCCATCCTGAGCAAAATTGGGTGTTCTTTATGGTTAAAGATGTTTTACGCTCAACCCTTGAGGATTCGCTAAACCATTCTTTGAATTTTAATTATTCTGGCCTCAATCCGTTCAACGTATGTAAAAGCCCACAACATTTTAGTGTCTTTCTTGAGACCTGCTTTTTAGACTCAATCTGTTGAGCCATTCTCATATTGACTCTTTTTGGTTCATCCTTGTGTTGCTTATGTTTTCTGCAATATTTCTACAAATTTCTTCTTTTCTTTCTTGTCTGTAGGTGCAATTGGAGTTGAAGAGCTTTTGTCATGCTTTTCACATATTTTATATACTAATTAAATGTCTATTAATCTATCATTTTTGCTAAAAATTGACCCTTATTAGTTGTCCTTCCCATCATATATGTCTAAAGTGGGTTTCTCCAATGATATTCATGCTCCAACTATTTATCCTTTGTCATGCTTATAAGGTAACAACATGGTGTTGCCACTTTTTAATTTATGCTTCATACACAATTTTTTTTTGTTCTTAACGCATCCACCTCCTTTGTTGCATTCCTTTTTTAGGCCTTTATCTTTCAATAAAGTTCTTGCAATAGAGTTGTTTGATCCACGTGATTTTCTTGTACTTCATTGAGGTGTGATTTTTTGGTGTTTGTCGCCTGGTGTGTGGTAACCATATGATTTTTCAATAAAGGTTTCTACTTGGCTCCACAGTGGGCATAAAATATGCTTTTAGCAAGTCGAGATTACCTATTTGAGACCACATACTCTTCGACGAACAACTTACCGTATTGTGATCTTGTCATGCTCGAATCTAGGTGATCTTCTTCAAACTTGCAGTCGTCAATTCTCGGTCATTAGGTTCGACGTACCTGCAAATATACTTCACTCAAGTTAGTTCCTACTCAAAAGAAATTAATCACACTTTAAAAATTACATAAATTTTACATGTCTTTTTTCCTTGGAACATTCCTTTATTTATACTACTTTAAATTGACTTATACATGTACGAGTGATTAAGGTAGGTATGAGTATCATATAATTATACTTTTTAATGTTGTTTATGTAATGCTTACTAATCATATTTTGGTTAATTATGTTAAATTAATGTGTTGTTTTGTGTTTTAGAATGTAATTGTCAAATTTTAAGATTCTTATCTAATTCATGTTGTGAATATAATCTTAGTATTTCGTAACCCTCTACGTTCTCATAATATATTATTCTTATTATTTTCCAATAATTTTCTTTTAATTTTAATTTTTTTAAATACTCTATTTATACTGTAATTTTAAATTATTGTAATCTTAAAATGTTAAAAATAGTAAATTTACACATGAATAAAAAAAAATCAGTTAACGCATCAATTATTTTGTTAATAAAAATTCACACATAACCCTTTAATAATTATGTATTGACTATAGACTTGCACTGTTTTCCCTATAAAAGTTATCTTTCATTTAAGTAGTCTTGTTAAAACATTGACTTATTTTTGTTATAATTTTATTTTGTTAATTTCTAATAAAATATTTATAGATTTTAATTTATTCTGTATTAATTGTATGTCTTTGCTACAAAAGTAAGTTATTTTGATATAGTATCTTTTAGCACATTATTCTTTATCACGTAATTTGTACTTGTGTTTGCAGCTTTCTAAAGGAAAATAAAATAAAAGTTTGACAATTCTATTTACTTTGTAAAATTCTCTTAACTTATTTCACTGTCAATATAGTATAAATAAATATTAGCTGATCATTTAAAAAACCATTCACATCAACTATGTGGATAGAAACAACACTAATAAAACCATGACTTGATTCACATGAGAGGAATGAGTAATATATATATATATATATATATATATATATATATATAAAAATATTTGAAGTTTTTTCATAAATAAATAGCTAGCACCAATAACTTATATAAGATCAAAATTTTCCACACTGTTCAATGATTTTTTTCTACATACCTTTTACACTAGAAAAGAAAAAGCTTCTTCCACCTTATTTATGAACCACAACTATGTAAGATACATATTCAAATGCTTTCAGATAAAGAATTATATTTTGTTGAAGTGGAAGTTTGATGTTTAACAGGAAAACTTGTTTGGATTTGAAAAGAGAAGTGAAAAGGAAAATAAAGAAAAGTGAGGTAGGTTATTTAAATTAAATTGTACTTAAAAAATTAAATTTAGATAAAAAATTGTAATAAATTAGATTGTATGATAAAATAAATATAGTTATATATTAATATATTTTTACAATAATTTAATATAAAAAAATATAAATTAAATTTAAAATAATGTTTAAATTAAAAAATATTATAATTTTTAATATAGAAAAAATAAATTTTAGAATAATATATACTTAAACAAATTATTTTAATTGATATTAAAATTTAAATTAATTAATTTTATTTATTTAGTATTTTAATTATTTATTTAAAAAATATAATTATTAATAAAAATTAATTATATTACAAAAGATCAATCAATTAACCTTGTTTTGTAATTATTTACCTGTAGAAATATGATATTCTATATATAATATTTCTTTTCTTGTTATATAATACACATTAGTGCATTTTAACAAGGATTTAGAATGAAACTTTATTTAAGAACCCAATTAAATTTTTGATTCAACACTATGAGAAATTGTTAAAAATAAGTAAATATTTTGAGAAAAGTAACTAACACTTTTTTTCAAAATAAAAGTCTATATTTAACAGTGTAATAATTAACTGATAATGTAAACATTTCTAAATACAAATAAAAATATTAAAGAACCAAACCAAATTTACTATTTATAAAAATGGACAAAAAAGTAAAATTTCAAAATTAAGATAATTAACGTATTTAAATTTATAAAATATTAAGACTGAACATGCAATGATCTGGCGGGAAAGTTACCGCCAAAACTCAAATTAAAACACAGCTATATATAAGACACACCCAGAATTTTGTTCTCGATTTCTTGGAAGTTCAGATTTCCCTCCAATTTTGTTCCCATCTTCCACCCTCTGTTTTCCTTTTATCCTTTTCATCTCTTCTCAAGATTCCATGGAAAACCCTAACACTGTATCAAGAGGCTTGAAGCGTAAACCTGAAGGAGATCTAAGTCAGAACCAATCAGATTTCAAGGCTCAATGCCTCTCGTCAAAGTTCCGTAAGAAGATTTTACGTCAGGTTTCTCTTCTTAATTCCACTACCTCGGATCCTCTTACGCTTCAGAAAGCCATTCACAATCTCTCCGTACTTGCAGAAGATGGTACTTTTTTTTCTTTTGCTAACTGCTTTGATCTGTGTCTGTGCTGTTACTGATTTTTTTTTTTTCTTTGCTGCTTCTCTTAACCAGAGGATCTTGTGGATACTGTACTTGATTGTGGTGTTGTTCCTGCTCTGGTGAGGCATTTTAAACTGCCAGATGCACGGAATGATGATAATGGTAATATGGGTAAAGACTATAGTGACAGAGTTATCGATCATGAGGAGTGTGAGATGGCCAAAGGATGTGCGCTCATTATCGAGCTTCTCGCAGTCAAAGTAAGTAAATTATACTATTTTTTTCTCTTTAGTAATTAAGCGGTGTATTATATAGAATGGTTTGAAGTTAGATAATGGAATATTTGTTTGTTAATATTTTTTGTCATAGGTTTATGTGCTAAAGAAAAATGACTTATTTCTAACATAATGAATGTAGAAATTATTATTGATTTCCTGATTGTAGTTTTCTGTTGAATATAGAATGTCAATACATCAACACAAGGGTATTTATTTTTAGTTAGTTCTTTTAAGATAATATAACATTTAGATTCTGATTTTTTTTTTTATCTTGAAACAGCAAGAGTATCAGGACCTCATAGTAGGTGCTGGAGCCTTGCCTTGTCTAGTAGAATCTTTAAAGAAGCACAAGATCTGTACTATTTCTCAGCCACTCATTAATCTTCTAAAGAGAGCAGCTGATGCAATAACGAGCTTAGCTCATGAAAATAGTGATATCAAGACTTGGGTTAGGTATTTCTCTTTTTTTTTGGTACTTTCAGTAATATATATTCTACAACTGTATTTATTATACTTATATATACATATGGTATACTCAGGAGAGAAGGTGGTATACCTCCTCTGGTTGAATTGCTTGAATTTGGTGATATTAAAGTACAGAGAGCAGCTGCACGGACCTTAAGAACTCTTGCATTTAAAAATGATGGCAATAAAAATCAGGTAGTTATCTTCCTGCATTCAATTGATGTGATAAATTTGGTTGTCTTGGTTGTTTACAAGATAAAAAAATTGCAGATAGTTGAATGCGATGCATTACCTACTCTTGTACTAATGCTTGGATCAGAGGATTCTAAATTACATTCTGAGGCGGTAAGATGCTTGTATTACTTTATATGATTAATGTATTTGGTAGTCTGTTGCTTGCAGAGTTCTACACTACTAACGCAACTTAATTAACGCTTGTTGTAGATTGGTGTGATTGGAAATCTGGTTCACTCTTCGCCAAATATTAAGAAAGATGTTCTTTTAGCTGGTGCTTTACAACCTGTCATTTGTTCACTTAGGTATAGTTGTACTTCAGTCTTGGGTTTTCCTGTTAGAAATCCATAGACGAATGATCTGTTTATTAAACATTATTGTTATTTGCTGAAAGTGAGTCATTACTATTATTAGTATTTAGTAATTTGGTACTTTTCCTTCTAAGTAATCTTCGCTAGTCTATAATTTCAGTTCTAGTTCCTATTGTTCGGAGAGCAGAAGAGAAGCAGCCCTTTTACTTGGTCAGTTTGCCACAACAGATTCAGATTGCAAGGTGGATTAAGTAGTTTTGCAAACTTTTAATATGATTTATCAGTCAGTTATAAAGTCTACTTGTTGACTTTCGTATTTTGTGGTTCATACAGGTTCATATTGCCCAACGAGGGGCTATTCCACCATTGGTTGATATGCTGAAGTCTTCTGATGCCGAGCTTCAGGAAATGTCGTCTTTTGCACTTGGGAGGTTGGCACAGGTGATTATTAGTAGCAACAAACATTTAGCCATTTTCTTATAAAAAGCAATTTAGAATTGAAGAATCCAAATTGAATTTACTTTGCCATTTTCTATCATAATCTATTATTTTTGCTTATGTCGTTCAAACTTTAGGACTCGCATAACCAAGCGGGTATTGCTCAAAGTGGAGGTATAGAGCCATTACTTAAACTTCTCGACTCAAAGAAGACGCCTGTCCAACAAAATGTTGTTTTTGCCCTCTATGGTCTTTCTGATAATGAGGTGAAGTTAATCTCCCTCTTTTCTCCGTCAACAATGTTTGTTGTCCTTTAGGAATCATTGATGCTTAGTGATAATATGATATGCTGTCGCTGATGTAACAACTTTTTATGATAGGACAATGTTGTTTGTATTATTAAGGCTGATGGTTTTCAAAGACTGAAGGCTGGAAATTTCAAAAATCAAGTATGTTCATTCATTCTTCTGTGATAAAAGTGATAAATTTGCACACAACTCTCTCATTAACTGTGTCTTGTGATTGTCACTTAACTGGCAGCAAACTGTAGAGTGTGCCATGAAGACGTTAAAAAGATTGGAGGAAAAGACTCAAGGGCGAGTGAGTTTTCTTACAAACTCTTTGCGCGGTGACTTGTATATGTTTTCCATTTGTTTTAATGTTACTGGATTGGATACGTTTTTTTTATATCTATTCCTCTTTGGCAGGTGTTGAAACAGCTAATACGTCTTATGTGCTACCCTGAAGAAGTGGTTCAAAGACGTGTAGCTATTGCTCTTGCATATTTATGTTCTCCTCGTGATAGTAAAACTATATTCATTGACAACAGAGGTAAATAATTGTTCTCTGCATTTTTTTTAATTTCTCGCTCACAGTATTGTACATGTATTCATTCTGTACGGCTCTAAATTTTCAGGATTAAATTTACTGCTGGACATGCTTAAATCTCCAAACGTAAGGCAGATGAGTGATGCTTCGGCTGCGCTTCACAAATTGGCTGCCAAAGCCCATTCTTCCGTTGTCTCCCTTTTTGAACTTCCTCCTCCGTCACCAAGTCCCCAGGTACTTTTCTCTTCACAAGCGGGCTTAACACATCATAAATGCATTATTTGAATTATAATAGTTATTGTCTTTAAAGTTAAATATCTGATATTTTGCTGTCCATATGCTGAGGGGGTGAAAATGGGATGTTGACGTTTTCTTTCTCAATATTTTTGCTAACGAATAATATTTCTGTAGGTGTACTTGGGCGAGGAATATGTAAACAATCCAAAACTTTCTGACATTACATTCCTGGTTGAAGGTGGAGTATCTGCTGTTAAATTTTCTCCAGCTATTAATTTTGTTTAGTTTCTATGCACACTGATTTCGATATATGTACTAATTTACTTTCTTTTTCTTTCTTCAGGTAGAACCTTTTATGCTCATAGAGATTGTTTAGTTTCTTCAGACATATTTCGCGCCATGTTTGATGGCAGTTATAGGGTAAGCATTAATCAGTTGTTATTGTGCTTTATTTTCAAGTCCTCATTTTTTTATTTGTTGTGGAATGGTGTAAAAGAATTTCATCCTTTCTTGTAAAAAGGTCACATACCAGCTGTAACAATTAAAATACGACCAGGGGATCTGTGGAACTGAAATCGTCAGTTAGGTGAAAATATCCATATTAATGTAATGTCTTGCAAATTGTGGTGCAGGAGAGGGAAGCAAAAAATGTAGTGATTCCAAATATAAAGTGGGATGTCTTTGAATTGATGATGAGGTGCATTTTCAGCCATCTTTTCCTTTTGTTTTGGTAATATCACAACTAATTTTACGTTGAAACTTCTAGATTTATATATACTGGAACGGTAGATGTCAGTTTGGATATGGCTCAGGATCTCCTCAGAGCGGCAGATCAGTATCTTCTGGACGGTCTCAAGCGTATTTGTGAATATGCTATTATTCAGGTACACCAAAACTCTGTTTTGCTCTTATGAATGTTTTTTTAATGGCTTAATTTCATCTCAAGGCTAACCAATTTAATTTTATAGGAAATATCAGTGGAAAATGTTGTAATACTGTACAAGGTGGCTGAAGATTTCAATGCTACTTCATTAAGACATGCATGCATACTGTTTATGTTGGAGAAATTTGATGTACTGAGATCTGAACCATGGTATGTTTCCATTTTTACAACCTGTACAGTACTTCCATTCTTTACCATGTTTATATAGTGGGGGTGAGTAACTTTCATTTCATTCATCATTCTATTATATCTTGTTTTCATCTTTTCAATATGCAGGTATTGTTCCCTGGTACATCACATTCTTCCAAATATATGCATGTTCTTCTCTACTTTACTTGTTAAGTCTCATCCAGTTGACTTGTGAGGATTCCTAGATTGAACCATGAAGGAGGAAAGGCGAAAATGTACAGAGCTGTAAATGTTAGTTGGATATAGAAAGCTCAGATCATTCTTTTTTTAGGGTATGAAGTGGGGAATAGTGATTCTGTTGAGTAACTTTTAATTTATCATTTTTACAGTACATGACTTCACCTTAATGAAACCTTCGTAATGATCTTGTCTTTAAGGATCTCCTATTGAAAGGTGGCTTATAAGTTTTGGCCTCCATGAATTTATCTCAAAGCTATAAACAATTGGGCAATAAAACAATATTACAACTAAATCGAAAATTCATTCTTCATAAGTCATCCAAAAATAATAAAAAATTAACAAAACATGACACAATACCATTCAAATGAGTTGCAATCAAACTTGAGAAAAATAATCATTCTTATTAACCATTTTTGCAATTCTTAAACTTGGTTGCAGCCTCCACATTGTATGTGAGAACAATTCCATATTTTGATGATCATATCTAGATTATGTGAAAATAGATATTAAATGGTAATCATGTCCTAAAAAGCCACAATAAAAACTTACAAAACAAATTCAGATGGAGGGAGTTACTTATTTGAATTTGGGCTTGCTTTTATTTTTGCTAGGAGCGGCTTTTAATTGTCGTAAACTTTAAAACCAAACATATCTATTCAACCCATTACAGAACTTAATCTAAATAGAAAAAATCCTCTCGAGGTAAAGATTTTATAAAAATAATGAAAGCAAAAACCGATACAAAATAAGTTATTAAAAATATAGTTAACACTATAATTTTATATTATTATACCATATATAATATTTTTTTAAATATTGCTTATCGGTTTAAATTAATTGACAACTTTGAAACTTCGAATCATACTAATTAAATTTATTTGAATTTTTAAGCTAATCAAATTTAATTTGAATTAAGAAAATCAAACTACATGGAGTATAACATTTTTATTTTATAAATTCGAGGACGTATCTAGATATTGCCTTTTTTATTTTCTTTCAAAGAAATGCATTTTTTTAAATATAATTTTATATGAATAAATTATTATTCGAATAAAATGGATTCATTAATGCAAATTTGATTATCAATATTTTTCTCTAACAACAAGAAGAAGGGTGTTGTGCACTAAAATATATGAAACACAGAACAAAAACATAAGACATGTTAAACATATGAGATTTAAATTGAATTTATCTCATTTTAGATCATGACTATGAAAGGATATTCACTCACTCTTAAAATCACTTGATTTTTAAATGAAAGTTAATAGAGAATCATATGTCGAACACATTTCAAATCTTCTCCTTTTCACAATCTATATCTACACACATGTCTTCATTCTTTGTTATTGTTACATGACAAAGTTGTAGTTACTTTGTTTTTGTTGTTGTTAGTGAGCGGTATAATTAGTTATATAAAGGCTCTTGTGAGATTGGTTAAAGGGATAGAAAAAAACTCAATTGTAATTTATGTTATCTTTCTCTTATCTCAATACATTTGGATTCCATTCATTATTTGAAATTCCCTTCCTTTTCCAATTCGAGTTTCCATAATCTATAGAATTGTCTACATCAGACATGACAACTAGAAAACCCAGTTCAAAGGCCACCTTATATACCTACTGAATTAAGTCATCTCATATACCAAATACCTACACAAATACAATACATTTTTAGAATATAAGTCACACTTCTTCAACTACAATGAAATTACACTTACCTCATATATTTTAAATGGAAGAATATAGTCTCCTCCAAATAAGGAAATAATTATTATCAAATTATACACAATTATTGTATGTAATATTGTACGATATTATATTCAATTATATGCAATTTTTTAATAATGATAGAATCTCATGATAGTGAATCCCTACCTAATTAAATTTATAATTTGGAGAAAGAAACTCATTACACTAGTATATATTCCTATAAATATACATATAATAAAAATATTTTCTTTATTCTTTCCATTTCTTAAATAAAGTTTTCTTATAAAGGTTTCTCTTCATAATTCCACTATCTCGGATCCTCTTACCCTTTAGAAAGGCATTCACAACCTCTCCGTACTTGCAGAAAATGGTACCCTTTTTTTTCTTTGCTAACTGCTTTGATATGTGTCTGTGCGGTTACTGAATTTCATTTCATTGTTGCTTGTCTTAATTAGAGGATCTTTGGATGGTGTTCTTGCTCTGGTGAGGCATTTTCCACTACCAGATGCACAGAATGATGATAATGGTAGAATGATTAATATTTTGTTGTCATATGTTGGTTGGAATATAATTATATACTTTAAAGGTGTAGTTGTTCTAGAGGGTTTATGTGCTAAGGAAAAATGACTTATTTCTAACCTTAATGAATGATAGAAATTATTTTTTATTTCATGATGTTTTAACTATGATGAATTGCATTCTTAGCTCACAACAATTTTTTATAATGAATTGTCAATTTTAGAATATGTAGTTTTCTATTGAATATAGAAGGCCAATGCATCCATAAAGGTATTTACTTTTTAATTATTTTTTTGAAGATATTATAACATTTGGATTCTGATTTTATTTTTGTTTTACTATTATTTTGAAACAACAAGAGTAGCCGAACCTCGTAATAGGTGCTGGAGCCTTGCTTGTCTAGTAGAATCTTTAAAGAGCACAAGATCTGTACTATTTCTCAGCCACTCATTAATCATCTAAGGAGAGCAGCTGATAGCTAATGAAAATAGTGATATCAAGACGCTATTTCTCTTTTTCTGGTACTTTCAGTAATATTTATTCTACAATTGTATTTAAACATAATATTTATTGGGCATTAAACTCTTTTTACCCATGGAACATCACTTGTTGTTAAAATATTCCTCAAAAAGTTATCTCTGGTCTAACTTCTATAATACTTCAAAAATAGTGATTATCTATACTTTTTTTTAGGGTTGTTAGGTGTCACTACTTCATATTGATAGCTACATGTGTATGTTTATAATGTACTACACACAACCTTATATATTATTAAGGAAATAATAATTATCAAATTATACATAATTATTGTATACAATATTGTACGATATTGAATAATGATATAATCCCATGATTAGTGGATCCCTACCTAATTAGATTGTAATTTGGAGAGAGAAACTCCCTACACTAGGGTATATATTTCCTATACATGAAGTGATGTAAATATACAATAAAAACATTTTTTTTTTCCATCTTCTTGCATACAATTTTCTTATATGGTATACGAACACCGATTTTGGTGCTCTGACAGCCTCTCCATTTTTATCCGCTAAATAAGATATCATGTCTGGCAAAGAAGGCACCAGTAACGAGTCCGATAAAAACCTCGTACAAGGCTTCACCGTTGAGCAAATTTAGCAATTGGCAAAGGCTATTTACTTGCTCAACAATAATGGTTAAAATGACACTTTTGTTAGCGCTGCAAGTTTGTTTGCCCATAACTTGTCTATTAATTCTGCTTTTACGAAACCATGAATTTTGGATAGCGGAGCAACCAATCATTTTGCATCTGATTCACAATTTTTCACACACACTTCATCATCATTTATTCCAAATGTTAATCTGTCCACCGACTCAATTGCGCCCATCTCATCTACGGGCACAATTAAATACAAGTCTGAATGACTATACTAGATGTACTTGGTTATTCCTTATGAATCACAAGTCTGAAACCCAACATTTCTTAGAATAATTCATTACTTTGAACAAAATCAATTTCAGCTATATATTAAAAACCATCCACGTTGACAACGAATTAGAATTTATTTCCATGCGTAATTTTTTTCTCAAAAAAAGGTATTGAATGTCTACACTCCTCAACTGAATGGAGTAGTAGAACGCAAACATAGACACATTTTAAACACAACACGAGCCCTCTTATTTCAGTCTCATTTACCATTAGAATTTTGGGCAATGCATTTTAACCGTCACATATATCATTAATCGCATGCCAACACCTTTACTAAAAAATAAATCAGAGATATTATATAATCGCTCACCTTGACTTTCTCACCTAACAAATTTGAAACTTCGAATCACACTAATTAAAGTAATTTGAATTTTTAAGCAAATCAAATTTAATTTGAATTAAGAAAATTGAACTATATGGAGTATAACATTTTTATTTCATAAATTCGTGGACGTAACTAAATATATTATTTTTTTTTATTTTCTTTCAAAGAAATGTATGTTTTTAAATATAGTTTTAAAAATTTATATAAATAAATGATTATTCGAATAAAAGTGACACGTTTATGCAAATTTGATTATCAATATTTTTTTCTCTAGGAACAACAAGAAGGATGTTGTGTAGATACATGAAACACATGGAACACATATAAGACATATATAAGACGTGTTAAATACATGAAATTTAAATTTGAATTTATCTCATTTTAGATTATGACTATGAATTTTATAAGAGATTCACTTGATTTTTGAATGAAAGTTAATGGAGATTATTTTTTGTATTTTATATATTTATCACCCCTTTCACAATCTAACAACACATAGGTCTTCATTACTTGTTATCCATTTACTTTGTGAGATCTTAATATGACAATTAGAAAACCTAGTTCAAAGACTATCTTACACATCCACTGAAGTAAGTCATCTCACTTCCTAAATATCTACACAAATACATTTTCAGAATACTAGATGTCACTTTTTCAACTATAATCAATGAAATTACACTTACCTCATGAAACAATCTTCTACCATTCTAGATTGTGCTACAAAATGAAATGACCAACTTGTCCTTCTACACTCCATGAATTTCAACTTGCACCCTCATGAGGGGGTGAAATGACAAAGTTGTAATTGAAAAATACATTTCGGATTGCACATTCTAAAATGTATTTTCGGATCCAAAGTGTATATTCTAAAATCATTCCGAATTACACATTTAAGAATGTATTTTTGGATATCGAAATGTCTTCCAGAATGTACAATATGAAATGAGTTATTACATTTCAAATTATATAATTTTAGAATATATTTGTTTTTTGAAAAAAAAAACAGAAATTAAGAGAATGAAAGTGTATATTCCAAAAACATGAGAATACAATAATAAAATAAACAATGTAAATAACATCAATATATATACATACAATTCCTCATATCTATGTAACACTATATTCTACTAATATAATATGAATCATAACTTAGTAACTTAACCTCTACATAATATTATGTAAAACAAAATATGTTTATATTTGATATGGACAACTACCAAACAATTTGAACAACATTAATTCTCATCATATAATCTAATTGGTAAGTAACTAAAAATAGAAATATAAACTCACAAAAAATACCTAAACCAAACGAGTTATGCTAAACATATGAATCCATATAGTGACATGACTTCTTAATAAGAATATGGTCATTTTGGGAAAGAAAACCCTAGTCAAGATTTTGGTATGATAAAAAAAATCCACTCTCCTTTCAATTGACACGTCTTCCGTTTTCCTTCAGTATTATCCCAAACAAAAACTCGCGAGTTTTAGAGTGAGTAGTTGCATAGCACAGTGATGAGTGTTCAGCTATCAGGTTTATGGGTCCCCAACTCTCCACCAAGTCCCCCATACTTCCTTCCCAACCGTGGCAGATTCTCCGCATCAGCTCTCTCATCCCAATCTCCCACTATTCAGGCAACCCTTTTCCCCTTTTCAATCAATTTTCTATCTTTTTCCAATTCACTTTCACCTCCTGAGATTGCATCTCGCGGGCTTTGTTATTTCTTATGTGTTGCTGTTTGAGAAATTCAAGTTTTCATCTTTTTCGTAATATATTCAGTTTTTGTGATGCAGATAATTGGTGTGGGAGGCCCCAGTTGGAGGGATAATGGATATGGCAATCCCAACGGCAACTTATTTGATGGGTGTCAAGCAGAGAGTGATCTTTGGAGTGACATTAACACTGATCTTTATCACTGGACAAAGACATTGCGCCCTGTGCAGGTAAGGTATTTGTTTATGTGTCTCCTCATTCATATGCATTGTGTACTGTTGCATTAGTGCACAATTCGAACTGCTGATATTCTTGTGGGGCATGGGGCAGTGGTTTCCTGGTCATATTGCAAAAGCAGAAAAAGAACTGAAGGAGCAGCTCAAATTGATGGATGTTGTGATAGAGGTGCGGGATGGACGAATTCCTATCTCCACAAGTCATCCACAGGCAAGTATCTTTCTTTCTTTTTTAAAAATTAAAAACATTAACTTTGTTAAGTATCCGCTTAGAGTTGACATGAATGATGTTTGTGCTTTACTTATTGATAGAACGATTAAAAGCTATAGCTACTCTTATGCTATGAAGAAGGCTACATAGAAGATGCTAAAACTAGAAATTGCTTTGAAACTTTCATATTTTGCATTGATCGCATTACAGAACCCTTAATTCAATAGCTAGCTAAAGGGATGACAACCCTACAAGCGTCATCATCTAGTGTTTAGGAAATTCAAATTAAAGAAAAATATTATATTAGAAATAACTTCTCAAGTCCAACCAATAAAATCCTTCAGCCATTTAATTTTATTTTTCTTGGGCCTAAGGAGGCCCAATCTATCATTTATCTTTTGCACCCGTTGTTATCTTGAACTAAGAGCCAATTTGAACAGACTTCTCAGCACACACAGAAGTAGAAAGTAAAATGAGTTAAACTACTTGAATATGTGAAAATCAACTTGTACACTTCACTTGTTGTGGTAATGTTGAAAAGTTGAGTTGCACAACTTGATTCCTTTTATTTTCTTCTGCTACAAGTGCTTCTTGAGAAGTATATGTATATCTAAAAATAACAGTGATTGAATTTGATTGAACTTTTTTTTTTGTTTTTCCCACTCCTTCGTAGTATTTAAATCCTAAGAGATTTTCTTTTATCATCTTCAATTTGGTTGAAGAAATATATACTTGTTTCTTGCAGTTCTCTATTGTTGGTCTTGGCGTCTTTATTTAACAGGCAATTTAGGTATAAAGTGTTACAGTCATTTTACATGGTTTCTTAGTTTTATGAATAACAGTTTATTCTTTTGGGACATGAAGTATTAGTAAGCGTGTAAGACATTACATCCCAATACCATATTGAGGCCACATGTTCTAGGATGATACATTCCTAGTTTTCATCTTACTTTTACTTCTGCTTTGTAGATGGATTTATGGCTTGGAAATAGAAAGAGAATTTTGGTTTTAAATAGAGAAGACATGATATCAACTGCAGACCGCAATGCTTGGGCAGATTATTTTACTAAGAATGGCACAAAAGCTGTCTTCTCCAATGGGAAGCTTGGAATGGTATTGAAACAATATCTTTCTTTCTCCCATAGCTCTCCATATTCTGAAGTTTCATGTACAGGATGCTTGATTACGTGTTGTCAGTACAGGGAACGATGAAGCTAGGCCGGTTAGCAAAGGAATTAGCAGCTGATGTAAATATTAAGCGTCGAGCCAAAGGGCTACTTCCTCGTGCGGTGGGTTGCTCCTAGCAATTGCATACTCATTTTCTGTCTTTTATTCATTTTCTTATGCCAATTCTCTGGTAAAAATCCTACTTTTCTTTCTCAAAGAATAAGGAAAACATACCTTTTATCAGAGAAAGAAATAACTGTACTGTGTGCATACTAGCTTTCGCCATTCTCTTTCTTCTTTAACTTAAAGGGCTACATTTCCATCTAAAAAATAAAGCAACACATGGTTTGTTAGAGAAAGAAAGATGAATACCTTCTTGTTTCCACAAGTCACAGTACTCTTTCTCGTTGATCCCCTGTTCTCTAATTTAAAATGTGCTCAGTAAATTGTATGATAAATAACTTTTTTTGCTGATTGTTGTCATTCACTTCACTGTCTATCACATTATTTTTATTTAAAGTACTTATGCTACTGTTTAATAGATTCGAGCTGGAATAGTTGGATACCCTAATGTTGGAAAATCATCTTTGATCAACCGTTTGTTAAAGCGAAGAATGTGCCCAGCAGCTCCCAGGCCAGGAGTTACAAGAGACTTGAGGTAGGTTCTTCATTTTGTTTAACTAAATAATTCTTTTTATTGATAGATTGAGAGTATTTAAAATTGGCAGCAATTTTTTGTATTCATAAATTAATTTTGTATTTTGTTTGACCTATTACTTGAACTAACTTTAGTACTTTTAAATTTGTATGTCATCTATTCTTGATTCTTAAATGACAACTAAAATGACAAAAAACGAATGGACTAAATCTCATGGATGCATCCAGTCCTCTGAATTTCATGGTAAATTTTTCATCCCAAATGTTGAAAATTATAGTTTCTGGGTTTTCTTTGCTCAAAGAAAAAGTTAATGATATACAAAGTACATTCTGTTCAAGTGCTAATAGTGTCAAAAACAGTTTCCTGAGTATGCTACAACTAATTTGTTCCGACTAAAAGTCTAAGCTTAAATAAAACAGTTGTGGATCACTTGGTCTCTCATTACATGTGCTGAATATGTAATTTGTCATAGTTCTTTCTTGATGTGATAGGTGGGTTCGTTTTGGGAAAGATCTTGAACTGCTGGATTCTCCTGGGATACTCCCAATGCGAATCAGTGATCAGTCAGCTGCTATAAAACTCGCCATATGTGATGATATTGGAGAGAGGTCCTATGATGTGTCTGATGTTGCTGCAATTCTTGTGCAGATGCTCACAAAACTTCCCACAGTAGGTATGTGACGTGACAGAGAAACCTATTTTAGTTGAGAAAAACGTCAGTTTATAGAATTCAGTGGGTGGGTTTCTTTCTCATGCGACCTTGCTTATGATATCAATTTCAACTGTTTCACTGACATTTTACACAACGTGTTATGTTTTTTCCGACGTGTTTTCTGTTATTTATGAAGTTACACAGCGCTGTGGCCAATATTACATTGTTTGATCTCTCTTTCCTCTAAAACTACCAATTCTCAGTCTTTGATTTGATCGCAGGAGGAGATACTCTTCGTAAACGGTACAAGATTGATGTAGATAGTCAAAATGGTAAAATGTACGTGATTTTTTTTTTCTAATTCGCATTGATATGTCTTGCATTTAGAGGCCAGACCATGGTAATGTTTCTTCATATTTTTACATAGTTTCTTCTTAACAGTGTATTTTATTTACTAAATTGCAGATTCGTAGAGAAGCTTGCAGTTCGAGTATTTAATGGAGATGTTCATCAAGCAGCATTCCGTGTCCTAGCAGATTTTAGAAAAGGTAAGTTTGGTTGGACTGCACTGGAGAGGCCCTCTAGGTGAAGGCACATGTTTGCTTATGAAAGCAGAATTCTCCGAAACTTGATTTGAAAATTATGAGACCTCCTGGAACTAACTGCTGAAGACAACTCCGTATGGATTAGATGAATGTGGAATTGTGGTTATGAATGACATTCTGGAAGAGAAAGGTGAATGTTCCCACAAGACTACATTTGGAGCCTTGAGGCAGACGAAAGAAAGGATTTAAAGCCATTGTTGCTATGTAATGTGTCATGCATAACCGTGTCTGTATATAATTAGTAGCGTGCAATGGGATGGGAGTTAGCATGCATCAAACATATGTGGTAGCATATATTTAATTATTATAGGGAGATGTTTCTTAAAAATTATGGTTGATGCTTATACTTTTTGAATGATCTTCTAGCTCATATTGCTAAATAGATAAACATGATTGAGGCAAAGCAATAAAATGGTAATGACGAAATGGTGTAGCTTTGCTCTATTACATATATATACTACCTGATCTTGCCCCCACCTATCTATCAGGGTGAAATGGTGCTTTGCTTTGTTACGGCAAAAAAAAATCACATTTCGTGGAACTGGAACATGGTACCGATTATGGGTCTAGGATTAACAAACCTGGATTAATTATATACCATTAAGATGTAATACTGTTGGTTTCAAAAGATGGATTGGATAAATGTCTTCTTGGAACGGATGGGAATCTGACAGTCTATTCATTTTCATTCTTAAGCTCAAACTTTAAGTCACTCACCTTTCTATATTTGGTGATTCTTTGTCTAAATCTCAAGGAATAAAAGCAGTGTAATCTTTACCAGCATCGTAACACTTAGCTTGAGAAAGGGGAAAAGTGGATAACGAGTGGGAATATGTACATGAATGGTATATATACTTCGTCCATTGAAGTTTCCGAGATCCTTAGAAAGTGCCGCCTATTAACAGTTTTGTGGTGTCAGTAAGTTATCTATGGCGTTGATAGAGTCTACTCTTTACAGTGCTTACCGTTAAGGCCATAACATAACCAACCAAGTACTGGAGCAAAGTGAAATGAATTGTAATTGTAAGGGATAAAATTTCATCACAATCTCTATGTGGTTCCAAGCTTGCAATTACAAACAAGGGGCAAACAAAATACAGAAAAAACAAGGAAGCAAAACCAACCACAACCGTGTCTGTAAAAGAATGGTTGAATTTTCAAATGGCGTGTATACAACAATCTTTTCTCTCTTTGAAAAACTTCAAATTTCAATGTCTCCGCTAATCGTGGACAGCTATATTACATTGGTGCAGGCATATTTTCATCTTGCAATTGTGGAAGCACAAGTTGGGTCGTCTTTGTTTGACCAGCTTTCCTTAATTCGACAAGCCTGCATTGGCCTTTCAATTTGTAGTGTTTCTGCGGCTTCCTTCTCCAATTGCCTACAATATCTTCCAAACGTGTCTACACTAACCTGAAGTCTAAAATCTACTCCAAACAGAAAACTCATCTCCAACCTGTTTAATTCAGAAGTGCTTACTCCGCCAACTTTTGCATAGTAAGCATTATTGTAGAATCTGTAAACCAAACAGAAAAGTAAGCTAACAGCTTCAGCTGAATGAAACAAATATAGACCATATCAAATACTCAGGAAGCATGAAGAACTATTATTTTTCTTTTAAATCATCTCTTTTGTCAAACATATAATTGATTCCGCATATTTAACACTGTTAAGGTTGTCATTATCAACCGGCCATAGCAGTTACTAATAAATATCACAATATGAGGCCCACACATAGATAAGTTTTACATGTAGCATTAGCATATCCACCACAAGATACATAATGCATACAACAACAGCTAGATATTATGTGCGCTTGTTCAGTTTAAAATTTGCACTTACGCGTCATCTATAAACTTTGCGGCTAGCATAATGCTTGTTATCAAAAGCCGGTGCACATTAAGTGAAGTCAATTTGATTTCTGTGTGCTGAATAAATCTATCCACATATATGTGTGCCACAACAAAGCAGGATGGGCTGCAACCTGAGTACTTGAATATACGATCAATGTACTTACGAACACTCAGAGTAGGAGCTCTTAAACCATGAAATACTGTAACAACATCTTTTATGTGATTTGCCTCCAATAGCGTTTCATTTCTCTGAACTAATCTCTCAAGAAGAGAAGAGAGAAGTGATAAAACCCGAGGAGCTCCCACTCCTTTATCTAATTCCTTCAGCCCCAATGAAAGGTATATATCAGAGCTTACATCCTCAGTTTCAACCGCAAGACTCCCCATATCCAAGCTGCAAGCAAATAAACAATCGTCAATAGGATAAACCTTACTGAAATGCAGTTTTTCGGCAGCTTAGAACATGATACAATTGAGCGTTGGATCTCAAGTGTGTTTGGATTGCCGTTTTAGAGGCACCATGCATCCGTCCAAAGCACAAAACAGAGAAGCAACAATATTCATGGATGAAAGAAAAAAAAATGTTAGCTAAGTTCAACTCATCGTTTTCCCAAACATACCACTAGTGCTTAGAACAAAAGAATGCCAATCTATCAACATAGCCAGAAAAAGAGTTCTGCCCCTCCCTCCCCAAAGAAAATAAAACTGCAAGAACCCTCTGCCTAATGCATAAAGATAACTCATCCTTTGAGTTACAAAATCTTCTAATCTGAAGTACTCAGAGAAGTAGTATTCCTATATATAGTCTCAGTCAAGACAACTTCATTTCTCTTTAGATCTGAACAACCCCTTAATTGATTATCTAGCTCGAGCAACCTAAAACCTTACTATTCCCAGATCTCGAGTCTCTGTCCCAAACTGCGAACCAAAATCAACAAGTCCACTCCACCCCAACCAATTCTCTATCTCCTTAGCATACAACCTCCCAACGAAAATTAACAATTGTCTCAACCAACAAAGAGAATAACATACCCAATTTGTTCATTCCTGTAGTCTCTGCATATCAGCCCCACCCAGATCTCAAAGTCACCAACTTTACTTCCACCCCGTCACCCCCAGAAGTTAAACCGCAATGATTGCCGCAAATTTCGTTACAGAGACAAAACTTTTAGGTCGTGTCAGCTAAACACACTCCACAAAGTCCTTCCCCCAGAAAACAAGAGAGAGACACACAAAAAGAACGTAGAACAGAAAACAACTCAGCCTTGACCAACGAAACCAACCAGAGAAAAGTGAAAGACAAAACTAAAAAATAGAAACAAGAAATCCCAGTGTATTAATCCAGCAGAAACAAAAGAAAAAAAGCAACCTATGCTGCAAGTACAATGCAAGTAGCGAGGAAAATAGAGAAAAAGATGTGAAACTCACAAAATTGTGAAATACTAAGGGATTCCTATAGCTTTGTGGTAAGGGTGTGTGGTCGTTGTTCTACATAAGGGTTAGGCATGGGAACAGTGATGCTGCGAACACAGGTAGATCATGCCTTTCTCCCCACCCACTCTGACTCCACCATTCTCTGTTCACAGAAACAGTTGATAGTGTTGTGTCTGTGTTGGACTTATTGTTCTCCACACCCTTCTGTTGTAAACTCCCACAATACAACACAACACAAGGATTTCTCCCTTCAATTAATCCTGCAACCTCCTTCCTCTCTCAACAGATAGCGTCCGTAATGAATGTATTCCACCACTGTCATATCATATCATGCCAAAGCCAACATGTAACAATACCATTCATGTTCCATACGAAACTCTTTTTAATCTTTTCAATTATACAATTTTAGTCCCACCTTCTTTAAAACAAGTTTCTTAATATATACGTATTATACACACACATATGCATCCGTAATTACAAAGGTTTCCCACCTCACAATGTGTAAAATTAACCAATCAAAAATAGATCCTGCCAAAAACTTTTTAAAAAATAAATAAAGAACTCATACCCACAGTGGATTACTTTTATATAATTAAACTAAATCCTTAAAACAATTATTAGTTATCTTTTTCCCTAGAATATCTATATTATTTTTTCTGAGAATTAAAGAATAAATGAGAGATCCATACTCTCACATCACATAAAGAAGAAACTAACTTTATACGTGATTCGGCCACTGTTAAAGCACCACAATAGTTTTTCTTTTCTTTCCAAAATGTACTTGCGGCTACCACTCAATTAGAGATATTTTTTTTTCTTTTAAATTTATTTGATTGAGATGTGTATGGAATTATCATATTCTTTAGTGGAATTTGATTACAGGGATTTTGGATAATATAATGTTTACATAAAGCAGACAAGAACATCTGTGCTGTGAAAGGTCAAAATATTCTTACCAAAAAAAAAGAATTGAATTTCAATATGTTAATAGTATTAGTATAAATTTATGTTAGAAGATTTTTGTACTAAAAATTATGGCGCAAGATATGGCATAGTTAGTGGGTCATTACCGATTGTGATGAACAATAAGAACAATGATAAAAAAATGGGAATATGATAATAAAAAAAATGTCATTCCAACTATGATGAATGCCACTCAGAGTTTCGGTCACTAAAATATTTGCTTTTCACTTTCTTACTTTGTTGCGGCACATTTTTTCATTGCTGCTTATTTGGACCGCGCTTCAGAACAAAAATACTATTACTTTCTCTCTTTTTTCACTAAATTTCTCAGAATAAAAACTCTCTAAAATATGCATTGGTTTGGGTGGTTGTTCAATCGCTGTGTAGTTAAATGGCTTCATTGATCTGTTGTTTGATATTTCACAATATTTAAAAAAAATAAAATTCGTGTTATGTCAAAATACTGCTTTCGTTTGGGACCAATAATTTTGTCAATTTAAGCATAATGACAATAACGATTTGAAATGTAAAGTTTTTATGTGAAGAAAGTGATGTAGTTTTGTCTATTAAATTCATGAGTGGTATGAATATGGAGCTTTGCATTTAAAAATCATAAATAGCTATATGTATAAAATCATAAATAGTTACCCCTGCTTTAAGAAGAAGCTTGACCTACCCATTTTCCTTCAATTTGCCATCATAATCGACGAAGACACCTAATACTTCTGCACCCATCATCACCGATTTAAATAAAAAATAATGTTGGTAGAAGGTGAATCAAACATTTTCAATTACTATTTTTCAATTATTCAATCATTGAAATTCAGTATATTGTATTTATAAATAGAAGTCAAATCTTTTTATTTTCTGCCAATTGCTATCGGCAAGGTTCAATATGGAGTAGAGTACAATTAAGTGGATAATTTCATAATTGAGTTTTTGAGATATGCAAAGGATGGTTTTCATGCAATTTACTAATCTAGCCAACAATAGTTTCTCTGCAAGTTCATGTTCAATAATGCAAGAAGCTTCCATGGAAGAGAGAGGAGGAAAAATAGTTCACTACAATACACTCATATTTATATTATTCTTTTACGCTATTATTCTATGACAGATTTTTATGTATGATAAACATGTTCAAATTTATAATAGGGAAATCATTCATGAAACTATTTTCATGATAATAAACAAAATAGTCCTTTCTGTTTAGTTTTTTTTTTTTCTATTAATCTATGATGCGAGAGTTAGGGTCTCTTAAATTCCTATTCTTGAAAACTGTTTTTTTTTTCTTCATATAATAAGAGTAATACCGTAAGAAAATCAATTTTAGAGAAAAAAAATAATTAGTTGCTATAATGACTAAATTAGATAAACTAAAAAAATTTGGTTTTTAAATTAATTTTTTTATTATTGTTAAATAGTTTCTAAATTGGTATCTAATTAGCTATCAAGGTTTTATCTATCAATTATTTAGATTCTAAATTTAGTAGCAAAAACTTTGATAACTAATTAAATATCAATTTAGAAATTATTTAACAATAATATAAACTAATTTAAAAAGTTACTAATTTAGTCACTATAATAATTAATTATTTTTTGTCTCTAAAATTGATTTCCATTTCATGATTTTTTTAAGTGTAATTTTTTTTAAAAAAACTATTTTAAAATTAATATATTACTTTTAATATTTAAATAAAATAATAATAATTTAAGTTTCTTATTTTTTTGTATTTAATTTCTATTTTTATTTATGTATATTTTCATTTGTGTTTACTCATCTTTTACTTTCCACAAAAAAATCTAAAAAAAATTATTTTATAAAATTGTTTTTAAAATCTAAAACTAAAAACAAAATCAAATACATCCTATAATATAAGATTTTAAAACTTATTTAGCTAGTCAGTGCAGTTTTAAAATTGTGAATCAACTTAAAGAAAAGATAAAAAAATTATAACTTGATAATATATATATATATATATTTATATTAATAATTTTTATAAATATTTATTAATATATATACTTGATATTTTTTAAAAAGAGTATATTGTGTATATGAATTTTACATGTAGGCTTGTTGAATTGGTTTCTGGTTGCAAACACTCACATGTGAACTTTCTCACATGATCACTGCTTTATGTGAATCTAGCGGCAATTGTTGAATCTGGCGGCAATTGTTGGCACAAAACTTTAAACAGATTCTTCAAAATTTATAAATTAGTTGTACTTCTGTTTGATGTGAGATGTTTAATACATCACATACTCATACGCATATTTTGTGTGCGGTGAAGATATAAATGAATCAAAATCGATATGTGCTGACCGATCCATTAAATCATATTAAAAAATAAATTTAAATCTAATTTATATTTATAAAAACTTACTTATAAAGTGAACATACACTTTATATACTATATTTATATATTATACTCATTTATATTATTATGAATTCTACTGTCTAGGTCGAAAGGTTGTACCAAAAGTCTCGACCGAAAGGTTGTACCGAAAGTCTCAATCAAAAGATTAAATATAAAAAGTAAATAAGTAAAATTAAATTATTGATTATAGCAAAGTCCATAAGATGGGCCCAAATATACAGGTGTGTGTTTTCAAAATGTTAGGTGCAAAAAGAAAGACCCAAGTAACTTTTAAGCCCAATAAGAGAGCCTTATAAATAGAGGTTCAACTCAAGAGGTAAGTAAGATTCAATTGATCTGATGAACATAAAACTATATCTGACTTTGGCATCGGAGCGCCTTGCAGGTACACAC
>Ga0123342_1002852_pt1 | contig 28425 bp, 9 predicted proteins | sample Turbeawhitnodule_FD_89960 | JGI IMG/M metagenome (GOLD analysis project Ga0123342, IMG submission 89960) | Root nodule microbial communities of legume samples collected from Mexico - Turtle bean Mexico white nodule | ecosystem: Host-associated > Plants > Roots > Nodule | place: Mexico: Nepantla... | reverse complement strand
GATAGATTTTTCTCTTTTATTTTTTTCTTCACATTTCATTTTCTATTTTGATTAAAAAAACAACTTAAACCAGACATATACTCTAAACTCATATAATTAACAAAAATAATAGTTAAAACTCAATTAATTCAATTAGAAGAATCTTAATTAAATAATATATTTATTCATAATTATAATTTAAAAATCCATGATTTAAGTATGAATAAAATTATACTTTTATATATATAAATAAAAGTGGATACAAAGTTTACTTTATAAAACAATAAAACAAAATATATTTATAAAAAGTTGGTTTACTTTATAAATAAGTATTTTTATATATTGTTAAAATATATTAGGTATTGTTATGTTGATTATTTTAATTGATCTTGAAATATTTTTAAGTTTATCCTTTAAACTTATTTTTTTATAACTGTAACTGATATATTGTCCAATATAGTGACTTATTTATATATATATAACTTAGGGAATATATGGACAGCAGAACTTACAAAGGTAATTCATATACTTAAATCAAAGTTTCTAATTTATTAGTTACCTAATTTGAAGAAAAATAATAATTAAGTATTTGAAACAAAAAATAATTATATATTTCATGTGAAAAAAATTATATATTAGAGACCTGAAATTTATATTTAACTCTAAAATAATATAAATTATTATAAAGAAACAATAAAGGAATATGTTAAAAATTTCAACTAATATATAAGTTATGACATATTTATTTGTAGTTATCTCACATTGTTTTATTACATATTTAAAATTATAATTTAAAAAAGTCATGTAACATTCTCTTATTGAATGTGATTTTGACATATATTAAAATATTTGGATTAAAAATCAAATTGATTACATTAAATAATTTGATTAGTTTTTGTCTTTTCATTCCTTTATTCAAATTATATATATATATATATATATGAACCAGTAATTATGATTAAAATTAAATTGAATTCTAATAATAATTTATATTGTGGGAAATGAATGGTTAAAACTTGAGAAAGAAATATTTGTGTGCATTGGGCAGTGTTGTAATGATTGTTGATTAAGGCAAAACCTAGAAGAAGAATTAGAAAGGAAGATAAAGCAAGAGGAATGTCTTTTTGATTTTATAGAAATGTAATATTTGTTGTGCAAATCAGATCATAAATTTAGAATAATTTTTAAATAATGTCATTTAAATTGTTGAAGAACATTAAAAAAATATAATCTTAGATTATATAATTTAAAATATAACATTTGATTGTTAACTTCTAGATTATACCGTTTAAACGTATCTAATAAAAGTAAACAAACACTATAGAAATTACTAGATAAGAAACTACCAATGATGCGGCTACTTAAATGTGTAAGCCATTCAGAATCGATTTACTGAGTAAGTAGGTGAGCACACGCTATTCATAGTCTCTCCTTAATTGTCCAATCATGTAGTAAGCACATTCCAAATAACACAACAGAAACAATTTCTTCCTTAAATAAATTAACTTAAATAAACAACTTCTATATTTTCTTCATTCTTAACAAAAATCGTGTAATTATCTTCTTTTTTTTTTTCTTTTTTTTTCTCTCATTAGAAGTATTTTTGGATAAACTTGTTCAAACATACCCATACAATACACTAATAGATGTAAAGAATCAATATCAATATTTCATACAATTGGAAGCCAAGAGAAAAAATGTTGAGGCAGTTCTCAACTTTGTCAAGGGATATGAAATTTGGGTCAATCAAAAAATTGTTTTTTATTACTTGCATTTCTCATCAGCAGAAACACTTCCTATTAAGATTCCCAATGCGGGTAAACAAAACTGATACATGGTATATACAACAGCACCTGTGGCATTTGAAAAAGTATGAAGGGCCAAGTGCATTGACTCCTTTGTTGTTAGCCTGACTTTTTGTATGAACCATCCTTTTTCCTATGAAAAAACTCGTCCAGTCCAGTAACAAGTATGGGGATTAGGCGCAGGTAAAGTATACGGCATCAATGTTTGGTTACCATTTAAGTTGGTGAAGCACATAATCACTGTTAGCGGGGTCCTGATCTTGCCTCATTTTCCAAGCCTCACTTGAGGGAATACAGCTTGCATAGAACACAATGGCTTGCTCGCAAAATCTAAGTACAATATTTGAGTGATGGCCTGGGTCAGACCCAAAAAATAAAACAATATTGGCCTGAATAACACCAAAACAAAATTATATATATATATATATATGTGTGTGTGTATTAGGCTACACACGATCACTTTCAACTAGATTGAGTATAGAAGTCATAATTACCTGCAGAAGCAGATTTAAGCCTCCTTTCATACCATCATGAAACTGGGGCACATCAATTATGGAACCTCGATGTCCATTACATGAGTATCCTCTTACCATTGAGAATATGAATGTCCATATGTCTTCCAATGATCCCGTCCATTTCGTCTGTTAGAAGTTCTGTCAGAGGGAGATTTGTAACCATCAGATGGTCTTCCATAAGCATCTGAAGATCTCCTGCTTGTGCCACCTCTGTTACTTAACTTCCGAGCTTTCCTTATCTCCTCTTCCAAATCATATTCTGAGCGCTGGTATAAATAAAGATAGAAACTTATCAGTTTGGAACTTATCAGTTTTATATAATTACAAAGAAAATTATGGAACTGAACTACTTTTTAAAACTTTTAACAACTTCCACCGCAACCAAAGCAGGGAAATGGAAACAAAGGAGAAAACCTTCTGCAGTAATTGTTAGATCCCATAATAAAATCACATGCATTAAGTGAAGTTATCTTGTATCGAAAATGCAAGACACCCCAACACTAGCCTTATACAAAAATTATGCTTTCTAACTAACAGAAAGAGCATGTAGGCATGTTCCCCAATTAGCAAGGCCAATCATGTCTTACTGACAACATTAACTGTCATAGTCCCATTTTTACTACAATTTCTAACCCATTAAGAGGAACCTAATCCAATACTAGCTGGAAGAAGAAAAAAATGCCATCTCAAGGCTCCAATAATGCCTAAACTACAGGAAACACCAGGAATTCAGGTGTAGCAAAGACAAAGGGGTGAGAGCGAGGCAGAATGCTCCATCACATACTAATAATGAGAAAGAGAGTTAAGAGATATTTTCAAAATAATGCAACCTAAAAGATTGCATTCTGATTGTTAAATATTCCTCCGAAACATGCCTGTTTCCCTCAAGAAGAAATAAGCTCTGCATAGGCACATGAGCACAAGAAATGAGTCTCCAAAAGATAAACCAAACTCTATTGATGACATCCAACTAGAGTAATACATACCACTGTTGTTGAGGTTGTTAAAAACTCAATGAGTCCAATTGAAAACTTACTAGAATTATACTGTAAGATAATTGGGCATCGAATCATAACCTATCCACTCTAGATGGTTCAATTTCTACCATAATACAGAGTCAAGTATTGGATATGGTGCTATTAGTTGGAAAAACAAAACAGATTTTACCAAAATTAATCGTAATGGACTACATTACTAAGAAAATTAGTATAGATGTGAAAGCTCATAAAATGACTGCCTAACTATTTGTTAGCTCTGTTCGCAAAAAAGCTTGCAGCATAAAATATGTTTGCTCCAGCTTGAAAATAAATGTGAATAAACTCAGGCATTTCAGTAGAGCATTTCAATGCAAGAATTTAGTACAGTAAGCCATTCAACCATTATTTGTCAACTATCTCTCTCTTGCCCGCCCAGCTCATATTCTCAGACTTTAGTTAATAATGCATTCAGATTCATTAACTAGCAAAAATAATCATGCACGTAACGTAACCTTGGCTGGGTCTGAAAGCACAGCATATGCTTCTCCAATCATTTTGAAAAGCTTATCAGCATCCTTGTACACCTCCTGTGAGATTTCCTTCCAAACTTGACCATCATCTCCAACCTCACTTCTTGCCAACAACTGGCCAGCCTAGATTCAAACCAAAAACAGATAAAATAAATTTTAAGCACATAAGCTTTGAAAGCTAAAAATGCGGGCAGCTCTTTTATTACCCAAAAGCAAATGACAACAGCTATACAACGATAACTATATTGCAGGTACAAAAAGACTTGAACCTTGTCCGGATGATGTCTGAGAGCTGCCTTGTGGTATGCCTTCTTGATATCTGTTGCTGTATCAGCTGATTTGATTCCTCTGGTGTTCACATTATAAATCAGATTTAGATTTGGTCTTTGGATACTCAGAATTGGCAAGCATCAGAAAACTGGGGAGTTAAATGCATGATTGAACATTGAGACATGTATTGGTATTCAAGAGATCAAGTGACATTGAGACATGAATAAATAAATAAATTTTTGATTGACCATTGCAAAATAAATAAATACTCCGAAAGGTTGTTCCTCGTGTAACTAGTTACATTACAGTTATGTACAAACGGTTTGAGATGAAACTGCGGTCGGGTCATGGGATCAGTGATCTATTGAAAGCCAATTTAGTTGTTCATACTCATCACATCAAATGGGCAAGACCTTGATAATTTTGTAAACTTCTGCAAATCTGTGACACTTCTAGAGGATTGTTTCTAACATTTTACCTTGAGGACAAGGTAATAGCTTTAGAGCATAGTATTGATAGGAAACAACCTAAAGTGGTAGGGATTAGAGCCCCGGCTGGGCAGGGAAATAGCATGACATAGTAACCATAATATATAAAGAACTACAAAATGGGAGTAGGAAGTGGCGACTATTCAGTGGATATGAGAGATAAGGATCAAACAGATACCCATTGCTATTTGTTGCATTCTATTGTAAATCCAACTACACAGTTGTTGATATCAGTGGCTGTAGTGAAATGTTACAATAACTAACTACACAATTTTCTAGTGATACGATCCAATCTCTATCACATTAGCATCCATGTCCCATGAGGGTTGGCTCAATTAGTATGACCAAACTGTGCCAAAGCAAACGTCTTAGGTTTGTATAATTCTACTGGTCCTTCATATGCAGGCTCTGTCCTTAAGTATTACAGTAAACCTTTATTGAGGCATGGCTTGATGTACAAATAGAGCAGCCTTCCCTCTTGAATTTTTTTTCAGGAATTTACCTCATAAATCACAATTTCATTTGTTATACTGGAAAAATTAAGGGCAGGTAATTCCTAATTGAAGAAAGAACTTACAAAATGACGTAAACATCCAAGGGTGTCCCCTTTTTGGCTTGATCTTCCACTGAGATAAGACGTTGACGAGCTTGCCTTGATTCTTTCACACCTTTTGATCCATTGGGTGAGTCAGACTGTTTGTCCCTTTCATTGGATTGAGTTTCAAGAACGGCTATAAGTCTCTTAAGGTCACAAGCTGCTTGTTCATAATCTCTAACCATCTCAAGTAAGGTGGCTCTTCTTGAAATTGCCTACAAAATGAGATCAATGAGATCCCCTGTCCACTCATTAGCAAAACTAGAGTCAAACAGAAAAACAATCATAATCCACAAGACTGATCGTTTCAATGAAACTTCTGTCCATAATCCACATCACTCCAATACTCCTTATATTTCAATAGGTGAAGTTAGATTTAAGAAGAAAATCCAAATATGCACTCGTTATTTCACTTAATTGAAGGGACGTTAGAAAGGTATACCTTTGCATAATTTCCATCAAGGGCAATAGCCACACTGCAGTCTGCAATGGCATCAGCAATTTGGCCCAACGCTTGATGAGCAGCAGCACGGTTGCAGAAACATATTGCCATAAAAGGACATGATTTAATATTGCATGACAGAGCAGCAGTGTAATTCTCTACAGCTTCTGTATACTTTCCCTTTTTAAAGTTTTCATTCCCTGCCTTCTGTTGTTAAGAAGAATAATAGAGATCAATTTATTAATAGGTAGGTATATGATGGGGCCCTGACAATTAAAGAGCTGATTTATTGAAATAAAGAGAGATATAGGTAGAGATATACTGCCTCCCTTTCCCAAAGCATAAGCTGTAAATAATTTCCTTTGAATAACAAAAGATTATGCCTAACAGACTTTGCACCCATTTTTAATATTTTACCTAGAAACATCCTAGATAAGCCTATCGGTTGTCAACTTCCTAGATAATCCTATCCTAAATCTAAATTTCGAAACAAAACAGTAATACTTCCCTATCCTAAATTTTGAAAAAAACAAAGCAGTAACAGATATAAGCTTCCTTAATAGACAACTATTCCTAACTGTTATTTCTTGCTCCTCCTAGAGTATACCTTTCAAACCTTGGGCCCACTCTATCCGCATAATACCTACAGTTACCTGGAAATACTAAACTTAAATCTCAAAACCTTTCAAATGAAGAATAAGAAGCCAACCTACTTACTCTCTTGTATAAAAACCTGAATTAAATGGATTCATGAATTAACAATATTATATTAGTCATTAATAATTTCAAAAAGGGCACAGAAACAATGTTATTCATCCTGGTGTCCGTGTGTGTATCTATGCTTCAGCCCACAGGGAAACTAACTCTAAGGATGGTCAAGATGTTTAAAATATTGGCATTTTAATTCAGGCACTAATTTAGGAGAAAGAGCGTTGTCAGATTACCTTGTGGTCTAGAAGTTCTCTTATTGTAGAAGCTAATGATAATGAGTCTTCAGCATTATCAATCACAGACCTACACAATTGAATTGATCATAATTCGCAAGGCATCCCTAGCTTTTGAAAATTAAAACTTGTCTTGATTAAAATGAAAAATGAGAAATTAGCCTAGACCGGTAATCAAATGAATTACTTGTTGTCAGTGACAGACACAACATGCTGTAATTGATCTAGAACATTAAGTGATGCCTCAAGCCTTCCCAAACGAAAGTAACACTTGGATATCAATGACCACCTCCACAATTTTACACTTGAGTAACTATCACATAAGGAACTATCAGAATTCGCAGCATTGTTTTCCAAGACAAAATTTTTCTCTGCAAGATGCTGACTTTGTTCACAAAGCTGAATTGCTGCTTCATACTTTCGTAGCTGCAAGACATTACAATAAACAAACAGCACTTTTTATTATCCGTTCAAAATAATTCAGCAAAACAACTAAACAACCGAAAAAGAATGCAAAAAGATGAGAGGAGAAAATAGTTGGAGTATAAAGTACCAAACATAGAGCCTCTGCCTTCATTTGCAGCAATTTTTCTGAGTACAAACTTATAGACAATGCCTTAGAAACTAGTTCCAAAGCTGTAACAGCTGCATCAGAAGTCCTCTCTTTTAAAAGTTCAGCAGCATTATTTATACACTTAAGAACTTCCTGTTAATATGTAGTAACACTTGTTAGACATCTAATAAAAGCATGCACACTTTAAAAGTGAACCAGGAGAGAATATCAGAATTGAAGATTAATTGCTCTTTGAAACACTAATAGCTAAGGTAGTAATAATAGTTGATAGTAACATAAAGCTGATAATAATATTAGTACAAGTTTACAAAAGTGCATCAAGTCTACAATATCAAAATTGTGCTATCCACATACAAGAAAAAATCATTGAAATACCTGAGCCTTTTGCAAACCATCAGCTGCTTCAACTATAACCCTCCGATCCAAACAAATAACACTACCTGATTCCATGCACTTGTTAAAACACTGCTGAGCATTTTCTACTTCCCCTAGCAAAAGGTGGCAGCTGGACAGGAAAATCATTCTCATCACTTAAGTGGGAGAAAAATTAAAGTCCTATACATTATCTAAAAAATTGAAAGTACAAAAAAAAACTCTTACTTAGCAGTTCTCATCTGTACTTTTGGAAAAGAAGGGTCCAGAGCTGTAGCCATCACACAATCTTCTAGAGCCTCTCTAATCCTTCCAAGACTCATCCGTGTTGCTGCACGATTACTATAGCATAGTAAAAGAGGCTGAACCAAGCATCCAGATCTTTCACTTGTAGGTACAGAATTTATTCCTAGTGTGTAGAAACCCTCAGCTTTAGAAAGATCCCCATCTTTATGGGCCTGGTTCCCCCTAAATAAAATCATGATTTCAGATAAATAATTAACGCAAACTTCAGGAACATTAATAAGCAGAAATTAGCACAACAAATATCAAAACACTAATTAAAATACATCTATGAAAGAGATGATTGCTTTTATGGTCGGTACCTGTGTCTCCACTTGTCACAGGCTGATGACGGAATTGTATTTGATGATGCAACATCCCCATCCTTGCACTGGCCATTTATCTGAGATCTATCCATCACATCAGAATGTGATGACATGTTGGCAGTGCTATGTGGTGAAAATTGTACAGAAGATACAAACTTCCCATTCACACGAGGAGAGATAACAAAAGTGTTGCACCCCCCCTTTCTCCTAAATTTCTTCTTATGTTGACGCTTTAATGATGGAGTACCAACCACCGATGAAGATGCAAACGAAAAATCTTTGCCCATGGATTCATTCGGACCAGGAACAAAACAAAAAGTAGCATCCTTTTGCCTTTCAATGTTTGAGGTGAAGTCAACACCAGCACAAGCTGAAGCTCCTTCTGCACTACTACCGCAGAATTGCTCAGTTTTCAAATTAGGCCAGACCATCTCAGGGCCAGAAGAATGAACAGACAAATTTTCATCTAGTTTATTACTATCCAGATCTCCATGTCTTCTATCAGTTGTACTCGTATCTTCTCTCCGCATGGTAGGCAAGTTTCCATCTTTATAATCAGTAGGAATTTTTGAATGCAGATCATTTAATCCTTTAGAAGCTTTTACATCTTGAGCACTTGCTGTTGTTTCCTGATAGGGAGAAAAATCCATTGGTGAGTGGACACCAGAAGAATCAGGGGTTTTGAGTGAACTGTCTTCTTTTGACAAATGATCCGGCCCTGTCTGTTTCTTGTTTAAGGAATGAGGCTTCAATTTTCGCCTTCTACATTTTGATCCTTTTTCCATACATGATCGACCTTTCTGTGTGGATTCAACTTTTCTATTTAACTTCGGAAATAAGTTTTCTTTGAAACAAGAAGGATCCCATGTTGGGGGTTTGAAGTCTGCAAAAGACTCCTTGGAAGCCTCCGGAGTACTTGCAAAAAAATTATCGCTATTATCACCATCTGCACTCGAGGAATGGCCCGTAGAAGCATAGAAATTTGGATGGGAATCAATACCAATTGATGAGAAGGAAAATGACACTGAAGCTCCATTCGCTTTTGAATCTTCAGACACATAACATCCTGGAACTTTGCCACTCTGGAAATCTGTGAAGCCTTCCTGACTAGTGGATGGCGTAGAATGTATTCCTGTAGAATCAGAGGCAATACCACAAGCAGTTCCATTTTGAACACCGACGTTCCCAGAAGCAGAATGAGCACAGAACTGCTGACCACCAGTTTCGGTTCTTGAACTAACACTAGAATAACCAAAACCCATGTCATTTCCTCCAAAAACAAAACCAGCAGCACAACCATTAGCATGTGAATTCTTCGAAATATCAGCACCCTCAGAATGTTTAATGTTAAGTTTCTCCATCTCATCTGATAAATTACGCGCTGGCACGCCACCATAAGTAGCGGGAATACCATTAGCACTCCCACATCCACTCTTACACTTATCACCATTACCCAAATGATCATACCGATCAGCACCTGTATCACTATTACCATTCATTCCCATCTTGACACCAAAAGCACCCATTCCACGATCCAAATTCCACCCACAGCCAACAGGCTCTTTCTTCTCCACCTTAACGCTCGACTCTCTACCACTATAGCTCCCCCCAAAGCAATCACGTTGTCCACACTCAAATTCATACTTACATTCCCTCTCCCCAACTGAATCCCCCAACCCCACACTACATTTCCCCTTTTCAGTACTCAAGCCAGAATTCAAATTATTTCTAGAAGCACCAAAAACAAACACCCCACTCTTCAACTCCCCCTCTGAATTCGACCCCACCTTCCCTCCCTCACCACAAACCGTCTCCGTAACACTCTCACCGTTCTTTCTCAATCCCTCGTCACTCTTCCCAGCACCAAACACAAATTCCACACCACCACTCCCAATTCCCCCCTTCAAATCCCTAGCGGAGTCAGACTCAACCTTCCCAGCGCCAAACACAAAACCATTGTCACCACGACAGTTCAAAAATCCACTCTCTAATATAGTACCATTACCAGATACCTGATCGGCGCGAAACGGATTGAAGCCGGCGCCGGCGCCATCGTCGTCGGCGCCAGCTCTGTTCCGAGACCTGGCCTGCTGAGACGCAGACTGCTTGCGGAGTTTGGCGAGCCTCGGTCGGGACCTCGCGCGCGCGGAAGGGTTTAAGCAGTCGGCGTTAAAATGAAGGGAGGAAGAATGCGGCGGCGCGTCCGCGGAATTTATCGGAGATTGGAAATGGAGCGCGGCGGAAGACGACATTGGGGAAGAGTAGGGTTTGAAATTGTTGGCTCCAACGGGTTAGAGAGTTCAAATTCTCAGTCTCCCACAAGCTGATGATGCAAATGGTTTTGTGATACTCTAATGTAATTTATGATTTATGATCTGAGGTTGGATTAGATTAAATAGATTGAAATCAGGTTCGGTTAATGTAATTTACTTCTTTATTTATCATCCCAATTTTCATTAAAATATATATTTAAGTTTAAATAATAGAGAGAACGAATGAACAAGACTTTTGGAGTGTGGGACCTACCTAGTTACGGATCCTTTTTCTTTTCGCTTTGCTACCCTGCTTCTATTCTACTCTTCCTTTCATTCACAACAATTTCGATCATTTTTATTTTCAAACCAACAAGAAAAATATATTTAACTTTTATTTTATTCAGTTAAATAACCTCGATAAAAAATACTTATATATTTTTATAAGTATTATACCTACTAGTTGTGGATATTATAGTATTATCTCTGTCCTTAAGTATACAAATGAAGAAATATTCATATCCACAAATATCCGTTAAGAAAATTATACATGAATATAAAAAATACTCTACCTCAATTTTTGATGATTCATCCTTGTAACGTGTGTTTGACTATGTAAACATAAGAGGTTAAGAAAGTCGTGGAAAGTTTGAAAATCAAGATGTTAAATCACAAACCGAAAATGTTTATTTTATATCAATATATATTAATATTTTAATCATTTATAAAATTTATAATTTTATTAATTTTAAAAAAAAAATGTAACATTTTACGTTTTATATAAAAAAAATAGTTAGTTTTAATATTGTTTACCACAGATTGGAATATTTTACTAGTGATTAGGATAAGTTTTTTTTTTCAAATTTGAAATTGTTTTGTTAATGTTGTAGTATGAAAATTGTTTCCTTTAGTTCGTTGGTTTCAATATTATTAGGAAATTTACCCATCTCATTAGTTATTATATGTGCTTGATATATTTTTTGTTGAAGTAAAATATTTATTTTAATTACATTTAGATTTGAGATATCGGAAGGGATTAAAATAAGTTTTTTTTAAGTGTAAGGATCTATAAAATAACTTCGGAGTATAAGTAATATAATTAAAATAACACGTGAATATTTTATTATTAAAGTGAAAATTTTATTTAAATAGAAAAAAATAGTTAGATATGTTTCATTTGAAAATAATCACCATTTTTTAAAAAAATATTATTTTCTTCTCTATCTTCTTTCTAACTTTTTTACCACATTTTCATTAGACTGACGATCGGATGTCACATTTGAACTCCTAGTAGTGAGTACATCAAAACCATCCAATCAAAATTTTGTTTAGAGTAAGTTTCTTTTTGTTCTTTCTCCTTTGAGTTAGCTTTGAGTTTTCTATTCACCTAGGTAGACATGTCTTGCATGTAGTGTATATGGTTTCAGAGTTAACATTTGTTACTTAAGGGTTCTAGTAATGTGTTGAGATCATAGATGAGGATTCTATGGTGCATGTTAGATTATCCCTCATTTCATTAGGAGTTGGAGTTGTCTGTGAGTGTTCATCCTTCTAATCAGGTAAGGGAAGCTAGTTTTACCTTTTAATAGAACCCTATATTAGAGGATTTGGATGTGAAGGTGACATTGTCACAAATTTAAAATTTCTCTTGCAGCATTTGTTGTGGAGTAAAATAGATGTTGATTAATTGAGTGGAATTTTGAAAATATAGAGATAGTATATTTTATTGAATTGGTAAAATTACATGTTGATTATGATGTTCAAGAAGTTATTGAATGTGATTGAATTATGTTAAGTGCAAACAATAATGAGTGTTGGTTGTTTGAATTAAAATTTGAATGAATCTTGTTTAAAAATTATGAATATGTAGATATATATGTTGATATTTGAGTTCAATGAGAAGTATCAGATTTTGAGAAAAGTGATATCCTATTGATCTTGTATGTTTTATAAAATACAATTTGAGAGTTTTGGTGAAAATTTGAAATTTAGTTAAGTTAATTGGAAAATTTTACCTTATTCTGAGGTCCATTTTCACTCAAGCAAAAAATGGAGTCAAAATTTGGTTTATTCTCGAGTTTATTTTTGCTCAAGCGAGGGTATTTTCGCTCAAGAGAAAATAGCACTAGAACAAACCTTGATCTTGGCTCATTTTTGCTCAAGCGAAGCAATTTTCGCAAGCGAGACCATTTTTGCTCAAGCGAAAAGACACTTCTTCTAATTTTGTTTATTTAGTTATTGTGTAATATTTTTGTTGATTTATAATGAATGTTTATTTATATGCGTATAAATTAAATATTTGATCTTGAAAAATTGTATGATGTGTGAATTGAACCATGAATTCAGTGGAAATATGACCGAGACATAATATTTTCAAGAAAGGAAGTACCATGTTGAGATTGATTATGATGTACATTGATTAGGGATTTGTCAATAAAGGAGTACCCTAACTCTACTCGTAAATTTGGAACCATATAAATGGAGATTATCAAGTGGTGAGAGTCGAAGGAGATTCATATAACAAGACATGTTGTTTGAAAAATAATTAGTCTAATAGGTTATATGGACTAACCCTGTCATATTTGGTACTATGTTATTATGCGCATGGTTATGTGAATTCCACAGTGAGGTAGTATGATAGATGCATACCTCTGAGTCTAAGTCAATGCATGAGTCTTTCGAAAGTACAATCAAGTGTCTATGTGTATGTTAGTGGATTTCTGGCAAGAATGATGATGCACATGAGATATTTGTAGACACTTGGTTGTTTAGTACATGGATGTGGATAAAGTGTTATGATTTACAGGTTCATGATTGTATTCACCGAATTGGATGAAGTGTGATGATTATGTGTTGGAATAAAAATTAAGAGTTATATGAGAACATTCTTAAATAATTATTGGTTATAGAATTATATTAAAAGTTTTAAAAATTACTAGTTTACCATGTATTTATTGTTTGTAGTTGTTTATTTTTTAAACTTGCAATGATTATGTTTTAAACAAAAATAAAGACTACACATAATATATCTCCACATTCAGAAAATGAGAAGTTAATAAAGAAAACTAAAAACTAAAATAATATTTTGTAATATAATATTTTGAAGCAAGTAAATTGGATGTGTATACCTACATTTTAAATTGTATGATATAATTATTAAAGTAAAGTAAGCAAAGTTGACTTAAAAAGAATGAAAAGATCAATTTTAAGTATGAAGAAAACTTAAATCAAATGTTAGAAAATAAAAAACAACTTAAGTCTAAAATAATAATATAAAAATATCTTCATATTAAATTGTACTTATTAGTATATAATATATGTCAAGTATAATGTAAGCATGAGGAGGAGCACACAAATTACTAGTGAACATTTATTTTTATTGTAAGTAAATAATTGATATTCGGATTCACAATTCACTTTATTCCAATTTACATTAAGCTCCAACATTAGTTTCTTGATTACTTAGAGCTTTAGATATTTACAATCATTTTTGTTTATTAATGACGTCACTTAGTCTTTACATTAAGTTGCATTTAGAGTACTCGTGGTCATAATTTTAAGGTTGTGTTCCGAAAATGTAATTTGTGACTTTTGTATACCTATTTATCTAACTCATTGAAATTTTGAAATGTGGATTTATATGGATTAACTTATTTAAGGTGTAACTTAAATCGATTTAATAAGTATTTTCCTTAAATATCACATCTATTTTTTTTATTATGAAGTAGACAAGGAAGAAAAATAAATTAGAAAAAGAGATTATTTGAATCAAGATAAAAATAGGATAAAAGTAGTAGAAGGTTTTGTGAATGATTATATTAATATAATTAAATAGAAATATATATATATATATATATATAATAATTTAATAATTTAAATCATTATTAAAGTGCTATTATATTAAAAGTTAAGTATAATTAAATATGAATATGAATGTATGTGTATTTTTCTCTCATCTCAACTTAACCATATTCTCTTAAAATAATCACCAATTAGTTTATACCCGCAACATTTCTTAATTTTATAAAATAAGATTACGTTAAAAATAACTTCTAAAATTTAAATTAAAGTTAAAATAAATTTTAAAGTAAAATCAAAAATAAAATTCCATTATAAAATAGGAGGACGAATAAAGATAATATTTATAAAAAAATTAAAAGAGGTTACTCTACTAAATACCTAAATTTAAATAAATTGTTTTTATCTTTAAAAGGTTTACCTAATTTAAAAATGGATATAATATGGTTATTTTAAATAATAAACTTATATTCATATTTACACTAACACTAAAACGCATAAAAATAATGACATTATTCATATAGATAGACAACAAGTGTAGATTATAAAACATAGTTAAAATAAGTGATATTTAATGTCTATTCCCAACACATATAAAAAATCATTGACGGAAAAAAAAAAAAGGAAGAAAGCGTGCAAACATAACCTAAAGTACGGTACTCCAAGTTTAAAAAAAAAAAAAACAAAAGACTTTAATAATTGACTTTGCTTACATGTAGGCCTCCTAGAATTCTTTGAATTTTGCTGAACTCACTAGAAACCTCAAACAAAGTTTACAACTAAAAAAGAACTTGAAAAAAAAAAAACTGTTAAGAAAACAAATATATATGTGTGTGAAAAGATTTACCTTAAACAAAAGTAATTTAAAGGAGACATAAGTTACTAATTCCTAAAATATATTATTTTAGGGTAGAATAGGAATAAGGGATTGTGATAATACATTAATTAAAAATTCAAATTTCATATAAACATGAATACTCGTGGTGGTGGTCAGAGTGTTATGATTTCAAGTTTGTTGAACAATAATAAGAAAACACAAGAACAATAGTAAAAAAACAAAACAATTGTTAAAACAATTGTAATAACAGAAAAGTTTCATACACAAAGTATATTTACAATACAATGTATCTGGCACACATAAAGTTATGTATACATACAGCTAAAGAAAGTGAGATACAATATATCATTAAGAGAATTAAGATAAAATATTATGTAATACAGGTGGTAACTTAGATGCTAAATACGAGATGTTAGATGTCAAATTGTCTAACTAATATATACATTATTAGAAATCTAATACTATTTTTTGTGTTTTTTATTATACGATTATGATTTAAAGTTAATACATCACAATTTTCTATCTTGACTCCAAATAATGGAAGAGTTTCCGTATGACCTTCATTTATCCTTAAATGAAAAATTAATTCGCTTCAAAACAATGTTTGAATCTCACTTTTGACAATGACTTTGTAAACACATTTGGAGCAACCTTCGTAATTTTGACCTTCCCATACTCAACAACGTCCCATAAAGTGTAATCTAACATTAACGTGTTTGTCCATCCTAAGTATTCACCTCAGGAGACCAAGATCTTTCATCTCAAAGTTTGAGCTAGTTTTTTTCTTTGAGCTCTTCTTCCATGGCACTCTGCCATTATTGACTTGCATGCATTGATTGAAGGTTCAAATGGCTCTAGAATGGGGGTTGAATGGAGCCTAAACTCAATTCGTAAAATATCAATTATTAAAAGCAGTGTCTAAACAATAATAGAGATAAAGGAGTAGATAGTGATTTATACTGGCTCACCCAACAACAAGGGCTTCATTCAGTCCCTTAAGCAACCCACTCAAGAGTCTTTCACTAAGTATTCTCCACCTCTCCAAGTACACCAATATTCTTACACCTATGTAGGTCACCTAGTATTCTTCACCTCTATAAGTACATCAATATTCTTATACCTCTACAGGTCACCAAGTATTCTCTACCTCTCCAGGCAACGATTTCTAATCTCCCTATGAGATCAAAAGCTTTTAACAATGAGAAAATCTCTCTATTGAGAGAACAATTAAACCTCATAGCATATACTTCACAATACAAATGATTTACAATGGTTTAGCTCACAACCCAATCTCACAATTTTGCTCTATATAAGCAGATGTAACTGTATAATACTATCTTAATCACACAATTATGAAAATGTGTTTCTGTACTCTTAGAAAGCTTGTATATCAATTTGTACACCTCGTTGTTATGCTCTACATCTTCAAGGTCTTTATATAGTTTTCATAAATGTGATCATTGAAGCTTTGCGTTCTTCACTCTTCAATACAACCGTTAGACACTCAATACAGAAACATTGTTTCTAATTGATCTTTGTGTCTTAAACGAGTAAGACATTTCAAATACTTTCCTTATCTTCTTCCAATATGAACATTGAGACTTTAATCTTCTTTACTTCAATATCAACTTAGATTTCTCACGTTGTTCTTCATCTTTAATGCACTAAACACTTGAATAGGAAACTTCTGCTATGATACAATCTACACGTTCTTCAATCATTATAAACATTTCAAAATGTTTTGTATCTACATTTGATTTGAATATTGAAGCTTTAATATAGTATGCACTTGGATATTTTCTTTCAAGTTTTGTTCATCATCTTTCATGTGATAGACGTTCAATATGAAAATAAGAATGTTTTAATATGTGTTTTTAATACGTTTTATCACTTGTTTATGCTTGGAAAATCTTTCTCTTTGCAAATCTTCATTCACATCTTCCTGATATTGCTTTACTCTTGATATTAGCAAATCTCGCTTCTCAGCTTCATTGTTTTCTTGTAGACGCTGAATTTGGAAACTTTAGCTTTCACCTTTACTCACGTCTTTAATTTCCTTTGATAATATATGAGAACAAAATAAATATCAGTGAACATTATAATCAGTAATAACTCATTAGTATCACTTAAACAATATCTTATAATATTTACGAATTATTGAGACTTTCTTTTCTCAGATTTTTCATATTTAATTCACTTTTAAATTCTTTATAAGTTAATATTAAATCAAACATTATAGAAAAAAGATTGCTAAAATCCTGTATAAACACAACTATTGTTGTTTGAAAGGACGCACGAAAGATAACACAAAATAATCACATTTAACAATAATATTATTCCTCTAAACACATTTCTAAAATTTTTTGATATATAAAATATTTATACCTTGTTTTTTTTTTTTTAAGAATTTACAGTGAAATATTGTTCATATAAAAACTTATAATACAATATTAAATTTGATTCTAATTGCACAGATGTGTTTAAAAACATTTTATAATCAATGTGGAATTTGTTTTCGATTCACAAAATATTAAAGCATAAGGTATTTGAGATTTTCAGATTTCTCTGTTCTATGTTCTCAAATATGAAAACTTTCCAAAATCATTTAACCATTAATCTTATTTAAAAACATAAACGCAATGTTGATGACTTTTTTACGGTAAGTGCACCGCGTTGTCAAAAGTATTAATTTGATCCTAAGGACGAATCTCGAACCCACAAGGAACAATTGAATAATCAAGTAAAAGTTTCACTAAATATAAAACAAAATAATAAAAGTTTGTTGGGATTTGATATGCTGGCAATGACTAACAAGAAAACAAGTCAAAAGGTTGTTGCTTCAATTGGAAAAATAGGCATTGAGTTTCATCTTTCTCACTCTTTTGTATTTTGATTAGCATGACAATATTGTGTCCTTTGATTGATATTGATGTCAGTATAAAAATCATTTATATCAATTCCTCGCATTATTAAGATGCTTCCTAAATATTGATTTCTCGCATATTTATAAAAACAACTTATCCTTAAGATCAAACATTAACATTTCAAATCTATTCTTAGCATTCAAATATGTTAAGTATTATCATTCAGTTCAGAACCTTAGAAGTACTGTGCAATCAAATTTAAGATTTTAGATAATGGTAAACCAAACATTGCAAACAAAATAATAATACCAATCATCAATCAAAAACAAAATATCACGTTTAGATATCACCTTAATACATAAGAGTTTGAACAAATTACTCCTAATCCCAAAGGGTAGAATTAGCCACACATGATGACTGTTACGCATGAAAAGAAGATCCAAGATGTTTCTCTTTGACGACTGACTTCTCTAATGTTTCTCGCACCTCCTATTTTCCCAATTGAGTTACAATTCATCAATGATGTTTCACTCTTAATCTTGCACGTCTAGGGTTGTGCCTCTAGCCTCCTATTTAATTTAAATGGCTTGGGTTAAGTGGATTCTCGCTCAAGCGAGCTCTATCTGCTTGAGCGAGTAAACGACGAAACATGCAATGTTGTTGGAGCAATCTCGCTTGAGTGAGAATGAGCTCGCTTGAGCGATATGCTCTGATGCTGAGTTGGACTTTTGTGAGCTTGGTGCATGTCGGGACCTTCCAACTTTCCCTTTTTAGCTTATATTTTGTTAATAGTAAAACTTTGCTCAATCATTAGCTAATTAAAGTAGAAATTTTACATTTAGTGTAACATTTAATGTTATAACATATTTAAGCTGCAACTCTTATTTAAAAAAAAAATACAGATATACAGTTAATATTTAAAAAATATAAATACATATAAATTTATAATAAAATAAATATTATAATATAAATTTATTATTTATTTTAATAAATACGATATATAATAATACAAAAATACCACGTATGTTTCCGCTAATAAATAAGAAACAAAATAAACAAATAAAATCATTTTAATAATATAAAGCTACAAAGATATTTTGTGAACCGCAACACAACAACACCCACGTGTTCCGAGAGGACCTCTACACTTACCAGCGTAGCATAAAAGCAGCTCCCGGATGACACGTGGCGTTTCTCTTTCTTTCGGTTACCCACCTCAACTTAAACCCTACAATTTTCAATTGAACCCTCTTCTTCACACATTTACGCAGTATATGCTGATGCTTCTATTTGTGTCATTGTTGTGTAAGTTCCTTGCATTATATTTACGCAGTATATGCTGATGCTTCTATTTCCCCGTGAATCCAAAGTTGCAAAAGTCTATTTTAAAGGTTCCATTTCTGCTTTTTTGCCATGCTAATCGATTGATACAAATAATTGGGACAGCTTCTTATTCAAGTTTCTGGGTCTTTGAATATGTCAGTTACTTGGTGATTTGATTGACAATCCTAGTATTTTACTTGTTTTGGAGTGGTGATGGTAGTTATTTCAAAATTGTACAGAAAAAAAAAGTGTGTCAGCTTTAAATTCAAGTTGAACTCTCTCTAAGGGTGGGTGGAGAGTGTTGAATATTGATATCCTATAATATTTCTTCCAGAAATGGATTATAAACCTGTTTAGATAAACTAATCTGTGAGTAATCAGAAGAAGAAATAAGTATGTAAAATGAGTTGAAACTTTACTGAGTTAAAACTTGAAACCATCTTATACTTTTAACTTTTAATAGCAGTTCTCTTTGCTTGCAGTAGAAATTTTTAATTTTATTTTCTTTTTCTATTAATGTTTTACGAAGGAAACTTCTTCATAAATATCGGACGAGTGATGTATAAATGGATAAATTGGTTATCCAAACTTAGTTTATCTATTTCTGTGAGTTTGGTTCACTCATGAAAATTGGGCTTGGAGCAATGTCCGACGTTGTTTGATCGTTACAATCACAAATTAGCTACACTGCTTATGTTCTATTCTCCAAACCTTCATTCTTGGAGTTGCTGTTTCATCCATTTAGGTTTGCATGTTACCAATGACATAGCTTGATATTATAGTTCACTTCTTGTTGCCAGTGTCGTGGCCTAATAATTTCTAGTCTGCTTATGAAAATGACTTGGCAACCACACATTGTTTCGTACTTTTTTAGGAAATTGGGTTTTCTCCTATTACAATTTAATATCTTGAATTTGGATATTCATTTAGATGAAGATCCAACTCAATTTTCATTGGAGACCATACTCAATTTGCATCGGAGACCAAACCCCATTTGCATTCGTATAGGTTACTACATGGATATGTCACATATATTCATATAGAAGATATTGATCCCACCCCATGCTGCTATGATGTATTAAACCGCTCTAGTCACTATCGCATCGAGCTTGCTGTAACTGACTAAACACTCTCAGAACAAATTATATGTTTGGATGAACCATAGTGAGATAATTCTGTCCCCTAACAAGTCTACAATATTGCTCATCCTTGTAGAAGCACAATTTTCTCCTTCAATATGTGTAATGCATACTTCTGTACTTGTTTTCCACCCCAGCAGCCGAGCGAGTATAGTTTGGAAAAATATTAATGACGATCCAAATCCTTGGAAGTGTACACGAGGGTTACCTTGCATCCTTGCGTTATTATCCCTAAGATTCTATATAAATGCTAGTGCAGAATAATTCACTTGTACAACTACATAACATAAAGGATAATAAATACGAATAACTAAAATGGCTAGTATTTCAACAAGAGGAATCCAACATTCCAAATCCTATTAGTGCTTAGTCTTTCATTAATAGGCAAATGCCAATACTTTAATATAAATATTGATAGATCTTGTAGTCACAGTGGGGTGTTTCTCCCCTTTTACTTTCCTTGTCAGTTTTTTCTCCATTGGTGTTGAAAGTCCTCTGCTTTGGAGTAATTGTATAAGGCAATCATGCAACTTGTACATTGGACATTGATCAAGTAATTTACTTCTTTCTGTAGTAAGGACATTTTGAGGAACGTAGAGGATTCGGCTCTATTGAGACTCTGGATGAACCTACATAGGAATACAACGTGGATCTATTAGTGAAATCTTTTATCTTTCATGGAGAACAAATCGGATAAGGTGCTGAACGGTAAGGGCTATCATTATTTTATGTGAAGCTCACATCAATCACTTTTCCATCTGGAATGATTGTTTGATATTGCTACGTAAAGTTGAGACCTGACAGTTCATCCAACAATATAGATTATGTCAATCAGTTTACTCTTATGAAGCTAGGTGCAAATGTTTGTAGAAATGTATTAAACCGATGAAAATTTGTGTGATACATCATTACATGTAAGGGAATATATATTTATTTATTTTATAGTCAATGAGAGAATGTCAAAGCAATGTCATGCTGGAATTTTTAGACCATTCATCTGGAGGCAATATTTGCAGTACGGATTTTTTTTTTTTTGACTTGGTTCAAACTTTTCTTCACTATTTTGGCCTTTTGAAGTCTTACTATGAGTTCATTGACATGTATTTTTCCATTCTATTTAGTTTATAGATAATGCATATTAGACGCTGACAGCGAGCTATTTGTTCAAGTGACATGTTGCTTCTCAAAGAGTCAAAGACTATAAGTACAATTAATAAATTGGATATGCTTTTCGTGCAAACACCTATCTTAGGATTTGCTTTGAGGTAGGGTAATGGGAGTGTATAGTCTTCTGTTGCATGATACATTATTTGAAGTTTGTTTCAAATTCAAACTACTTTAGAGATAAGGTGGAAGTGGATGTTTACCTAATATTACTCTCTTTAATAACTTTAGATTTTTTTTACTTCTATTTTCATTTGCTGTACTGATCATGTTAGATGATGCCCTTCGATTGTGAGTTTAACAGATAATAAGGAGAGTACTCATGTGGACAATGTATTGGCGGCCACAAATTATCCAAAGATTGGTGTGGACAAAGGTGTTTTGAAAAATTTTACAAGATCTTCAGGAGATGTTACAGAAACAAGGATAGCCGCTGATGGGAAAGGTGGCGAAAGTTGTCCAAAGGGTACTCGTTCGGAGGAAATTGATGCATCTGGGGATGTAAACATGGAGGCATCCATAACAGCTGATGATGTTATCCGGGCTGGAGGATTTGGTGCCAGGGATGATATCAGTAGCTTTCTTCCTGTTGCAAGTGATTCTACTGACTTTGAAGCTTCAATCCGTGATGCACTAGACTATGAAGAACCACAGGGTCAAGTGAGCAGACCAGGCCTTGGCTGGACTGGTGGTGCGACTGAGGCGAAATGATTATTGGTGCTGTTATATGGACCATTATTCGCGTCTTGTTTTTAGCTGGAAGACCATGTGTTTCTGGCTAATAATAGCTGGTAATAGTTAAAATCAAAGTCGCTTAATACTGAAATTTTTTGTTAGTAATATCGGCAGATGATTTTTCTTGTAAAAATAGTTGGTTCGTAACCTAGTGTTTGATTTGTCTTTGTTAAGTGGGATGTTACATATACACAATTCGTTCAACTGGATAAGAACTCATCCTTGAACTTTTGCAACTGTTTTTATTTCGGCCAAACTTAAATACTGTAAAGTGGTGTACTGCTTTTCCAATTTAGAAGGAGGGAAAGGAGAGATGGAACGAAAAATATGTATGCTATTGGTCGAGGGTTACTAAGGGAGGGTTAGCAAAAGTAGATGATTTATTTGTTCGTCTTTGAACATGTTTTCTTTTGTGATGTATGACTAAATTTTGCTGTACCATATACTCAGGTGTTTCGTTATTTTAGGTTAATTTCATAAAGTGATAAAGAAGAATTAAGTGGAATCTTGGTAGGTAGATGAAGTGAGATCCTTTGCAGTTGCATTTCAAAATGCATTGGTCTTAGGCTCTTAAAATATTAAGTTTGTTATATTACGTAGTTATACACAGTTGTGATAATGAGCCCATTATATTCGAAACTGCATGAGAGGGGCAGTAAAAACTAACAAAAATGGTTGTTTTTTCAATAGTATGATTATAGTGCAGAAAGTATCACATTTTCAATATATTCTAGTTAGATTCTCAATAGATTATACTAATAGTTAGCATACTTCAGATAAAGTCAAAGTAATGTCCATTGAGTAGAGGATAACATTTTGTCCGAGATGGTTTGATCACTTGAAAAAGAGGAAGGAAGTGGAAAAATTCATGACCTTTCAAAAGACTACTGAAATTTGACTTCTGACTATAAGTCATAATCCATGAACAATATAGCTCATTTCTTCTAGTATGGCTAGTTATTTCAGTTAAAAAATTAGAAGAAAAGGAAACAGCAATTTCTCTTTATTTAACCTTTTCTTTACATTTAATAATAATTTTCTTTGGTGACATTTTTCTGTTACAAGGGTGGCCCGAAGATTTAGCCTTACAATTTCCTGCAGTGAGCTTAAAATATCACCCCCAACTCAGCATTGGTGTTTTCCTGAGGCAATCTTGTAATGATGACCTAAAAAGCAAGCCTCCTTTTGAATAGAAAAAGCATAGGCCACGCTTCACAATTATTGAGAGGAAGGCCAGGGAAGAAACATACATGATTAATTAGCATTAGTTCACAACCTCACACACACACTAAGACTAGCATGACGCAGACACTGCCTTTTGAAAGATTCGGTGGCCAGGGGCAAGCAGTGCTAGTGGGTCATAGGCCTTTTTTCTTTCCACGAATACCTCCCATTGTGACCCAAAGTGGGCTTGCCATTCTTCCTGTGTGCTGTAATGGGGAAGGTATTGCTTCACTTTCAGTTGTGCACTGGTGTAGAACTCTATGATCCTTTTGTTTTGGGATACAATATGTTCTAAACTATTTGCACCAGTACAATTTGGGACTGCTGAGGATAGAAAAGCCACCAGGTAAAAAACATCTTCCTCTGGGGTAACCAAAGATGTCTTACTATTCCACCTGCAGCAACAGAAAGTACAAAAAAAAGACTCAGATTATGATAATTCAATTGATTGAGTATAATTCCTGTTGGAGGAAATAATATATACTCAAAGTAAACAATTTTTATACTACCATCGGATTACAAGTTACCATATTTGATAAGTTTATTTACTCTTATAATAATAAGAAAACAACCTTTGTAGTGACAGTATGAAACAATTCTACACCGTTATCCTATTTCAATACAAATGTATGACAGTAAGTTTGTTAACTTTTCTAATAATCAGTGTAGAAGTCTTTTATACAGAAAATGCATGACTGTTAAAATCTTTAATATAAATACAATCCTAAAAGTCAAATTTATCGTGATTTTATCAAAAAATATAAAAGATATTTACTCTAACAGTGACAATCCATAGACTTAAACTGGTTCGTTTGAGTCATGTTTGAAAAGCCATATATATATGTGTGTGTATACCTTGTTTGGTTGACGGGGTATATGAGTATGGGGCCATTACTGGTGTCCTTAAGAATATTGCCAAATACTCCTTCAGCAAAGTCATGAATCTCACTTCTTGGGATTAGAAGGTTCAGCCAGGGATGGGGAACTTCCCACAAGCCTTTTGCTCTTAGCTTTTTCTCAGAAACATGCACTCTGTCCAGGAATTCCACGTAAGAAACTTCTGATCGGAAGAGTGTGGGTTGGATGTAACTCAGCTTTGACAGTAGGTGATTAATACTCTGCATATGATCATAGGAGATGGAGATGAGAACCTTTTCTTTACAATCAATGCTATAATTCTGATCACGCAGTTAATGAGTTGCTTGATGTGTCGTACCTGATTCATGAGTTCTGCTTCGTCAGGGTTGAAGTATTTTGCCATCTCAAGACAGTAAAAGGTTCTTCCATCAGAATTGAATTGGCTAGCCTGAAGTGGACTTTTGGGGTCAAAGGACGATCTCCAATTGTTAAGGATGCCAGTTTTATTTATGATCACAAACCCTTCAATATAATCAAATGTGTTTTTAAGTGATATTAAATGCTCTTGATCCTTTGTAAATGTAGAGAATTCGGAGTATAGCACTCTAATCCATTTCACCTGCCAGAAAGTCATAGATCATGTCAGAAATAAATATTATTGGGAACAATTCTCTTTTTGTCTTACATTAGAGTTGTGAATGTACACTCACCATCTTTGGTGCCGTTTCAAGAGAAATTCTAGCCCTTGTGATGATACCGAATTGACCAAGCCCTCCAAGTACACCATGAAAAAGGTCAGCATTTCGGTTCCCTGAGCAGGTAACCACCTCTCCTTTTCCTACAACAAAATTTTGCAAACCAGATTGATGTGATGAAAACCAAAAGTGATTGCCACACAAAATGGTTAACTCGTGTCTAGAATGCACCATTTACACTCCAAAGAGGGCACTATATTCTCACTAAGCAAGATAAGATCTACCAACTTTTACTATTTTTGAGAAGTAATTTCTTGTTTTTTACTGTCTTACTGAAAGTTATTTCGTACAAAAATATTATTATTTTCAAACTATCCAAACCTTAATTACTACAAAATATAACACCCTATTAGGTGCAGAAATTGAGATAGATTGTGCTTGAGATGTTAATTACCTGTGATCACTTCAAGCTGAAAGATGTTATTGATCTGAGGTCCATGTTTGAAGGCTTGCCCGCTTATACCAGCATTTGAAAGAGTGCCTCCAACAGTGAGGTGAAGGTAATCTGTCCATGACTTTGGTGCCAACCCATATTTTAGAGTTTCATGCAGAATGTTTATCCACAACTCTCCCCCTGAGACATCCACATAAGGGAACTCTCCAATGTGAACTTTTATTTCAGGACCCTGCAGTGACTCCATGTTAATGACTAGGCCCCCATGTGCTTGTGCCTGGCCTTGCAGGGAATGGCCATGGCCTCTTGCAGCAACCTTCAGCTCGGAGGCAAACCCCATTTCAAAAACATGCTTTATGGTGCGTGATATATCAGAGACTGTTTTTGGATGCAGCACTGCCAGGGGAGGAAAATGGTGTATGTTTCCAAAGTCCTTGGCAGCATCCTCATTGCTACTTAGGCTAAAGTGACCATCCAGAGGCAGTGTTTGCAATGATGAGAGAATCTCATGAGGTGGAAATGGAACTAAGGAATTTGAAAAAGAGTTATTATTGCAGCCTGAGTTGGTTTTGTGAAGTATAGAATTAAGGAGTAAAAGTATGAGGATTTTGAGTGATGGAAAGCTCCCTTGTTCATAGAAGCCTCCATGTTTTGAAACCATGGTTTCTATTTTGATGAAAAAATTGCTTTGTATAAGAAAAGAAGGTGAGAGGGTGGAGTATTGCTTTGGAAGGCAGGGCATGGAAGGTGAAGGAAAGGTTTGGAAGAGCATTGAAGGAGTTACTCCTTTTATAGCCAACCTGGTTCCTTGTAGTGCTGCATTTTACTTTCCTTTTTCAATAAACCATTAATTTGGTCATAAAACTATTATTCTTTTTCCAAAAAATAGTTTCTAAATAATCTCTTAAAATATATTTAGATATAGTATAATAATTTGAGAGTTTTAAGGAAAAGAAATTCAGTGTAGAGCCAAAAATGTTTAATTTCAAAATTGGAGAAGTTTAATCAATTTGAAATTCGAATAACCAAAGCAGTATAATCCAAGATAAAAATATAATTAAGCTTTAATTATTTATTTAAATCAATTTTCGGGAATCCTATTTACGAAGATAAGGTTAATACCACTGTCAAGGTTCTGTACATTGACTTGATAGTATTGAATCATTAGTTTAACCAATGACTTGTTAATTGAATCAGTTTGAACCAAACTTGCTATTAATAACACAAATATCACAAACTATTATATATATTAATAATAGTGTCCTTACACTTGGAGCAACATGTTTTCAAAGAAAGAAAGAAGAACAAGAAAAAAGAAAAAAATGGTCTAAGTTAGAATTATTTTTTATCATATGCTTACTTTTTTTAGCTCTATTTTTTTTAATATATATATATATATATATATATATTATTTTTTTTCTATCTTTTGTTTTTTCTGTCTTTTTCACCCCCTCCACTTATAAAGTTAAAAAAATGGATGTATGTTCATCAATTTGCTTTTCGCAAAGAATAATTAATGATAAACACATATATACAAATTATTTGATTAATACAATTGGTATCACCTTATTCTTTTATATACTTAACACTTTGAGTATAAAAAAAGTATCAAAATTATATAATATATATATATATATATATATATAATATTTTTTTGAGTCTATTATAATAATAAGTAATAACAACAATAATAATATGATACATATATCTTATTAAAGGTTAGCAAAGTAGATGTTTATTTCTTACTATTTAATTTCTTTTAATTAATTAAGAGATAAATTAATAGACATTAATACTCAATGTGCATTTCTTTGTCTGCCATAAATGTATAAATTTATTTTTTATTTTAATTTCTTTAATTTGTGTGGGTAAGTATCTGTTTTACTATTGAAGAGTAATCACTTCAGACATGTATGGTGATGTGATTCCAATTATATATACATTTTTCTTCTGAATAACAGTATATCATGCATGTTCAATTAGCTCTGTGAAATACTTTTACTTTAAACTTCAAGTATAATGCTATTTTTCAAGTATAAAACTATTGGTTTATGAATGTCTCGACTTTCAAAATATAGTTCACATAATTCGATAATACTTACGATAGATTATTTTGATGATGCCATTTGCATATATTGATTTTTGTCTTGCATGTGGAATCAATTCTTGCTAAAGAAAATAATCTTAAAAATGATTAATTTTAATTTATTATTAATTTCATTTTCTATTAATTAACTTGCATGAATAGTGTTGTTTAATACAAATTGCATGAAGATAGAAAATATTACTCTAGATGCATAATTTAATGAACAACAACATTATAGTGGCATACCAAATTAACTCTAGCGCAATGAATCAATCTTGGGTATTATACTATGAGAAAAAATTGGTCGTGAATAATATTTTAAAACAATATTAGTAACATAATTTTTTGAATACATCTTTTACTTTTGGTTGAAATGATAAAAAATTATAAATTCTCATGGATCTTATCATTTTATAGTTAATGAGTTTTTTTCTTTAATTTTCTTGTTTTTAATAAATTTTAACTAATACTGTAAAACATATTAGACAGAGTATTTATGATCCTCTAATAGTAAAATATAGCTTAAAAACCTATAAAGACCTATATTCATATAAGTTAAAATCGACAAAAATAAGTATAGGATATAGGGACAAAAAGTGGGGAGAAATTTCACTCAATACTTTTTTTACATGTAACTGTTTTATCTGTATATATGTGAAGTACAAACATCAAATTTTCAGCATTTATCTCTATCATAAATATAGAAATGGTGGTGTACATATTCTACTAGACAAAAAGTGTCTTTTATATGCATCTTAACTTATTGGTCTTAATCCAAATTAACCCGCAATGGACTTGTTTACTTGATAATTCTTTTATAGTGTGAAAAAAAAATATTTTAGTTACATTTTGGAAAGAATATATATATATATATATATATATATATATATATATAT
>Ga0123342_1002851_pt1 | contig 28428 bp, 17 predicted proteins | sample Turbeawhitnodule_FD_89960 | JGI IMG/M metagenome (GOLD analysis project Ga0123342, IMG submission 89960) | Root nodule microbial communities of legume samples collected from Mexico - Turtle bean Mexico white nodule | ecosystem: Host-associated > Plants > Roots > Nodule | place: Mexico: Nepantla... | reverse complement strand
CCTTTTCTATTTTAGTTAGGTCTTAATCTTTCTCTTATATATACACCATGTATTTTACTCTTTAATATACAAGTGAATAAAAGTTTATTTTATATTTAGTTTTCTCTACAAGTAGGGTTTATCCAAACCTTTTTTCATTACGATTACGTACAATTACGTACACTACATTAAAGCATCATATCAGGCAAGGAATATTCATCATCTTCGTTTACTGTAAAAAAAATAAAATAAAGGAGAACTAAAGGAGGGAACTGAATCAAATTAGAAGTGAGAATAGATGCGAGAAAAATAAATAAATAATAGTAACATTTTTAATTGTTAATCATAGGAAAAAATTAATTTACTTTTGTTTCAGTTTCATTCTTTTTATTTTAGGAAAACTTTTTCTTGTCACCATAAATAATAAAAAACATATACTTCATACCTCTTTATAATAATATAATAATATTTTTAATTAATAAATAAATAAAAATATAAAAATATTAATTTATTACTATGTGCCTGAAAATTATTTATCGGGGCACGAGACAGCGCAACTCCAAATTTAAAGCGCGCCAAGATGGATCACGCTGTCCGTGTGGCCACATAAATATATATATATATATATATATATATATATATATATATTATTTTATTTTTCTATTTCAATATAAAAATCATTTGTGTGTTGATTTAAAGATTTAAAAGGATTATTTATAATTTTTTAAAACAAATTAATTGGTGGTGTTGATGATTATAAATTAATTTATTGCACTCTCGTTTATAATTGTCCACTCACAACACTGAAAACATCAACATAAGGTGTTCTTATATATTATTATTATTATTATTATTATTATTATTATCTTTAAAACTAAATATATTAAAAACCATTAGTGAGCATAAATGTTTTAACCTGAACTTTTATTACTATAATAATTTTTATTGCAAAAGATATAAACAGATAAAATGTAAATATATTTTTAATTTGTATAAAATTATTGAATTTGATGTTGATTCTAACAAAAAAAATATTCTTATAAAATTTAAATAACTGTTTTTAATTATAATAAAATAAGTAAATTATTTTAGTTCTCACGAATTCATTTTTTAATATTCATATTTAAAAAATAAATTCAGTCTTTTAGATATGTTATCTACTGATTTTAAATCATAATAATATATAATATATTACTTTTGTGAAAAATAGGAAATTAAAAAAAAAAGGAAAAGTTGAATTGTAATTTCCTTAATTTTTCTTTTCATAAATATCATTTGATTAATGATGCAAATGAATCATATTAAAAGATTTTTCAATTGATGTGTCAAGATAGATGCATCTTACCAACTTCTTTAAATTATTTGTCTAGATATTTTTTTATTTAATCTGAGTAAAAATCAGATTGATTATTTTGTCTGAATTGATGCATATTAATCTTTAAGAGGGTTCATTAAGAAAGAGGGATTTGAAGATATATCTTTGCAAACATTTTTTCAATGTTTTTATTAAAGAAAACCTAATAACATATATGATCGACAAACATGTTTGAATATTTATTTTATCCTTAGCTCTTTCAGTCCAAAGGATCATGTGAGATGCAAATTTACAATTCAAATAAATCACTTGACTAACATGTATTCATTTTTACTTTAACAAGTGGTTAAATCATAGTTTTATTGTCCGACCAATCAATGTAGATGTAAATAAAATACTTAATTTAATATCATTTAGTAAAACATTTTTGTAAGTACTCACACATTAACTTTCCTTCTTAAATTAGTATAGACCATGAAAACATGCAATATAAAGGAGGTAAGGAAGAGAGACAATATACAACATAATAATTTATATTGGTTCATCTGTAGCAATAGATTACATCCAGTTCTTGACCAATCAGTCAAATTCAACTGAGTAGGTTAATGTTGTGAAGTACATTTTGGGTTCATAGCCATTATTGACTAACTGCTTAAGTATTTTTGACACAAGTCACTTTTGACTTAATTGAGTATTTTTTTGGCTCGTAGTCACCCTTAACTAACCCCTTGAGTATTTCTTCCTCAAGGCACTCTTGGTTGACACTCATTATTCTTTACTCAAGCTACTCCTAACTAACCACGAGTATTCTTTACATCTAGCCACTCCTGGCTAACCGAGTATTCTTTTGGATCATAGTCACTTTTGGCTAACCCCATCAAGGAGTATTCTTTAGTCAAGTCACTTCTGACTAAACTTGAGTATTATTTGCTCTTTAGCCACTTCTGGCTAACATAGAAAATGTTGAAGTTTGAATGATCATTTGATCATTGAGTATAACTAATGGATAGTGTTTTCGTCTTTCGATGAATACAAGGTTGAGTTTTTTCTCTTAGTTTAGATTATTTCACACTCTAGGAAGATGTTACATCTTTCGATGAATGCAAGGTGAAAGTTTACTCTCCTAGGTGACTAAAGAAACACTTCTTGTGTTCTCTTCTAAGCTTTCATGGATCCATACATTTCTTTGCACTACTCCTACTCTAGGGTTTGAGATCCTTTTCTTAAGATTTGAGGATAACTTATCTTCTTGACACCATTTTGGCACAATACATTCTCTGCTCTCTTTTTTCTTCTTCTTGATGATAGACTTTACATAGTTGCTGGAAGAAGGTAGCCATTAAGAGATCATTTATAGTTGTTGAACAAGTTTAGTTCTTCTTTTATGTCTTACTTAAGTCTGATGAACTTTAATTTGACATTTGCATTTAATGCACCTTATGTTTTTCTTCTTTATGCAATATCTTGAATGATTGACAATACACACTTTCCTCGATGGCATAACCTTTTGTACCATCTTTGCACACCGTACAAGGCAAGTAGCTGGGCAAAAATTTGAAAGTAGTTATGTCAGAAGAGTTAGTGGTCTTTGTAGCTTTAGCTCATTCCCAAGAGATATTTGAACGTTGTTTAACACGAGTCTTCTTATGGATAGATCTAAGAGGTAATTTCTTTGAAATAATATCAAGTTTCAAGAATATTTTTTGATCTTGCGTTAGCTTGGAATCTACATTTATCTTATTATTTGATACTCTTTCACTTCTTCCGCGAATGTTCTGAATAATCTGGGTTACTCCTTATGCTTATCAAATGAAGTGAAAACTCACTTTAATGTTTTTTTGTGTGCTCTTCAATCTTCAAATGACAACTATTGTGATTGATCAACAATTTCTTTTATCTGAAAAACAATATACTTCATTTTATATACTTTATTGATTTAAACACTTAATTATAAATGTAGGATGTTAAATGCCGTATTTATCTTTTCATTCGATGAATAAACAGTTAACTAATATTAAAGACGACAGTAGTGTTTTTCAACTAAAAGAAATAATCTTCTTATCAAAATCAAAAGTGAGTGATACCAACTAAACCATTTTTTGAGACATTAAACAAGATTGAGGCATGTAGATTATTAAAACAAAGTTAAAAACAGTAGAAAATTTTCTGGACAGCACAAACAAACAGCATAACATGAACGACGACGGAACCTACTAAAATTCTACAGGATAACAGAACACAAGAGTTTTGCTATTCTGAGTTACCATTACCAGTATAGTTCACTTTTATGTTAAATTGCTTTTATTTTGTTTTTTTTCTCTCTTCTCGGTTTAAGATTCCGAACGAGAGTATCTTTTCAGCCACTCACTCATTCTACTTACTTGTCACCATTTCTTGCACCCAACACGACACAATAACTACACAACACAAGTTATCCCTGGAATAAAACATGTTCTCATTTCTGGTCTTAGCACCGAACTGAGATCCACACTTACATCTCTTCTTCTCTTTCACACACTCGAACCAAATGAAGTCCCTATGCTCCATGGATTTTCTCAAAACCTCTTCATCTGTTAGAATCACCGCCCTCACACTCTTCTCTCTTACCCTCTTTCTCTTCCTCTTCACACATTTGTCCCCCACCTCTTCTTCTTCCTTCGCCTTCTCCTCTTCTGCCGCCGTTGATGCACCCGAGCTGGAGCAGCCACCACCTTCTCCCCCCCCTCCTCCTCCTCCTCCACCTACTCTTCCGAGTTCGCCGGTGATGGCGTCGCATCTGCCGGGTTCGAAAGTTTTTAGTGAGCCGCCGTTACCGCCGGTGGAGCGGATGGGGGTGTTGGACGGGAACGGCGTGATGACGGAGGATTTCAAAGTGGGGGAATTAGATCCGGGTTTTGAGGAGGAATGGGGGAACGGCAGTGCTTTTGTAAAGGAGAGTGGTGGTGTGAGGGAGAAAGTGAAGAAGTATAAGGTGTGTGATGTGAGAATGGTGGATTATGTGCCGTGTTTGGATAACGAGAAAGCGATGAAGAAGTTGGAAGGGAGCGTGAGAGGGGAGAAGTACGAGCGGCATTGCCCTCAAGAAGGGATGGGCCTCAACTGTCTAGTGCCGCCGCCCAAGGGTTACCGGAGGCCCGTAGTTTGGCCCAAAAGCAGAGACGAGGTACATGCTCTGTAAGTTTTTTGTTTCTTTGTGAAAGGTTGTTTTTTTTTTTGTCTTCTTTCTTTGAGTGGTTGGTCAGATGCATTTGGGTTTTGGTGAGTAGTGTTTTTGATGAAATGACTGATTAGTTAGCACGGTTTTTTTGCATGGATGGTCATTGGTCAGGGACAGCTTGCGAACATGTTTAGTTTTTGTTTTAAGTCAAAGGTTGTTTTGTCTAACGTCCCTGGTGAATTTGAGGAGGGGTGTTTGGTTGTAGTTTTGGTGAGTGGGGATTTTGAAAGGGTTAATAAGTTGACACATTTTATTGCATGGATGCCCTTGGCCAAGTACAGGTCTCCAACATGTTCAGTTTTTGTTTCATGTTAATGGTTGTTTTGTCTTCTCTAGGTGGTGAATTTGAGGGGGTGTGTTTGGTTGTTGCTTTGGTGAGCTTCGAAAGAGTTAATTAGTTAGCACGCTGGATATGGATGACCATTGAAGGCTTGTGAACACATTCTACGATAATATGTATTTTGTTCAAGGAGAATGCGAAGTGCTAACCTATAAGGGTACGAGTTAAGGATAAAGGTGGAAGGTTTTCGTGGGAAAGTATACCAATGCACCCCTCTAAGTGATTTTCTATATAAAGAATAGAATGTATTTAATAATTGTTTAACCAATGAACTTGATAGTGGGAGCCTTTTATGAAATGAAACAATACATAATTTTTGTTGAGATACTTATTGGTGTTTTAACGAGAAGCTAAAATGAATGAGCAGGAGATGAACAGTATAGGGATCGTGGAATTTGCATTCCTTTTAATCTGAATCTACATCATCAGGATAATCTAGAAAAGGAAATTTTTAATCTGGAGTCTTGAGCACCAATAAGAAGAATGTATTAAATGATTTTTAGTCATGTGAAGAGTGAGAGAGGGAGAACAAGGACTTTAGAAGAAATTGTAATGAGTAATCTTACGGTAAATAATATTCCTAAGAATTTGGTTTTTAACTGAGTCCAATAGCACTGTGTGATCCATGTAGCCAGTCTAACCTAGTAGGATAAGACTTTAGTTTGTTAGTCTTTGGCATGTTCAGTTTTGATTTATATCTTAATTAGATGCTGGGAGCTGAATCTGATTTTGTGGTCAAATTTGCTGAATTTTTTCTTAACCATGAACATTAAATTTTATATCATCTCACACTTTTCAATTGGTTTGGATTGGGAAGAAAGGGTTTGATAACTTATGTTTAATTACAGGTTTGGTTCGGTAATGTACCCCATACACGTTTGGTTGAGGACAAAGGTGGCCAAAATTGGATATCAATAAAGAATGATAAATTTGTTTTTCCTGGTGGTGGAACTCAATTTATACATGGTGCAGATAAATACCTGGATCAGATTTCTGAGGTTAGTCTCTTATTTAAATTTGTTCTAATATTTGTTGCTGACATATTGAGAGCATTTTGAAATTGAATGTGCAGATGGTTCCTGACATTTCATTTGGTAACAATATCAGAGTTGCATTAGATATTGGCTGTGGAGTGGCAAGTTTTGGTGCCTTTTTGATGCAACGTAATGTGACCACTCTTTCAATAGCTCCAAAAGATGTTCATGAAAATCAGATTCAATTTGCGCTTGAGCGAGGTGTGCCTGCAATGGCAGCAGTATTTGCTACACAACGTTTGTTATTCCCAAGCCAGGCATTTGATCTCATCCATTGTTCAAGATGCAGAATTAATTGGACTCGTGATGGTACTTCCTCTCTATTTAAACTTTTGATCTCTCATTGTTCATCTCCTAACTATTCTATGGTTTTTTAAAGTTTATATGAAAACATGTTGCACCTGGTGACTGAAACAATTCTTTGCAGATAGGGGCTTGTGCTGGTTGTATAATGCCATCTTGTAAGATGGTGGCTATGAGGGATGTCAATTGTTTGTTTTTGTGCATAAGGGTAGTGATAGGGCTTAATATCAATAGGGGGCAGCATTAGGTAATAGAGGATGTAGTGGTTGTGGGGACGATTTGGGAGTAGGCCACTGGGTGTGGAAAAGACATTGAAATTCATTGATGAGGGTTATGAGGGCATGATTTGTAGTGGAGAAGGGGGAGTTATGGTCAATGTGATGATAAGTGAGCAAGTGTAGAGATGCAATGGAGTCTATGTGTATAAGTGAGGGATTTGGTGGAAAGATGTTATTGTGGGGTAGTTCGAGGTAGATCCGAAAAGGGTAATATGGGAGTTGTAATGGGTGAAAGAAAGCATGGGAGTGGAAAAATCAGCTTTCATGGGGCCTAAGGATTGCAACCAATCCATGTATTTGGTGGGTTTGGGAGGCATGGAGGTGGGCAATGAAAACACTAATTTGATACGAAGTGCACAGTAGGTTAAGGAAAACAGAAAGAGGAAAACTTATAAAATGCTTAGCAGAGATAATGCATGACAGCTCATTGTAGTAGTCAAATGATATCCTTGAGCCATGTATATGTGTATAGGAGACAGCCCACTATCATTTGCTGTTTTCGACCAGCAATGTGACTAAAACAATTTACACAAGTATTTGAGCTACCCTATGCAATGAATTGTTCTCAGAATAAGAAGTATCCAAGGTTAAATATAGTGACTCAATGAACTTGAGAAAAAATATCTAAAAGTTGAATAACAATTATGCTTAAGGCTTTAGTTCTTTGTACTGATATTCTGTTTTTATATGGCTTTAATGGAGATGGAATTTTGCTTCTTGAGGCCAACAGGCTCCTGAGGGCAGGTGGCTACTTTGTCTGGGCAGCACAGCCTGTTTACAAACATGAAGAGACCCTTCAAGAGCAATGGAAAGGTAGCCCATAATTTCTGTGTTTACCTAACAGCAGTACTATTTTCAATGGGTACTGGGTTGATATATACTTAAACGTTAAGGGTTAACTATTTTCTCACTCTATTCTTTCTGTAATCCATACTACAACATGATATGGTATAAATGACCTAGATCTTCGTATATTGACATGAGATATTTAGTTTTAAACCCCATGGTCTTTGGACTTAACAGAAATGGAGAACTTGACAACTAGCATTTGTTGGGAACTTGTACAAAAGGAGGGTTATATTGCTATATGGCGGAAACCTATGAACAATAGCTGCTACCTTAGTCGAGACATGGCTGTGCATCCTCCATTATGTGAGTCCAATGATGATCCAGATAATGTTTGGTATGACGCCGTATATATTGTTTAATTTAGCCATATATCTCTCATTTGTGGTCTTCATTATTACTTGAACTGGAATGTAAGAAACAAGAGTCAGAGATGTTAAAAGATTGATTGTCATCCCAAAACAGTTTCTTTGAAGTTATAATGGAAAAAATGTTTCATCTTTGACCTTCTATATGCATTCATACAGTAATAGTTTGACTTTTCAATTAGAATTTTATGCATGCATTACGTTTTACAACCACAAAAAAACAGTACTTATGATAGCCACAAAACAATTTGCAGGTATGTCAATCTTAAGGCTTGCATCACTCAATTACCTAGTAATGGATTTGGAGCAAATGTTACAGAGTGGCCTTTGCGTCTCCATGAACCACCAAAAAGGCTCCAAAGCATCCAATTGGATGCCATTGTATCGAGAGATGAACTTTTCCGGGCTGATACAAAATATTGGTTTGAAATAATAGAAAGTTATGTTCGGGCTTTCCGTTGGCAGGAATATAACCTGAGAAATGTAATGGACATGAGGGCAGGATTTGGAGGGTATGGGAGTGTTACTTTTCTTGTTTTCCTTATCTGATTTTTTGCTACATTTGCCAGTTATTAGGTTTCTATAGAATGATTGTCTGATCTTGCTGTTATGTATGTGTATATTATGACATTACTTTCACTCTGTAACTGCAGGGTTGCTGCTGCACTGCATGATCTCCATATTGACTGTTGGGTTATGAATGTTGTCCCTGTTAGTGGATTCAATACCTTGCCAGTTATATATGACCGTGGGCTGATAGGAGTTGTGCATGATTGGTACGTGATTTTGTCTGTGCGTTTATGCTTCTTCACGATTGATTTACGTTTTAGCAAGTGTATATTATGAAAGGTGATATGTGAATGTGCTTTTATGTCTTATCTAAGTGACTTGAGAGCACACTAAGAATTTGGAGTCATTTGAGCATAACAAGCAATTAATCACATACTTCCGGAATGAGATCTAAACTATTTATTCTACTTTTGAAACCAGTTGCCAAATAATTTCATATGTGTCTGTTTATTTTCTTAATTTTTACCGAGTAGGGATTTCTTTCCTTGACAGGTGTGAACCATTTGACACCTACCCTAGAACATATGATCTGCTGCATTCCGCAGGTCTTTTCTCTGTTGAAAAAAAGAGGTGTGTATCACACTATACTTCTTTCTCTATAGACACCTACGATTATTAGTGTTTGATAAACTAATTGTTTCTCAGGAAAAGGTGTAACATCTCAACCATTATGCTTGAGATGGATCGGATGCTAAGACCAGGAGGGCGTGTATATATTCGTGACACCACATTTGTTATTGGTGAACTTAAAGAAATTGCAACTGCATTGGGATGGTCAAGTTCCCTAAATGATGTAGGAGAGGGTCCCTATTCAAGTTGGAAGATATTAAGGTCTGAGAAACCATTCTGAATTGCCCAATTGTGTCAGCAACATTTTTGAAGAAATGTTTGTAACACCATATATTGGCTCCTGCAACCAGAACATGGTACTCCACTTGATATCTCATTCTGTGCCAGAAATGTGGCAAAACTAACCCTGTCCATGCAAGTTTTTAAGAAAATCATGTATTTGTCAAAAGTGGTAGTCTTCATACTCTGTTGAATCCCTACTAAAGAGTTTTCTTCTTAAACACTTCACTCACACAAAGAAGAAGAATATTTTCCTTGTATCAGTCACTACAGTATTGGTTAATATGTTTAGGTGATAATTTTGTGTAATTGATCCACGTGTGATGTAAGTTATAGTGTATACTAGACCAAATGCTTGAAAGTTGTTTATTATGTGACAATAAAGCTTCACCTGTAATATGCTGTGTTCCCTCCCTCCCTCCCACAAGCCAGGGTTTGATAGTGTTTGTTGTTGTGACAAGATGTTTTGTTAAGGGAAATTAGCTTCTTAGAAACAATCTCTATAGAGTACCATTGTATCTCTTATTCCTTTATTCCATATACAATGAGTTATTTTATTGGTACTCTTCTACTATTCTTTTAGCTCAAAGATGTGTTGTTCCATCTTCTCAGTTTTCCTATAATGGCTGAATGTTCGAAATCATAAGCAGAGATACTAATAACATTACTGTGTTTTGGCACACCTTATTGTTATTTTGGACTAAATGAAGATGTTTTTTTGTGACTCCATGTTTCAGTTTTATGTTGGTGTTTGGACTAATGGAAAAGATCAAATAAGGTAGAACAAAATGTTTTAGTATTATATTTCACTATTTCAATTTCATATTTTTAATTATTTCCTTTCCCTCTTATTCGTGAGCTAGCATTCAATCAATGAAATTTCTAAATAAGGAAATGGTAGCTTTGTCTTATTCAATTCTATTGATTTTACTAACAAATAAAATATCTTTATTATACTTAACTTTTCTAAGTTTTATCACACCCTATTAGATTTTACTCACTAAAAAATTTGTCAGAATGTAGGAACATATATGAAAGTGTTAAAACAAACGCCTACACTTGAAGTAGAAAAAGTGAAGGGTGTTTCTTTATACATCTCGTCAAACTTCTTTCTGCAATATATTTTAGATAAAACGATTAAAATATTTTACCTAATTAGTCGCCATTCCACATATTCTTTAATATATTTCATGAATTTCGAAAAATATGTTACAGAAATATTTCCAAAATAATAATTCAGAAGTTATTTTAAAAAATGGTAAAACAGTTTTTTAAGAATTAATGGAGTGTATAGGAAGAAATTGATTGGAGGTGCACGAATAAACATCCAAAAGTGAAAAATGATGTGACTCAATGTCAAAATTGATTTGATAAACAAATTAACATAGTTTTAATAAAATAATAATATTTTAGTATATTTCATTTATTATTTTAAAAATAGGTTGACCAATAAATCTAGTTAAAACTTATTTGGATGGTAAACTAAACAAGTTGAAGAATGGTCCAATAAAACCATTTTTTTTTCTTGTTTTGACTTGTTTAAGGAATTTTTCAGGTTGTTCTACTATGTCAAACCATTTTGTCACATCAAAACTCACTTGAAGGTTTTTACTTTTAGTGGTCCTACGCAATGACATTAGGTAATAATTTAAACATTCTTTTATTTCAATGATAAACTCAGAGCAACTTGCATTGGGTTTCAGATACTATTTAAAAAAGTTTATTACTTATTTTTGTTTATTTTTACTTCAAGGTAAATAGTTCATTTGCTTTTTTAATTTGAAACAATAAATATTGTAAAAAAACTATTGTAACTGTTTTTTTTTTTAAATATAACAAATTATGTTGATCGTCAATAATTTAATATAACCTGTAGGTCGTTGAGTTAGGCAAATTTGACTTGTTTTTTTTTTTTAATTTGATATTAACAACAGAAAATAAGTATTAGGTACGTAAAATAGATTGGGATAGAAATAAAAAAAATCTTTTAATCTTAATATTTTGATTATTATATAAAAATTATTATTATAAGCTTGAATAATACATCTTAACAAGAATGGATCAATAGTTAGATAGAGGAGCTTGTTTTAAAATAGATAATTAAAGCTCCTTTACAAAACCCTTCAAAAATAGAGCAAATATACTTTGAAGATATTATTCAAGAAAATCTTTTGCAATATCTCTTACAATAGTGTTGGAATCAATTACAATCAATGCCCAAATCTGAAGAAAAAATTGGAAACAATATATGTAGAAGAGAAGCAAGAATAAATTTGAGACTGATTGAGAATGAAGATATTTGTTTAATAATTTGAAATAGGAAAAGGAAAATTTGATAATTGTAAAACAATATCATGAGGTAGATTTTGAATCTGACTTTGTGCAAAGATTATAAAAAGACTTTAAAGAAAGAAAGGAGCATTTGGATCGCATCTCATAGCCGCACAACACACTTTAAACCTAGTCTTATTTTCTTTTTTGTATTGTTGTGTTTTTCCTCCACATCGAAGGTGATGACCCCTTTTTTATGGCAAGTGTATCAAGTCAGAAGTAATAATTTGTCCCTAAGAACGGATATCAAACCCACGAACAGTTATTTAAAATCCTAATAGTAGCATTCATTAAGTATAAGAACATGTAAAATAATTTGATTTGATTTGATACTGACAATAGTTTGTGTGAAAATTAAATAAAAACAAAATAAATGAGTAAAATAATTCAATTAATTGAAAATGAGGTTAATACTTTTCACTCATCTGTAGTTTAAAACATATAACATTCCATCTTGATTGATATTGATAAACATATAAAAATCATTCATATCGATTCCTCACATATTTATAAAAACTCAAAATATGTTATAAAGCAATCAACATTGTATTCAACTAAGTTAAGCATCATCATTTAGGTCAAATGCTTAGAAGTACTTTCTAGTGAAATCTAAGGATCAAAATCATGAACAGTTTGAAGCTTTGAGAATAAAATGATAATACCAATCATCAACCAATAATTGAATATTATAGATAAATATCACCTCAATACACAAGAGTTTGAACATATTACTCTCAATTCCAAAGAAAAGAATTAACCACTCACGGTGGCTATTATAAGCATGAACAACAAGAAAAGAAGATCCAAAGCATTTCTCCTTGACAATTATCTCCTTTAGGGTTTTCTTCCTTTGTTCATCCTCATGATGTCTAGGGTTATGATTCACACATTCTATTAACCTAATTGGGTTTGGACTGAGTGACATCTTTATTCATGATATATTCATATGCTTCATCTCTCCTTAAATTCTGGATAATAACACAAAATTTGGGAATAAATCATTCTTATTCATTTCATAATTCAAACATATGTAAAAATGTTTAAATTCCTAAATTAGAGGTTAAAATGTAACTATTTTATCAATTAAAGTCCACAAGTGTCTATCTTCCTTTTTTATGAAATATTACTGAATTATGACATTTATCATAAGGCTAAACCCTTTTTGGTTGATTCCTTTGTAATTTCCCATTGAATTATGAGATTCTGATCAATAAAAGTTTTGTTTTTCAATTCTCTATAGTAGATATTTTAATCTTCTCATCTCTTGGAAAACTGTTTTTTGTGAGAGATTGTACTTGAATGAATGATTGAGAGTCTTCCTTGTCTTAAATTTTAGTTTCTTAGTTAGTTCGCATTGTTATGATTAATTTTTTGGGCACATGATTCAAGAGAGAGGAGAGAAATATCCCATTAGTACACGCATGGGTACAATATTGATTACATAAGTAAACACATGTTTTACTGATAAGATTCAATTGAATTGGATTAACACGTGTTTGATTTAATTTAATCCTATGTGATAATTGAAGGGTGATAATCTTTAGATAACCTGTGAAGAACTCATTGATGGAGGAACTTAGGAGTCAACTTGCGTTCTATACTGTTTTAAATTCATCTTTAATATTTTCTTGGTTAACAATTACAACCCTATTTCCTTTACCGTTATTGATAATTTCCATTACTTGAAGATAGGGTTCAAATTCTGTTAATTGGATTCACTATTGGATTTGTTTGAGAGACGACTTTGGACCATCTAACCATTATCATTTCTATGGCATTAAACAAGTCTATCATTGCGTTAAACAAACTACATTGGAATATTTTTAATTTTATTGCAAAATGACAACTATCAGATGTTAACAAAATGTTTTTTCAAAATTTCTGAAGTCTTATTAACACCAAAGTAGCCCATAAGTCCAACTTCATGTGTTTCCTTTATAAGAAGTGTTCTTAAAATCCTTTACGAATACAAAAGTTTTTGTCTCTAAAAAACTATTCTTCATGAAAAATCCTTTGTAAGATCCTTAGGAATACTCTTGAAAAAATCATCATCATTTTGATACAACTCTTTAATGTGATCAAAATCCAAAATTTTTGTTTCTAAAGTGACAAACAAGGTGTCTTTTGAACAAAGCATATGACAAATGTTAGTTTGATCTTGCTTGGATTTGATCACATAAAGGGAATTGCTCAATGTACTCCACCTACTTAACATGCCTTTTGTTAAGCTTGCCTTGACCTTTCAATTGTTTTAGGGACTCATGATCATTATGAATCACAAATTCCTTCGGTAAAAGGTAATGTTGCCAATTTTGCAAGGACCTAGCTAAGGCAGAAAGTTCCTTATCATAAGTGGAATAGTTAAGATGACTATCCTTTAACTTCTCACTAAATTATGTAATGGAGTGTCCTTCTTGAATCAAAACCACCCTTATTCCCACATTTGAAGCATCATAGAAAAGTTTGGAAATGACAAATGTGTCAAATGTTATTTCAAATTTTCAAAAGCCTCCCTTTGTTCATTTTTCCATTGAAAAGACACATTTTTCTTTAAAATCTCATTAAGGGGGAGGGTGGAGGGGGACAACAAGCGTGCTAACATCTTTTATGAACCTTTTGTAGAAACTAGCTAACCCATGAAAATATCTTATAACTAATATTTTCTTCATCCACTTGCACACCTTTGTTACTTATTATGAAACCTAGGAAATTTAAACTACTCATGCCAAAAACACATTTTTTTCTTTATTAATATGTAGTGTTCCTTTCTTAGGTGTGACAAAAACACCCTAGGCTGATGCACATGTTCATGCATGGTCAAGCAAGAATATCATCAAAGTACACTACAATTTTTTTTTAATGAAAGATCTAAGACCATGATGCACGAGTCTCATGAATATACTAGATGTGTTTGTAAGTCCAAAAAGCATCACTAACTACTCATATAATCCAAACTCGGTCTTGAATGTTGTTTTTCGTTCATCTCCTTCTTTAACCCTTATGTGGTTGTACCCACTTTTAAGTCTATTTTTAAGAAGAACACTACTACCATAGAGCTTTTCTATCAAGTCATCTAGTTGGGGGATGATGTGTCTATTCTTGATAATGATATTGTTTATAGCCTTATAGTCCGTATACATTCTCCAAGTCCCATCTTTTTTAGGCACTAACATTACATGTATGATACATGGACTCATGCTTTCTCTATCCCAACCTTTGTCCATGAGTCTTTCCACTTATCTTTGAATCTCCTTAGTCAGCTCAGGATAACTCCTATAGGTAGGCCTATTAGGCAATGATGCTCAAGAAATAAGGTTTATTTGATGTTCAATACCTATTAAGGGAGGAAGTCTCTTTGGGGGATGTTGAAAAGGTTATCTAATCTAAGAGTTTTTCCATGCCTAAAGAAGGTGAAAGGGGAAGTTGGGAAGACAAGGAACAAATATTAGTGGGCAAAAGAAGATAAAAATACTTATGAGTTAGTTTTACCTTTTAGACTTCTTTGGATGAAACCCTGAGCATCTCTTTACCTTCTTCTCCTTTGCTTTTGGAGTGTGAATTTTCATTTTCGCTTTCTTTTCTAATCACCATTTGATCTTTTCTCACTTCTTTTGTAGTGAGAAACTTAAAGGAGTATTCTTACCTATTCTCTCAAATGTGAACCTGTTGGTTAGACCATCATGAGCTAAGTCTAGAATGCGCAATCTAGAGCAAAATCTATTATAACTATGGATTGTAAATTTAGACCATCATGAGCTAAGTCTAGAATGCGCAATCTAGAGCAAAATCTATTACAATTGACCTTTAGGATTGTACAATTCACAACTACACTAAATATGAAATTACTATTTCAGATTATTCAATTCATAATACTCTCATATTGCACAATTTAGAAATAACTCAAATGCCAATTACACCTTTACTCTTGCTGGAATAGGAAGCTAACTTCAACTTTCACCTCAACCAAAACTCTTTCTTGTCAAATTCAATGTTAAAAGTAAGAGTTCACAACAAGTAAAAATACCAATCCTTAACATCAATAAATGTTAAATGTTTTGAAGGTTAGCCAAAATAAAAAAATAAAAAATTAAAAAAAATGTAGGAGGAAAATATTAAAGTACACTAAGTGAATGCTTTCTGTGAAATTTTCATGGGCTTTCTGGAAGCCCGAGCCCAAGCCCGAGCCCAAGCCCAAGCAGAGCCACGTGACTCTTCGAATCATTTTAATTTTTTTTTAAGGAAAAGACCGAGAAAAGAAATGACCGGGGAAAGAAAGAAAGAAAGACTGTTTTGTGTTTAAATAAAACAAGAAGGATAAGAGAGAAGCAGCTTCTTCTTCTTGTTACTGCTTCAATTTCCAACAACAATTTCACCTCTCTCTCTCGCACTCTCTTTCTTTCTTCCAATTTGCGTTAGTTAAGCCACTCGTTCAAATCCCACCACTGTAAGCGCTTCTTCATCTTCAATTTTCCCTCGCTGTTTCCCTTTCGCTTTTTAGTAACTCACTTCTTAAATGATAAATGAATGATAAAAGCTTTTGGGGTGATTTGTTTTTCACTTTTTTTTGGATATTTACTGAATTTTGTGGCATGGAAGCGTGCTGGTGTTTTGTTTGTGTTGGTTGTTTCTTAGCTTTTGTTTCTGCTTACGCTGCATGTACCTTTGTGGTTGAAGTTGAGGTGGCTGTTGTTGGTTTATTTGGGTTTTCAGAATGGAGTATGTATTTTAACTTGCGGTGTGTTGCTCAGTTTGGTGTTTGTGGTTTTCAGCGTTGTTGCTCTGGGAAGTTGGTGAGAGACAACTCTTGAAGAGTTTTGGATCTGTTTCCTGGGAAACCCTATTTTCCGCCGTGAGTCTTTGGAAATTGGGATTCTGTGAGATGGAAGCTGAGGATGGAACTAGCAATGGTGATAACATTGAATGGGCTGTGTTGGATAGGAGGCCAGATTCTGAAGATGGAGATTACGGGGGTAGAATTCAAGGTGGAAATAATGTTGCTGGAGGCGAAGAAGGTCAGGGCTTGAAGAATGAAACTATAAATGATGGGGTTGTGGTTGAAGGTGAAGAAGTTCTGGGTTTGAAGAAGGAAGCTGTAGATAGTTGGGTGACAAGTAAAAGTGGGAATGGTATTGCTGAAGGTCAAGAAGTTCGGGGCTTAAAGCGTGAAGCTGTAAATAATGGGGTGACACGCGAAGGAGGAAATGGTGTTGCTAATAGGAAAGAAGTTTGGGGTTTGAAGAATGGAACTGTAATTACTGGGTTAACAGTTGAAGGGGGTAATGGTGTTGCTGCAGGTGAAGAAAAAGTTAAGGACTTGAAGAATGAAACTGTAAATAATGGAATGGTACTTGAGGGTGAAAATGGTGCTGCTGAAGGCGAAGTTTGGGCCTTGAAGGATGATGTTGTAAATATCAGAGTCGAAGTTGCTGATGGGAATGGTGTTTCTGAAGGTGGAGAGGTTTTGGGCTCAAAGAAGGAAATTATAAATAATGGAGTGTCAATTGCTGATGGGAATCTTGTTGCTTACAGTGGAGGTCTGGGCTCAAAGAATGAAGCTGTAAATAATGAGATGGTAATTGCAGATGGCAGTGGTGTTACTGCAGTTGAAGACGACCGCTTGAAGAATGGAACTGTAGATAATGTAGTGATACTTGCAGATGGAGTTGGTGTTGTAGAAGGAAACTCTGGTGCAGTTGAATGTTTTCGAACATATAAGAGGCGCAAGCATGTAAAATCTACTTCAGAATTTAAAGTTCAGGAGAACAGAAGAATACATTTGGAAGCTGTAAGTCACCTGCTGGACCAGGTTTTCCCTACTGCTTTTACAACATGTGTGCCTTTGATGGTGCTGTATATCTATTTTGTCATCACTCTGTACGTACTAGATCTTTTATGTGTTATGTATGTCATTTTATAAAATTGTTAGAGGTCTAGCTGCTAGATTGTTAGGTTTATGTTAAAAAGAGGTCAATCAGCTTGTAAGATGCACAAGTGCCTATAACATGTAATTATGGAATATTTTGCAAGAGTGTTGATATTCAAGGGTATCCCTGTTCTATGTGGCTTGAGTTGGACTTGTAATTATAGATGTTTTAGTCAAATAGTTTAAAAAATATGACTATAGAAAGATATTATACTTCCTTGGTTATCTATGGCTTATTTACTCCGACTATATTTGGGCGGATGCAGTGCGGTGATTGTTTCTTTAGCTGCTTCCTAAGACATTTGTTCTAACCTAAGATATTAGGTTTCTGGTCTTTGGTTTCTTGCAGTGGCTTCTAAATCTATGGTAGTGAGTATTTGTAGAAGATTTATTAAGCTGAGTGATGCATAGGAAAAACGTAAAGCAGAATGCTAATGTTGGTAGAAGAAATACTGAATACTGCTAATCTTATGTTGCTGTGCTCTTTAGTCTTAATTTGCTAATGCTTCAAAGATATGGAGTTACTCAGACATAAACACGCATAGGATCTGTGTTCAATAGGTATGCTAAATGTTAGTAAGACTAACCTAACTAACCCATCATGAGCTGCATTTGGTTCAAGATTAGGTATGTTACTAGTTAAATTTGTGAATTTAAGAACAAAAATGAGGAGAACATCTTCACATGACAAAATCTGGGGATCATTTCTCTTATATTTTTTAGATATTGTGCATTGGAGCACCTATAGCGTTGTTAGAATTTTATTATGTTCAAAATAGAGTTATAACTTTGATCAGTGTACTCAGTTCAGACACAAGGGACAAATGTATTTTGGTCCTGGATCGTAATTGACATTTTGATGACAAAAGAGAACTAATTTGCAAAATAAATGTTTGACATTGCTATTGTGCTAAGATAAATTCCTCTTGTAGTACACTGTTGAATGAAGAATAATTATGTACAAAAATGAAGCTGAGTTGCAACCTATGTGCTGTATTTTCTGTTAAACTTCAGGAAAGAGAGAACATTAAGTTGAAACCGTGTGTTTTTTAGACAACATAGGAGCTTTATTTATATTGAGAAGAAAAAATAATCATTGCAATAAATAGAGGAGATTTGGTATCCTCTAATAACAAAGATATGATATAGGAATAATAAAAAAAGTTCCTACTAAAACATATATAATCTAGTTATTCTTCATTATATATGATCAATTCCTTATTTCTATAACTATAACACTCCCCTCAACTAGAGTATATAAGTTGTATGTGCCCAACTTGCTACAAATATAATCGATCCTCAATCCTAGACTTGGTGAATATGTCAACCCACTATTCACTAGAGTTGACAAATCTAGTGGTGATGTCTCTCGAAGATACAAGGAATTGATGAAGATGGACAATTTTCTTTTTTCTCTTTTGAAATGACAATCCACCTCAATATGTTTGGTCCTCTCATGAAAGATAGGATTATAGGCAATGTGTAATGTTGCATGGTTATCACATTCAAGGTGCATTTAAGAACTTTCTTCAAATTTGAGCTATTTGAGGATTTTTTTTAGCCATATGAGCTCATAAGTGATTAATGCCATTGTCCTATATTCTACTTCTACTCTTGATCTTACCACAATATTTTGTTTCTTACTTTTCCGCTATATTAAATTACCTTCAACAAGAACACATTTGATTTGCGCTCTAGAAGAGGAACCAATTCCCGAGTACCACAACTTTGAAGGGAACACATCTTATCAATCATCACTTGTTGCCACTCTTGGTGAGATAAAGCTTCACTTGGAGACTTAGGAATGCGAATAGAAGATAACAAATAAGGACAAATTAGTATAATGTATGGTGGAAAAAGGACGATAATCGTGGTTTGTATAGCAAGGAGAAGGGTTATGGGTAGAATGTGTACCAACCAAGTGGCCAATCAGTTTAGAGAAGATTGGATTTGGCACAAAAGATAGTGTTGGGGAAAGATCGGGCATGGGCTCCATTATATCATTATTCGTCGAAGATGGATTTCGTACTAGAATTTCAATTGGCCATGGTCAACGTTGATATACCTGAAGAGGTGTTGGAGAAACATCTCAAGTTACAATAGAGTCATCTAGTGATGATGAAAGAAGATTGACGATGTTGGGGAAGTGACTATATGAGTCGTCATTGGAATGAACAATTGTATAATATGGAATAGACTCAAAGAAAGAAATGTTAGTAGACACACACCTATTAAGATTAGTTAGAAACATCAATACCCGTTTTGAGAGTGATGATATCCTATGAAGACACATTTGAATGACCAAGGTGGAAGTTTTTGTACAAAACATGTGTTACTAAAAACAAGTGGAGGAAGATTATGAATGAGGAAATATGACAGAGTGGGTACTTGATCATTAAGAACGAATGGTGGCATTCCATTAATGAGATAACATAATGCAAGGAGAACATTCCCCAAAATTGCGGAGTAGTTTCAATTGGATGCCTGTTTTTGCATACAAATATTCCATTTTGTAGAGAAGTATAAGGGCACTAATTTTGCTCAAGGATACCATTAGATGCCATGAGTTGTTAGAATTGGTTAGACAAGTATTCATGAGTATTCTCACTACGAAATGCCCTTACGAATATACCAAATTGGGTTTCAATTTCATTAAAAGAAGTTTGAAATATATAAAACACTTATGATCCATTCTTCATTTACCAAATCCAATTACATCTAGAATAATCATCAACAAAGGTAACAAAATGTTTAAAACTAGAAGGGGTAACAGTATGAGTATGACCCTAAATATCATAGTGAACTAAAGAAAAATGAGACAAAACTTGTTTATTAAGATTATGAGGGAAATTTGACGAATATGTTTTTTGAACTGACATGACTCACAATTCAAGGTAGACAAATGTAAACTTGACACCATCCTTTTCAATTTCGTCAACTTGGGATGTCCAAATTGTGCATGGATCATCATTGGGGAGATCATTGATGTATATACCGATGGTGGTGGAGAGAGATAGTAAATGTAATGCGACTCACATCCGATGCCAATCGAAACATTATTTTAATGAAAGTAAGGATAAATGGGATTTGGTCAATTGGGTAACATACAATAAATTAAATGGGCAATTAGGGACGTAAAGAACAAAGACAATAATAGTAGGGGATAATAGGGGTTAAGTAGTACAAATGCTGCAAGCTTGTGTTTGTGAACCATTGACAACAATTATAAAAGGCAAATTGACAGTATTAGTAAAGGGGGAGAAAAGAGAATGATTACTAGATATGTGATTAGTTGCACTAGAATCAATGACTCGAGGACCAGGGGAAGTAAATTGAGAGTTAAGCAAATGGATTACTAGTATGTACCAATAATGTGTTGCATACCATTTGATAAAGTCTTAAAATGTTTCTAGCGATAGATTAGTCGGTAGTGTAAGAGAAAAAGGTGACTTAGTAGTACATGCCTAGCCAATATTGTGTGAACTAGGGAGTTTACCATGCACCTTCCAACACTTATTAATTGTATGTCCAATGCAATGTGACAATGTTCTCATTTTGGATGAATTTTAGTATTACATATGCAAGAGCATCCTAAATTATTACTTTGTGATATAAAGGTAGTGTTTTCCTCTATAAATGAAGTATGTGTCTTAATACTATAATATGGTTAGAAAAGGTGAATCTGTTCTGAAGGTTGATGTGGTGTTGGAAGACATTTTTTTTATAGAAAATTGGAAAAAATAAAAAAATAACCTAAGGACCGCACTTTCTTTGCTTTTTTTGCACTGCACCTCAACACTCTCTTTGCAAACCAAACTGCACTACACCCAAAGTGCAGTTTTTTTCCTCTATTTTTTCCATGCACCGCACCCAATCTACAGCCCCAAATTCCCAATCATTAAAATGACTTCAAATCCAACTTCAAACTCTTTTATACTCATCATCGTGATTCCAAAAAATGCTTTAGGAAATATGAGTGATATAGCTTGGAAGCATTGTATCTCAATTGCTGGGGATATTAGAAAACTTCAATGCAAATACTATCAAAAGGTAATAACAAGGGGAGTTTATCAGTTGAAAGCATCACTTGGTTGGTACTAAAAATGATGTTGGAGCTTGCAAAGATGTTATTGATGAAGTGAAAAAGGAAATGTGGGAAATTATTGTTTGTTTGCAACAAAAGTTAAACAAGAAATCAAGCCTTAATATGGAGGAGGAAATGGCAGAAGCTAGTGAGAAAAGAAAAAAAAAGTGAGGCATTCAGCAACAGTCCTAGTCATAGAAGTATTTTCAAGAACAAAGTCTTTTACTACACAAGCTACCATCAACAACATGTTTAAGAGAGGTGTGAGAGAGGAAACATGTTCAACAATTGCCAGCAATATACCTTTCAATGGGGCAAAGAGTGAAGAATTCAGTGCTATGTTTGATTTGGTTTCAAGACATGGCCTTGCATTTAAGTTGTGATTGATAATGTAGCAAACTACAAAGTTGTTGGTCAAATGTTGATGGTAAAGAGGAGAAGGCTATTTTGGACACCTTGTGCTTCTCATTGTTTTGACTTAATGTTGGAGGATTATGAGAAGAAGATCCCAATTCATGAGGATACAATTCCTAAAGGTAAAAAAATACTAACTTTATCTATTCAAGAACTTCTCTAATTTCTCTACTACAATATTTCACTAAAGGAAGAGATTTTGTAAGGCCAAGTATTACTCGTTTTGCTACATCTTACTTAACACTAGGGTGCCTTCATGAGAATAAGGGAGCTTTAATTGGAATGTTTACTAGTAATGAATGGAAGTCTAGCAAGTTTGCTAAAACAAATGATGGTAAAATAGTCGAAGATGTGGTTTTAGATAAGGAATTTTGGAAGAATGTCATAATTGGTTTGAAGGGTGCTTGCCTCTAATTGAAGTGCTTTGATTGGTTGATTCGGATCAAAAGCCAGCCATGAGTTTCATTTATGAAGCAATGGACCAAGCTAAGAAGAAGATACAAAAGGCTCTCAATGCTATCAAAAATAGGTATTTTATTTTGGTTAGCTACCTGTCTATGTATTTGTTTGTTAGGATGATGATTCTGAAATTCAGAACATAAAACTAATTCAATGTAATATATTTTGGTTGGTTATTTGCCTTTGTGGAACATCATTGATGAAAGATGGGCCATGCAACTCCATAGTCCTTTGCATGCTGCAAGCTAACCCTCAAATGCATTATCTTCACGAATTTAAAGTAGATTTGGAAGTGAACAAGGTCTGATGGAATGTATAACTAGGATGGTGGAGGATGAGGATGAACAAACTCTCCTGGATGTTCAAATTGATGATTTTAAAAAACGAGCAAAATATTTTGGTTTTCCCTAGGCTACTTGGTCAATTAATTTACAGACTCCAATAGATTGGTGGGAGTCTTATGGTGATGAGTATCTTGAACTCCAAAAATTTGCCATTCATGTATTGAGCTTGACATGTAGCTCTTCCGGATGTAGCGTAATTGGAGTTCCTTTGAGATGGTAAGTTAATGTTAAAATATATCTCTAGAATAAAATTATTAGTCTACTAGTCCACTACTTGCTTATCATATTTGTCTTTGCATTTGTTTAGGTCCACACAAAGAGAAGAAATAGGCTAAAGCAAAGCACAATGAATGATGTTGTTTTTGTTATGGCTAATTCAAAATTAGCTAAGAAGCAAACAAGAAAACTAACTCAAATTATTGTTGATGATTGTTCATCCAATGAAGATTAGATTATGAAAGATGAGCATGAGCATAATGAAGCATTGGATTTGGATGAAAACTTGGTTCCACTCGAAGTTTAGGAGGTTGAAACTTTACATAATCATGATTTACACATGACTGATTTGAATGGTGAAGGAGATGGAAATGATGGAGTTAAAGGTCTCTATGCAGATTATGAATTTAACTTACAAGATTATTTGGTTTAGATAGATTATTATTTTGTTACTGTTTTGTATCTAGGAAGGAGTTACTCATATGTAACTAGGGTGTGGTGTTTACACTAATTATGTACTTTTTTTTATATATTATGAGGTTCAATTATGAATTTTGAGTGAGATATAGTGATTTTATGTGTGTATATAAATTTTCATAAAATTGTAGGATCTTACAATCTGTTACGATCACCCGATTTACAATTCATATTTCTCTTTCCGATCTTGAGTAAGATCTTGATTTTTACTATCATGGTCACCATAACTTATTCGAAAGTGGTGCTGAAACAGTGAACACAAACCTAGGAGAAATGTTTTAAAAAGAAAAACCCTTCAAAGACAGTAGGTCTAGTGGGCCAACACAGTTTTGAAAATGACTCTAGATACCATGTTAAACTCTAGGAAAATAGAAACATTGAGCTGAAACCGTTCATTTTTGTGACAACACTAGTACTTTATCTATATCGAGAAAAAATAATCAATATAATAAATAATGGAGTTTTGATATCCTCTATTAACAAAAATATGATATGGAAATAAATAAAATGATTAGGATCAGTTCCTTGTTTCTATTATTATAACATTTTCAAAATAATGTATATTTGACAATATATTTACGTAAGTCTTGGATTTGTTGAGAAGAGCTAGATTCTGTTGAACTTCTGTTGTAGGAGCCCAGGAGGGCACTAATTTGCTTGATTTATGTAGGAATGATGTGATTTTCAATGCTTTTATTAATTATTGTAATATAACATTCATGGTTAAGGAGATAATGATCCTCAATGTGTGTTTAAATATATTTAATTTGAGAGATGGGTAGAAAAAAAATACTGATTTCTTATTGTTAGTTATAGAGTAGACTTGTTTATTTTTTTTGGGTGAGGGAAGAAAGAGCAATATATTTGTGTCCTTTTTGTTATCTTAATAATTTGTTTCATAGAAAGTAATTAGTCCAAACAGGGGGGTAAATTTTGTCCGCTCATTATTTTACTTGAATATTATTTTACAGTAGTATTTGTATTTAATGTGGGAATAGGAAGAGAGAAAATTTGGCTGTAATCAAGATTTGTGCCTCACTATTGCAACTGATGACTCTGGCCTTGGTCCAGACATGACATCAAGCCCACTAATACTCTTGGTTTTTTTCTGCAAAGCTGTTTTTGAACTTTTCACACTAAATACTTGAATCTTTCTGAACAAACTGTGATTTAGTTGTAGGCAAGACTTAAATAGATTATTCACATGAGCCTTTGGGGAATGTTGTACTAAAGCATTTATATTTATATCATTCATTAGGCAATGATAATGGTGGTGTGGAGTGGTGTATAAGGGAAGCACTTATGATTCGTCCTAAAATTAGTTGTGCCACTACAATTGCCGGTTGGTTCTGCAGTTAGAAGTTCACCTATCCTGCTTACAATTGTTCCTTTAGTTTTACTTTCCATATATTTTTCTGCAGGAAACTTTTAAGATTGACTACAATGGGCAAGAATGCTCTCCAGAATTGGAGTGTTTGCTTCGTAGATTACAGAGTGAAGCTAATGGGCAAGAAAATGCTGTACATGATGGATTTTCTAGTAAGTCAGATGTCCATGGTGCAACTAAAAGGTGTCAGCGTGTGTTCTGCGATGTCTTAGCCTCTGAGAAGTTTAGTTCATTATGTAAAATACTGAAACCTGAAACTGTATTTGACTTTAGCCTGATAAACTCAAGGATGAAAGAGCACGCTTATGAACAATCGCCTACACTTTTCTTATCTGATCTTCAACAGGTAATTTATAATAATAGCTTGCCTCTTGTTACAGTTTTTACATAGCTATGAGTTTCCTTGAGAAAGTTTGAAAAATTTAGATTACTGAATATGTGATTTACCTGAGTGCCATGATGATGGTGTGCTTGTTCTTTTCTTTTGAGTGAAAATCTTGCTCTTAGTTTTAGACATAGCAATTCATGAAAACTCAATCATGAATATTTTTTGCACCCAATGTCTTGGATTCAATTGGCTCTTATCTTCCTCTAAGATATCCTTTAATTGGGAACTAACGCAGTGAAAGAGTTCCTTGGTTGCCCTTTAAACAGAGTTACAGTCTAAATAGGTTTTGATAGTAATTCACGAAAACACAATCAACAATCATGAATATTTTTTGCACCCAATGTTTTGGATTTGACTGGCTCTTATCTTCCTCAAAGATATCCTTTCATCAGGAACTAAAGAGTTCCTTGGTTTCCCTTTAAACAGAGTTACAGTGTAAAATTTAGAAAGTTAATTTTCCTCTTATTCTGAAAAAAAGTGAATTGTAATTGCACGACCAATTTAAGTATTCAGTCAGGTTCTGGGTTGTTTATGATTGAGCTTTGAAGCTACAATATTGCTTGTTATTTAGTAAACTGTTGGACCAGGTTAAGTTCTCATGTCTTGCTTCGAGGAGGACTAGTATCTAAAGAATAAGCTGATTTTCAGTGATTTCTATTGTAATTGAATGGTATAATATATACAAGTGAAAAGGAATGAGAAATTTCACTCATGATTTCTTGGTGTTGGTTCCCTTTAATTGGACTACTAGTCTGTTTTTAATTCTGTGATGTGATTATCCATGTCAAATTGGGAAGCAGCCTGTTGTTTCTGTGTTTGTAGTCAAATAGATGTGGAAATGAGGTTACACATTCTGTGTCAAGTCTAACACCATTTGAGAAGTCCTCATATGTTGTCAGAGTTCTGCGAGACTGGTCAATGTGTTTATTAGAGTTAAAGAGAGAGAGAGAGAGAAAGAGAATGAGAGAAAAGAGATTAACATGAAGAGGAACCACTTTGAATTTGTCCCTAATAAACAAAAAACGTGTAGAAGAGGTTTGGTAAGATTGATCCACCGTATTTAGGCTGAGATATAAACATTTGCACTAAATTTTCACCAACAAAGAAAAGATCAATCATGTGCTTGGTTCGAGCATGAAGAACATGATTACTATCTAAGGCCATTACACTTTGATTACTGTAATAGATAGCAGGAGGACCATGTTATATGCCTAGTTCTTTAAGAGGAGTTTTGAATCAATATAATTTCAGCATTAGTTTGAAACCTGGCTTCAGACACGTTTTTCTTAGACCACCAGGAGATGAGATTTGATCCAGGAAAAATGACAGCACCAGAGGTGGACCTGCAACCATTAGAATCTGTAGCCCAATCTACATTACCAAAAGCTTGTAAGGGAAAAGGAGAGGCAGAGTCATAGGAGTAAGATGAAGACCATGTAAAATACTACCTATCATATTATTCATGCACCTGTGTAAAATACTATGTATCATACTACTTAAGATGAACACCATGTAAAATACTACCTATCATATCAAATTCAAATTCTAAAATGGTACGAGAGCCTGCTTTGGATCTGTTATTGGGCCACCTATCATATTATTTATGCACCAGTGTTGAGCGGGGGGGGCGGGGGGTGGTGTATTTGGAAAATTCAAGTCTTACACTGACTGGCGATAAGGCCAAAATAGTGTATATGAATAGGGATAAGCCTTAGTTTACAAGATGGTTTTGTAAATGAGTTAGGCTTAAACCCAAATTGTTAGAATACTCTACAGGCAGTGAGAAGGTTGATCCATGATTCCTTGGCCTAGATTTGATACACCCAAATCAGAAATAATCAGACCATCAAGAGCTAATTAATGAGGGCCGACAAACTTGTCTAATTTAGGAAAAAAGGTTGTTCCTAAAAATTATATCAACTACTATATTTTCTAAGATGAATAAATTATTTTAACTCCTATCAACTTGATTGCATCAGAGCCATCAATTATCTTTGCCTAATCAGAACTGTCCATAATCTTCAGGGTATTTCTTTACAGTGCTTGTTAATTTCTAGCCTGAGTAGGTAGCAGGCGAATTTAATTTCTTATTTTACATGACTCGGCCTTGTTGATATTCTTAGGTTTGGCAAAAGCTTCAAAATACTGGTCATCAGATTGTAGCTATTGCCAGGAGCCTCTCCAACCTGTCAAAAGCTTCATTCTGTGAGCGGGTAAAGAAAACTCTTGTTAATTCTTTGCCAGTTCCATAATTTTTTCTTTGGTTATTCACCTTTAGCTGCATTACATCTTTTTTTTGTCATTTATAAATCATATCTTTTCTATATTGTCAGGTGGGGATTTCTGCGCACAGATCCTTTGTAGACGAAAAGCAAGTGGTAAGAGTGTCAATTTTTTATTCTGATAGTTCATGTGTTGATCATGCATATATCTGGATCAAGTAAGCACCTTTGATCTTGTAATCAGATAAAATTTGCACATATTCCTAATCCTCTCACACTTTTCCACTATTCTATGCACATATACAAGAGAGTATTATTTTAATCTCAATATCGGAAGTTGCAGCTTTTGTACTGTAAGATTCAGTATAAAATAAAATACACGAATATGCCCTGGTGTTTTTTCAAACAACAAGACGAGCCATGTTTCAGTTGTGTAAAAGCATGAAGTAAACCCCAAAGAGTCTTTTAGCTCAAGTGACAGAAGTCTCTCTCTGGACTATATAATGCAAACTTTAAATTCCACTGAGGCAGCTTTTAACTTTGGCTTACTTTTCCTTGTTGATCTCCCTTTTAACCATTAATAATAAAGAAACAAATTGCAACTCTTTTTTCCTTGGCGCCATCTAGCTACACTGAAAATGCTGTCTATTATGTGACAGAGACACTTTATGTTGACTGTTAATCAATTCTGATCGACAGCACTAGAACTTATACAAAAAATGATTGTCTTTTTTGTTCAGTTTTGTCTTGGCTATATCATAGATTAGAGATTCATTGTTTCTAGCATTGTTGCGTTATTCTGCATGATCAAAGACCAAAGTTGATTCTATTATCTTCTCTCTCTTTTTTTCTTCTTGATTTCATCTTAAAAACTAAATGAGTGAAGAATGAGGTGTGGTTGTATAGTATGGCCAGAATTTATCGCTTATCAGTCCTTTGGTAACCCCACCCAATTTAACTTGGGCTGAAAATGGATCTGAATGCTAACATTGGGCTAACCTTCACTCCAATAGAAAGGGGAAACGAGCAGAAGCATATTTAGTCTGCCATCCCTCAGGGCAAATCCGTGTTCATCACAGGCTCT
>Ga0123342_1002850_pt1 | contig 28431 bp, 18 predicted proteins | sample Turbeawhitnodule_FD_89960 | JGI IMG/M metagenome (GOLD analysis project Ga0123342, IMG submission 89960) | Root nodule microbial communities of legume samples collected from Mexico - Turtle bean Mexico white nodule | ecosystem: Host-associated > Plants > Roots > Nodule | place: Mexico: Nepantla... | reverse complement strand
TATATGTCTAGTGATATAATGAACTGAAAATCTTTCTGAAATTTTGCTGTTATCTCTTGAGTGGATCTTTTCTTGGGAACTTGAACATCAATTACATCATGACAACAGTTTTTGCACTTATCCACCATAAAATTGCTAAAACAGTCTAAATCCAGCAAGTAATATATTTTTAGCGTACGATCGTGTTACTCTTATTATATTAGTTTTGTTTGGGTATTCACTTTGTATTGATTAAAGTGAATTGAAGTAGATCTATTTCTATGTGCACAAGACTTTGAATAAATAGAATGACGAAAAAGATTGTCAAACATGTTTTAAAGAACATAACAGCTATTGGACAAAAGGTTTTATCTATACTATTTCACCTAAAAAGTATTTAATTTAAAATAAGTTAAAAATGGAAAATAATTGAAGCTACCTAGTACGACCTTTTACTCCAGCCAACGTGTGTTACCTCAACACAATCATGCTGAAAAGCAATATACACGTGCTAGGCAACAAAATCATGTCCAACACTAAAATTGTCACGCTGTATTTAAGAACCATGATGAAAACTCATTTTTTTCTATATTTACCAACAACTTTCAATATTATTATTATTTTCTATACTATTTAATTACAATTTTTTTTATAATTTTTTTATTAAAATTATCATTCTCGATTTAATTGAGTCCATACTTTAATTCTATTTCAAATATCTTATGTTACACACTTTCAAAATTAAACTTTTGCGTTGCCGTAAATATTTTTAGTTTTATTTGCTTTAGAGAATTTTCTCTTCACTTTCTCCACAAGAAAAGTAGTGTTAGGGTTAGGGTTAGTTATAAATATTTTACGTACACTGATTTATGAGTCTGATTCATTCCGCTTAAATGGTTGAATTATTTCATTATTCTTAATGTTTTTTAGGAATTGATATTTTTTTTAATCAATTAATTTCTAACAACCAAACTGATTAATTGACAGAGGACTGCTATAATAATCAAAATTATAAATTTTTAATTATCGACCTTATTTTTTTTCATATCTGTTCTTAATACTTCTTTGAATATTATTTGTGTGACTAATTAAAAATTTTAAAGAACGATCAATCACCATGAAAAAAGAGAAGCTAATTGAATAGTTATTATTTTAGACGAAGATAGAATAATAAATATAAAACAAGTCATATTATATAATTATAGGGGATTCAAGGTGATAAAAATGCACCTTTGGCCTTTCTTCCTTCTTAATATTATGTAAAGTGTTTTTTTATTGTTTGTCTTTTGAATTCTGCTTCAATATCTTGGATTTGAAATTGCTTGAACTATGGTATAAGATTTGGCTAATTTTCCCTCTACCAAACCAATTATGATCTACACTCAACTCTCTCCAAAAAAGAAATATTTGTTTTACTCTTATTTTTTTCAGATATTTATATCACAACACAAATAAAACACTTCTAGATATATAAATCTGAATAGATATATAAATCTGAACTGAGATGTGTCTTTCGAATATGTTAATTCACAATATAGTAATGTTTTTCAGATAACAAGATAATTTGGAGTTTAAAAAAAATGATGGATACGTATTTACACTCCACTTTATATTTCGACAACTAAAATATTATAATAATAATAATTTGGATTTCAAAATGTAAAAATATAAATGTGGGAAAGCTATTGACTTAATTGAATTGAGTTGTAAGTATCTCATTTTAAATTGAATTATAATTAAAAAGTTTATTTTATTGAGTGTTTAAAATATGTTCAACTCGATTGTAATTTTTACCATTCAAATATTTATAAAATAAAAATTATAGTTCATAATTTGTTGAAAAAAAAAATATAAGTAAAAATCGTTTATTAGATAACTATTCTTTTGAGAGGATGCAAATGGTGAAGATATATTACAATTAAAACATTATTTAGTTTAAATAATTGGTGAGATAATCATCTTTGTTTGGTTCGCACGAAAAAAAAAGTGAATATATAACTTAATTTATAACATTCTTTAGTATCTTTAATATGATATGATAATATTTTCTTGTCATTTTTTCATATTTTATTATTATATTTTTTATACGAGGGATGAAGGTTAAATTCAATAAAAATAAAATAAATATATATCATTATTAAAAAAAACATTAAATAAAAACTAATTTTTAAGATAAAAAATAATTATTTATTATATTAATTAAATTAAATACAGTTTAGAGATTAAAAAATTTATTAATATTTAAATTAGTTTATATCATTGATAAATAGTTTATAAATTAATATCTAATTAATTACTAAGACTTTAAATTATTTATATTCTAAAATTTATAACTAATTAGATATTAATTTAAAAAATATTTATTAATAATAGAAATTAATTTAGATATCAATCATTTCTAAAATAATATTTAATTTAGTCAATATAACTAATAATTATTTTTTTAAAATTATTTTTTATTTAATAATTTTCTTGTAATATATATATATATATATAAAAAAATTTATATTAACAATTTAGATTAAATGTATTAATTAGGTGATAAATGCATTTTAATTCTTTCTCATGAAAACAATAAGACATCACTAGTGAAATGTGTCATAAAATCAGTACTTGCATAACTACATAAATTTTTTAATTATCATCGTCTTTAATCTTTATTTAAATAAACCATTATTTATTTTATTTTTATAAAAAATAATGGTTAAATAAAAAAATTGTGTGTTATTCCAACACTTCAAATATAATTAACTAGTAAATAAACATTAATATTAAATATAACTTATTTAAATAGTATAAATAGTGATTTTTTTCACTTTATTTATACATCTCATATTCATATATTTACCATTAATTATGTTTATAAATTACAACAATTTTAATATCATAAGTATAGCATCTGTGTCCAATAAAAGAGAAGCAAAAAGAATAATTGTAAAGTTTCTGAATTTGCCTCAATTCCTATAGTCAGAGGAGAAAGTTCAATAACTTTCCTATTTTTATCCAAAAAAAATATTTTTTTTTCTGGATTAAGCTTGACTTGGTACTTTGTAATGGTAGTGAACAACTATTCTAAATAAATATTCTAATTTATTGTTTTCATATTCTTGCATTATTTTTTTACATAAAAATATTGGCTTATAATTTTTATAATAATAAATATACATAAAACTTTTAATGTAAGAATTTTATAGTTTTATATAAATGAAATAGCAAAGCTTGATCACAAAAGTAAAAATTTAAAATTGATTTTAAATAAACATTATTAAAATACCACACATAATTATATAAAGAAATGAAGCTAAAATAAATAAAAAAAAAGAACTGTTCTGTATCTGTGTTAATCAATTACTAGCAGACATGCCACATGAAGGTTGTCACTTTGTAAGTTGTTTTTCATAACACGAGGATCAGATGGGTTCCGTATCAGATTTTGGTTTTATTCATATAGAAAATTTTAATCATAAAATATAACAAATTTAATCAAGGAGCATGTACAACACTTATTATATTTAAATTTAATCTTAAAAATTCTTATTAATTTTTTAAAAAATAAGTCAAAATTATGAATATTATAGCTCTTTGTTAAATTTTTTGTAGGTAGTTGCTGCAATATTTGAGAAATCAAATTCGATGTTATTCAATATTTCCATAACAAAACTCAACGCTAAAAAATGATCGCCTCGTCAATTATAAAAACTATAATTAGCATTAATTAGAGAAATGATTATTTTAAAAATATAAAAAAAAAGTGTTTTTTAGTATAAAATAAAATGATTGAAATACGACGAAGAGTTTAGTGGTTCTATCAATTGTCATGTCTGATATTTTTAGATTCAAGCACACCATTTCAACGGTGGAGATTGATCTAAGTGAACCGTGATGATTATTTCAACATATGATCATATCATACCAATCAGAAAGGAACCAACGGTGGAGGCAATGGGAGGGTTCATATTCACATGCATCATGCATGCATATATGTATGTGAGTAGCATCATGCGCTTGTTTGTTTTCGTAATTAAGCCCACCCATCCATCATCACCAACCCTAATGCATCAATCCCTCTCACGTGTGTTGTTCTCCTAATCATTCAATGTGGGCCTCCAACTTCTAATTAACGGGCCTCATCTTCTTCTCCACATTCTTTTGTTTTTATATGATTTTATTTTATTCCCTAGTAATTAGTTAAATAGTTTATTTTAGCATGATTTTAACATTTAAATGTAAATTGTAATGAATGATTTTTGTAGTGTTGGTATTAATTAATGTTAATGAAGAACTTAAGGGAGGTGATGGAAAAGTGTGGACCACAAGAGATGGGCCTACTGACAGATGGAATGGGTTTGGGCCCATCTGTGTCTCTGTGAACCGTCCATGCAGCTGGCCTGGTCACTCTGGGCAGCCACCTGATCCAGCAGTTACATTATTTCGTAAAATGACAATTACATGATTGAAAATACCTTCTATACTTCTCCATCTCATGTTCTTCCAAATTCAAAATATTTGTTTCTTTACCATTATTATTTTATATTACGTGTATTTTTATTCTACAATTTTTTTTCATATTTTCTATTCAATTATAAAACGTTTTGTACTCAATATATATTATTTTTATTATACTTACTTGAAAAACTGAAAAATTATATTAATGGCATCTTTATTAATTGACAATATCACTTACGCGATAGTGCATCAAACTTAGTTAAACCGATTCATAATAATATTTTAATTTTTTTTTCTATTGAATAGTAGTAATAAAGGTTTGAAAAAGGTCCTAGCTTAGCTTCATACATCAGTCTACAAAATTCTTAAAATTTACCGAAAAAAAAAGAGAAGCTAAATTGAACTGCATTATTTATTTTTATCTAATTTGACTAGTTAGTGAATCATATAAGTTTAGGCTAAATCAGTCTATTTAAAAAAAAAAATTGTTAACATATATATGTCGAACTATTATATTTACAATTAGAATTAGTTTCATTCATTAAATTATATATATATATATATCACTTTTAATATTTTAAATTTAAAAACATATTTTTTATTTTATTTTTTAAAGTCGAATAAATTTATTTGTTCCACACCAAATTATATAGATAATTTAACATATGAGTTGATTTAATCTATAACATTTTTTACTTAACCACCAATTTTAACGCATTTAAGTAACAGAAATGATTTTTTTTTCTCTACTTAAAAGGTATGTATTATGGTAAATAACATCAAATGAAAGTCGTATTATAACGTTGATATGGATCAAATTTTGTTTAAAAAAGATTTTACATTCAAGTTTTCTAAATAAATAAAAGTATTAAAATAGGATATTTGATTATTAGACAATCTCTCCATCTTTTTTTCTTTTTCTGTTATATTAATATAAAGATAAAGATAAAAACATACTTATATCAACATAAATAAAATATAATGAGAAATAAATGTACAATAAAATAAGAAAAGTGAAGAAAATACAGTAGATAACTCACAGTAGATAACTCACTTAAAATTGTATTAGAAATGGATTTTTTTTAAAACTATATTATAAAAGAACAAAAGAAGTAATTTATATTTATAAAATGACAATAAAAAAGGAGTCGTTTGTTAACATGTTTATATCAGTTAAGTTTATATCATAATCAATTTAGTATAAGTAGGTTTAGAGTGAAAAACAATGAAACTATTTTTGTACTGTTAATTTGATCGGAGAAGAGTAAAAGTTGAAATCAGAGAAAATGAATGAGTTTGAGATGGTTTTCATTTTGTAATTCTCATCTGCACATGGACATTTTTCATAGAATTGGACTATTTGACAGAGGATTTTGTATACTTCGATTAGATCTTTACAATATTTAACAGGATCTGAATTTCTCAACGTATTTATGCTATAAGTTAATGGGAATCGTCACATAAATGGTCCATGTTTCAGACTCAGGAGGCATCAAATGGATTCTTCTCACCTCATTCGGTCACAAATGTTTTTCTAGTTTCACATAACAATGGCAATTAATTATGAAACTTTATACTTTAAATTCATTCATAACACATATTTTATGACTTATAAAGAACGTGTTTGTTTATGGTGCAAATATAGTCTATATAGGTTATAAGAGAAGAACAAATTAGAATGATGAACCACCACTGAACACATTAATTCTTCTTAATGCAGAGGAATGCTCTCTCATTTATCATGATTCTTTTCAGTTTGAATATACGATTGTATGCATGCTATAACTTACAAACTTTAACACTCATAAAAATAGCTTAGTTTTTTTTCGGGAAAAACAGTTGTTTAACATAGAGCTAAAACTACAAACATTTTTTTTATTCTCAAAAACATTTGAAATCAGAAAAAAGAAATCTTTCTCAAATATAGCAAATTGGTACAAGGTTTTTAAAGGGTTAGCAGGGGTTGGTTTATTTCCAAATAATGTTTTTGCTGGGTACTCTTTGTTTTTTCTTAGACAAATAAAACTTTGTTAAACATAAACAAATTATTATAGAATTAAGTTTACAAAAAAACACGTAGTTGTTTTATTTATGAATATGATGGTTGAGTCGTAAATTTATAATGTGTGAAATGGAAATATTTATCTTTATCGAAATAAAAATGAAGAAGAAGAAGGAAGAGTGAGAAATTGGCAACATGTGAAGTGGGTGCATAGGTCCAAGGGTGGCGAAGATCTGTCAGGTTAGAGCAGGATGTGTTGGGTACTATGACACACTGAAGCAAATTTCAACCGTAGAAATTCACATCAAATTATTTGGAAGGATTCTATATATTAATTAATAATTTTCTTTGATTTCATTTAGGAGCAGTGGGCGTAATTGATGACATGTCTTTTTTGCTCAATGCCTATCCCACGTGTCACAGACACCTAGAAACTTGGACTACAGCGGCAAGACAACATTATTTTATATATATGCTACCTTTTCTATAGTTTTTTCAAGTTAATAATAATAGTTATCAAAACCATAATAAGATTTTTCTCTTGAGCCAATAAAGGCAACCTCTGGTACCTTCACCTCACCACCACTCGATCGCATTGAGAAGTCTAATGATTGATTTTCAATAATCTCAAAAATCAAGATCACTCACTGTTATTGCTTCTGCAGATTTCCACTTTATTGCATACTTACAAATTCTTTAATTTAATCCTCTTCAGCTTCACCTTCCTTAGTGTCAAGGTAAGCTTTTCTTTATGTTGTTTAAACTTTCTCGTGACCTTTATGTAATGCACACTTCAGAGAGTTTGTAACTCAACATTTGACCCTTCACTTCTTAGCAGTGAGTTGAGATCACTGCAATGGCTTCTTCTTCTGTAACCTTGAAAGCCAATGCTCACTTGGCAAACTCAGAGAAAGGTCACCTTTTTCGTCAAGAAAGTAGCTTTCTTGGGGAAAGAGTAAAAGTTGGCCCCAACAACAGTGCCTTTGTGACGAATCAGTTGGCCAGATGTTCAAGAAGCCAGAAGAGGGTGAATCATGGTGTTGCATCTGCTATTCTCAGTTCAAACGATGCCAAAGAATCACTGGTTAGTTGAATTTGATTCTGGAGCTCACCTTCTACTTCTTGGACCTTTTTCTTTGTTTGTGTGGTTGCATTTTTATTTGGTGTGCTTTGAGTTTCAGTCCTTGCAAGTGCCTTCGTTCATGAGACGAAGGGTCGATCCTAAAAATGTTGTTTCCATCATATTGGGTGGAGGACCTGGGAAGCAACTCTTTCCCCTCACCCAACGTGCTGCCACACCTGCGGTAAGTGAATCATGGTTTTGGTCTGAATCCTAAGTTGTTTGTGCTGTGGTGGTTTTGGTCTGAATCTTAAGTTGTTCTTGTCATGTGTGTGGCATGCAATGCGTTTTCAGGTGCCTGTGGGTGGATGCTACAGGCTTATAGACATCCCTATGAGCAACTGCATCAACAGTGGCATCAACAAAATATTTGTGCTGACCCAGTTCAACTCTGCATCTCTCAACCGTCACATCGCCCGCACCTATTTTGGAAATGGCATCAACTTTGGGGATGGAACCGTGGAGGTACGTGCAACACCACCACTTTTGGTTACTGTGATTTACAGAGAAATATGAGCCACTATAAAGTTCTTCCTTGACCACTTTCAGTTTTGTGTTTCTTAATTATGCATGTGGTCACTAATTAAGCCAACCTCAACTCCAAACAGGTTCTGGCGGCTACTCAAACACCGGGAGAGGCTGGAAAGAAGTGGTTCCAAGGAACTGCAGATGCTGTGAGGCAATTCACTTGGGTATTTGAGGTGGGCGCGATTTTTTGTATACTACTTGGCCTTTTCTTTAAGCTCTTGTTCAGTACAATTATCACGTTTTGAGCTTCTCTACAAGTAACAGGGTCGTTGTTGCAGGATGCCAAGAATACACACGTTGAGAATGTATTGATCTTGGCTGGAGATCATCTATATCGAATGGATTACATGGACCTAATACAGGTTTACAGTGTAATTGTTTTGTATAATGGATACTATTTTTATTTTTCAAAAGTTTTCTCATTTACTTTGGTTACAAATGAACAGAGTCACGTTGATAGAAATGCTGATATCACAGTTTCATGTGCTGCTGTGGGTAACAGGTGTGTTTAGACAGAGGTGTTTCTTTTTGTTGCTTGATACTACCCCTCCTTTATAGAACAAATTATAGTTTTCTTATAAAAAAGGACCGGAGAAAGTACTATTATGCTAAGTATTGTGCTTAATTTATTTCCAGGATGAGTACATAGAAACAACTAACTTCCTGGTAACAAAAAAATTACCAATTTACTTGTCTGCTTTACAGCCGTGCATCAGATTATGGATTGGTTAAAGTGGATGATAGAGGCCGCATCATTCAATTTTCAGAAAAACCAAAGGGTGATGATATGACAGCAATGGTAATTCACAATCTAGCCTAATGTTACATCTTTTTTCTGTTTTCAAGTTATCTGGTAATTTTGTTGTGGCTGCTCACTGCTACAAAGAGAAAGAAAAGAAAATTACCATCCTCAATTTCAAGAGTCTTTCCTCCTTGTAGGAGTAAAAATCTTAGCATTATAGCATTTTCCCTGAACTTGCTGGACCAAAATAAGCCTCAAAACCTGATGTTTCATCCTTTTCTCCTTCTTGCCATAGTTATTTGATTTTTCTACAAAACTTTCTCCCACCATAATAATATGTTCATAATATATATTTGTCTGAGCTTAATGTACTCATGTATTCCTGTGCTATTCTCGCAGCAAGCGGACACCTCTCTTCTTGGGTTGTCGCCCCCAGATGCATTAAAGTCACCATATATTGCGTCTATGGGGGTTTATGTATTCAAGACAGATGTTTTACTCAATCTTCTGAAATGTAGGCATCCTACCTCCAATGACTTCGGATCTGAAATCATCCCTGCAGCTGTGAGGGACCACAATGTCCAAGTAAGAGAAAATTCCATTAATTTATCTTCTTTCAAATGTTTTTGTACATTAGAGTTCTAATTACACCTATGGAAGAAGTAAAAGAGTTACATGTTTGTTGTTTTTGCAGTCGTATTTTTTCAGAGATTATTGGGAAGACATTGGAACAATAAAATCCTTTTATGATGCTAACTTGGCTCTTACTGAAGAGGTGGGTTCAAGATGTTTATGGCTATCGTTTTTCTAATTTAATAGCTTTCCCATTCTGAGTGTAGGCAGTAGGCACCATGCCTTAGTTACGAGCCACAATACCAAAGATACATTACTGGTCCCTTTTTTGCACCCAATGTTCAGTAACATAGGCTTTCGGTCGAGTGTGAGGGCCAATAAAAAATGGTAAAATTGTAGCATACTAAATCGGAGGAGGCATGAATCAGTTTAGTATAACTAATAAGCAAGAGTACTTACTATGGCTCATTATGCAGAGGCCTAATTAGTAGTTACAGTGAAACTCATCTCAATTAGCTCCTATAATGTTGCAAGTTATCAGTATTCAGTGTCATTTCTGTGTTTATTAAAACTAATACTCGTCTGCTCTATGTCATTCTCTTGCAGAGTCATGAGTTCGAATTTTATGACCCCAAGACTCCCATTTACACATCTCCTGGATTTCTACCACCAACTAAGATTGACAAATCCCGGGTATGACATTGATAAAATTCCACCTCATAATATGTTAGTAACATCATGCAATTATTTGAAAAAGAAGAGTAAGATCATGAAATGTCTTGCTCATTCTGTTTGAGTGGCTTTGGTAGATTGTGGATGCCATTATCTCCCATGGATGTTTCCTGCGAGAATGCACAGTCCAACACTCCATTGTGGGTGAACGTTCACGTTTGGATTATGGAGTTGAAATTCAGGTAACCTACTTCACATTCTAGACCTGTGATGCTACACCACCCCACTTAAAATTCCTCTTAACTGAAACCTTCTTTTGCAGGACACTGTAATGATGGGAGCGGACTATTACCAAACTGAATCCGAAATTGCTTCTCTCCTGGCAGAGGGGAAGGTCCCAATTGGGATCGGAAGGAATACCAAAATTAGGTAATTTTAACGTTTGTGGGCCTGAAAAGTTAAAAGTAAATGAAGTTGTTCACATAATTTGTTTTCTTTGTTGAAGGAACTGTATCATTGACAAAAATGCAAAAATTGGGAAAGATGTCATCATCAAGAACAAAGATGTAAGCGTGATTTTACCTTTGATCCTGTTTTACAGTCACTTGTTTTCTGGTTTAAGCAACCTATTTGTGTCTTAACTAGCAAATCAAATACTTTCTCTCTAGGGTGTTCAAGAAGCAGATAGACCGGAAGATGGGTTTTACATTCGATCAGGAATCACCATCATAGCGGAGAAGGCAACAATAGAAGATGGCACTGTCATATAAAAGGATAGCGCTTATGTCTTGGGCGGGTTGCCCAAAGGCGCTCGGTGAAAGAAGCATTGTGAGGAACACACTCAAACGTCTTTTCGGGCAGAATGCAATGCTGTGTTAGGTGACAAAGGAGAAATCAGAGCACCCGATTTTCTATTTGTAAAATAGAATTTCCCCCACCATCACTACATGTAGAAATAGAATGAATAAAACATGAAAATCAACTTGCATGAAAGCAAATAAATTGAAGGACCAATACTGAGCTACGAAGTTTATTTACCCCTTTGTAAAATATTGTTTTGTTTTCTCACTAAAGTAATAGAGAATGAGTCAGCGGACTCATAACCATCCGTTCTTGTTTACAGTTATACGCTAACTGAAGCACTAATGACGAGAGTGTGATGAAAATAGTGACAGTATAAATGAACGCCAAATTTCTCAGGAAAATGACACTATCGAGTTATTTCAGGAGAAAAGGATAGATACGAGATATCATATGATACTATAAAAAGAATAGTAATTATGCTGTTATTATAGTGACTGATATGTTAAGGTGTCTACGTATAATTAATAAATAGTTTGGAAGAGTTTTGTCAAGATAATGTCTAGTGGAAGGAATTATTATCAGATAACGAGGATAAAGTGGTTTTCATATTCATATAGCACTGTATTCATAAAGTGTGGTTAAATATTGCATCATTTTTGTAATTAAACAATGTAGATCTATAGTAAATAATTTCTCCATTGAGGAGAAGTTATTATGAAGAAATGGAGACGTGGAAGTTGCGAGTTTGAAGAAAGTCAAAGTCCTAAATGTGCGGTGAGAGGCACAGGTGGTGAGTGAGGAATGTGAAAAGTAAGAGTTAAGCTAAATTAAATGCATGGAGTTTAGCGCATGGAGAAGAAGAAACGAAGACAATGCAATCTAGGAAGATAGTGGAAGGGTTGAACGTCTCGGAGGGTGGGTTAGAAGACAAGGAAAAGAACCTAACTTCAAGCCTCGGCAATGGTGATAACCAACACGTGCAGATTGATTCTGGCTCCGCCCTTCAACAATTTCTTGATCACATACCCATTAGTTCAATAGCTGGCATAAAAAATTCACCTGGTACGTTTATATTTGTTGCCTACTTGTGTTTTTGTTCAAGAATCAATGCATGTCGTGAACATTATATGATTCAATACGTCTCCTGTCCCTTGTATCTGAAGTTTTGGAATTGAAAGCCGGAGACAGTATAAGGGATGCAATTCATATGTTGTACGAAAAGGACGTCTTTTCTGCAGCAATTGTTGACGTATTAGACTCCAATGCGAATAGCGTAACGTTTTCAGATCAGTACATTGGTCTCGTTGATTTTACAAGCATGGTTCTTTGGTGCCTTGAGGTATTACTTGTATTTTTAGGAAACCTTCTATCTCACGCCATTCTAATTAAACATGTGCTATTTAAAAGGAATATGGAAAGATCATGAGTGATACCACGGAAAACATTCACAAAGATCTCAAGTACAACGGCTTTTTCTCCATCCTGGACCAGATTCCTCAGATTGGGCAAACCAAGGTTTCCTGCGTTTTCTTTATGCTACTTTTACTCTGAATATCTTTGAGATTAAAGTCAACTTATACTTCTTAAGTTGTAGAGTTTAATGAAAAAAAAAAAATCTACAAATTTGAAGATCTTTTCAGTTCATTTAATCTTTTTCTCTCTCCTACAAGATCTCAAAAAGAAATTTATTCAAAGCTTTATTCTGTCCTTGCAAACCATGCCCAAAATTTGTGTTTGAAAGACTTTTGCAGTGATAGGAGGCTTGGAATGGATCTCATTATAAGCATGCAAAAGCTGTCCACTTGAACAATTGTTAATTTTAAGTTACTACTCCAATATTACTAGATTAGCGAGTTGGCCAGATCATTCCTCTGGGAACCATTTTTCCCCGTAAACTTGGATGATACGGTTTTGCATGCACTGCTACTTCTCTCTAAGCATCGGGTGCACGTTTTGCCGGTCATTCAGCAACGTGAAGATGGACTCATCGGTTTTGTTACACAGGTATCTGCTGAGTTAAGCACAGGTTTAGAATTATGGGGTGAAGCACAGATATCTTATTGTAATATGCTGCTTGTGCTTTTCTGCTAGAATGCGGTAGTCCAACACCTTCTTCAATCAAGTGAACTAGAGTGGTTTGATAACATTGCAGACAAGAACTTGTCAAATTTGCGGTATTCAACTCACATTCCTTAATGTACATACATGATGCATCCATTCTCCACTTGTTCAAGTGAAATGGCAATCTTGCTTTGTTGCTCTTTGACCCTTTTCTTATCCTTGCAAAGATTTGAAGGCCAAGAAAATCCCAGTTGTGTATTTGCGGACCAAAGTGTCGCAGATGCTCTGAAGTCGCTCTGGCAAAACCAAACTACTCCAGTAGCTGTGGTAGATCGAGAAACTAAGAAGCTCCTTGGCAATGTGAGGAAAAGTGATGTTTATATTCTTGTAAGGAATAATGACCTCTTTAGAAGTAGAACGTAAGTTCAAGACATGTCCTCTTTCTCAGTATTGCTGTAACCAATATGATAGAGATGGCTATTTATATGCAATGACAGGATTTTAACTGTGGGGGAATTCATTCACATAGAGACTGAGAAAGCAAAAACTAAGCCAAGCATTGAACATGATCATGGGGCTTTTCTCACAGCAGGAAGTCTTCGGCTGAAAAACAGCTTCATACCCAGAATGGACTTGCCAGTTGCCATCAAGGAAAATGCAACGCTCAAGCAAGTAATGGAGCATACCACAGAGACTAACAGCAGTTTCAGCTTTCTGCTCAACGATAAGGACCAAGTTACAGGTTTGCTCACATTGAGAGATATAATTCTGCTGTTTGGCCCCCCATGTGTTAATTCTACCATTAATGGAGGTGGCTTTTTTGAATTTGCCTTGGAGCAAAGTGGATGTCAAGTGAAAAATGGAACTATGATTCGTAATCATTGATCTGATACAGCAATCTTTAAAGACTTAGGCTCATCAAGGCCTACAAAATTCATGCCACTTTTGGGAAGATGCAGTGTAATCTTTACCGTTTCTGCATTACCTATGATTTTGTGTTCTAAGTTCTTGACATATTTCATAATTTTGCCAAGTCTTAGGACTGTATACAGTTTTCCCGCTTCTGGCACCGTGAGAAGAATCCGATATCCCCAATAGTCCTTTAATCCGCCTTCTGCAGATTCCATCTTACGAAGAACAGTTGCCATTGCCACAGCTACTGTGTTTTTACTTTGCATCATTATCTGCACAGCATAGGAAACTATGTACGGATGCAGGAAGAAGGGTCAACAACTATTTCTTCATGTATCATCATGGGTAATAATACACTAACCACCCAATTTTTTATAAATCCACATTACAATTCTTAATATTATTATTTTAATATTTTTTTATATTATTTAATTTTAAATTTATTTTTTATTATATATATTAGTTTCTAAACACATCACAGCTAAAGTGTATACAGCTGTCAAATTATCATTTTCCTTTCATGAATTAAACCATATGAGCTAGAAAAAAAACAAAAGAGAAAATGAACTGATTATTAGCATTCAGAACAAATACAAAATTGTGGAATAAATTATAATTTTATATTTAAGTTACATAATTAATCGACATTTCCATGGCTCTAAAATTGACATGTTTTTAGTCCGGTTAAAAAAATCGTTATTCGTGAACCCAAGTAGTTGTTTGTAAGAAATAAAAAAAAAAGTAATCTATTAATATCCATAGATCCATCCAAGGAAATAATCTCTCTTGATTTTGAGAGTTATCCTCTCATTCATATTCAAGTGTGGAGTTCTATCAAATGCACTTTCAAATGTTAAATAAACTTCTATATCTTACCAACCCAACCCAACTACATTTATATAAGTTGGATCATTGAACTAAAATATAGAATTTAATTGGATTTATTTCACAACTTCAATTAGAATCGGATCGAGTATCCAATTAATGAGTTTTGAATCTTATTAATTCAACCTAACTTATTTACATATTATATTAATAATAATATAAATTGTTAGCTAAAGATAGTAATTGGAGACATATTTTTCTTGTGATAATGTTATTTATGATAATTAACTATATTTAAGTACTTTATTGTTTTCCGTTTTTAGTTTTATTTTAATTTTCAAAATGTATTATTATTTTCATTGTTTTTTAGTGATGTGATTCTTTGTTATTCTTTGCCAAACCATTGTTCAATGATATGATTTTTTTGTTCTTCTTTGAAGATCTATTAGGCCAAGATGCACACTAATATCCTCATACATATTAATCTATTGATCACGTCATAGCTACATAGGGACTACTTCTTTATGCACCTCATCACTTTTTCAGTTCCAAAATTACCTTTAGTAAAAGAATAAAAATAGAAGCAATATTTTATATTATAGATTATGTAATCTAGAAGTAAAAAATTATCACTTCTGGATTTTCCTACTTCGAAGATTACATAATCTGGAAGTCAAAAATTTGCACTTCTGGATTACGTAATTCAGAACCTATTTAACAACTCACAAATTACGTAATCCAGAACTTATTTAAGAAAATAAACTTACTGAATTATGTAATCCAGTATCACTTTCAGATTACGTAATCTGGAAGTCGTAATTTTTGACTTCTGGATTATGTAATCCCTAAACCCTAAACCATATTACTTATATTTTTATCTTTTAACTTAAGGATAATTTTGGGAATTTTAAAATTTATGGAGGTGGCTGAAGAAATGATGGAGGTGCAGGAAGAAGCAGTCTTAATAGGATCAAAACTAAATTAAGAAAGGCCACTTCTTCCTGCACCTCTACAAATTTCTTCCTGCACCCCCTCACTTTCAGAAAAGATTGTTTTGCCCCTTTAAAATATGATTTCTGGATTGTTCTTTCCAAAATATTTCTGGAACGTCTTTTCCAGAACATGTTTTATGAATTCCGGATTTATAAATCCAGAATGATTTTTTGTCTTCTGAATTTTTTATTCCAAAAATATTCTTTGCTTATGGAACCACGGTAATTTTAATATTTTTGAAAAATATAGGGATGCAGGAAGAAAAGTGTAAAAATGCAGGAAGAAACACCCATTAAGAAAAGGAAGGTACAAACAAAGTCAGGCAAATGCTCCCTTCACCCAATCATTTTTAACCTGCACCCAACATATTTTTTAATTTCCAAAAATGTCCTTAATTCCGGAAACAAAAATTCGGAATTGAAAATAATATATTCTGGAAAAATAAATCTGGAAGTAATTATTGAGTTTCGGAAATAAAAATCTGGAAACCAAAATTAAAATTCTATTTTGGACAAAAAAATCCAGAATTGAAAAATAATACATTCCGAAAAAAAAAATCCAGAAAAGAAATAATTGTGTTTCGGAAATAAAAATCCGGAAACAAAAATAAAAAATCAATTCCAGATAAAAAAATCCGTAATATAAAATTTCGTTTCGGAAAAAAATATCCAGAACACATATTTCGGAAATTTTTTTTAAGGACAATTTCGTCTTTTCCGCTAAGATCGGGTGCAGTGATATGGTGCAGGAACCAATTGCCACAAAGTCACGCCCATAATGTATTGGGCCGACGGGCAAAGCCCAATTCAAGGAACCATGCAAAAGAAAGACAATATTATAAGGGGAATAACCTTCAAATTTTTATTTTCTTTAGAAAAGTTATAGCAATTTTTTTAGAAGCAATGAGAAGAGAAATTTAAAATTGAACGTACCCTCGGAATAGCATCAGACTAAAATAACCATTTTAAAATAATTAACTTTTGCTTTTATCCAGCAGTAGAATATATTGCATTTTTTTATAATTAATTTGAATTTTAACATTGAAAGTGAAAATAAGAAATAATTGTTTTTATTACAATGTTGATTTTAGTTGTGAAAATTAGATGCAGTGTTGAAGGGTAGAGATGGTAAGTAAGTAAGAAAGAAGGTAGTGAGTGAGTTAGCATTAGAATCAGAAAACGTATAACATAAAAGATGAAACAGAAGCTAAGTTACCACTTGGATCCTCTTAACATGACATGAGACACAGGTTGACGGAACCAAACATTCAAACCCAACCTATCCACCTTGTAGAGTAGATCCGCTCATTCAGGTTTGCTTCCATTCTTCTTCGTTTCTCTTTCTTTCTTTTCTTTTCTTTTCTTTTCTTTTCCACCTTCTTAGGGTTTCTTTTCCTCCCAGATCTCCTTTCCCCTGATTTCCTAAACCTCAATAAATAACAATAACAGTACGCGATTGTTTTCGTTTGTTGGGATTCTAAACTTGAAGCGTCGGAATCCTTTGGAATGGAGGGAAGTGGCGGTGGCGCTTCTCCGTCGTCTGCGCCGGTGAAGCAATATTTGCAGGAGTTCTCTAAGCTGTTTCAGTACTATCTGGACAAATCTACCCCCCATTCCGCCTACAGATGGATTGGGACATTGGTCATGGCATCAATCTACGTCTTGCGTATTGTTTATGTGCAGGGGTTTTACGTTGTCTCTTACGGCCTCGGAATCTACCTCCTCAATCTCTTGATTGGTTTTCTCTCCCCTTTGGTTGATCCAGAGCTCGATCCCTCCAACTCCCCTTTGCTTCCAACCAAAGGATCCGATGAGTTCAAACCCTTCATTCGCCGCCTCCCTGAGTTTAAGTTCTGGTAACTTTTCACACACACTCTAACTCTCCAAGTTATGCTAATTCGGGATTTTTTGTATGCCCGTTTATGGTCCAGTTTGTAGTTGCCTGAGTTTAACTTATTGCACGTATAGGAAATAGGAAGATGAAGCGAATTAAACTTAGGGTTCTTTTGGAAGAGTTTCTCCATAAGGAATACATGAAAAAGGAATACAAAGAAAGAATAATGACATAAGTTAATTATAGCCTATGAAATAATTAATTTTTCTCATGTAGAAGTTTTTATTGAGAACTCATCTTAAAATTAGCTTATGTAATAAGTTACTGCTTGGATAAACTACTTCTCAGTAATCACTTATAGAACAAGAAAACTAGATGCTAAGATGAATTAAGGGTTAGTTTTTGGATACGTAAATACTTCTAAAAGAAGAAAACATGAAATATGTTTATGTAAAAACCATAGTTGGCTTATTTATTATTTAATTTAATATGTTTATGTAAAAGTTTTAGTTTAGCCGAAATCTATTTTCTAACCAATGCATGAACTAATTTGAGTTTGTGGAACAATTTGTATTTTTTTTATTAAAAGTATTAATAGAGAAATTTATCCACCAAATAAGTCGTTAGTTTCTCCTGTAAATTAAAATCAGTTTTTGGAATTAATTGAGGCGTATAAATGAGAAAGTTTTATTAATTAGTTTTAAGGGAAAAACTCAATTCCTTTTATCCTAATTTCTTTTTCTGTAAGTACTTACTGGTAAGTTATCTAACTACAGTCTAAATTGGAAGTGATTTCGGTGGTGTGACTTCATTTGTATATGTAACTTCTTTATTTATTAAAATTGGTTGTTGTTTTTCATGCGTGTGAATTTTGTAATGGGTGTAGGTATTCTTTCACCAAGGCTCTCTGCATAGCGTTTGTGATGACCTTCTTTTCCCCGTTTGATGTCCCTGTCTTTTGGCCTATATTACTCTGTTACTGGTTTGTTCTCTTTGTCCTTACAATGAGGCGCCAAGTTGCACACATGATCAAATACAAATATATCCCATTTAACTTGGGGAAGCAGGTTGGTCTTATTCTTAGATTTCCCTTCCATAGTTTATTTGTACAATTGTTAGTATTTCTCTCGTAACTTAAGTCCAGCACAAGTAAGATTGGCTGTTTTATTTGTATCCTTTCTTCCTGAAATATAACACACTGTTTCTTTTAATATTTGGCAGAAGTATAGCGGTAAGAAATCTTCTGCAGGTAGCAGTGGCTCTCGAGCAGACTAAAACTTGGCTCTCACGATGAGGATCTACTGTGTTAGGATTTCTGAACAATCAGGCTAGTTAATTCCCCCTCCACCTTTTTATGAAAGAATTTGTATTTAGGGTATTATGGATGCGTATGCATTATGCAGTACAGAAAATCTTATTGCCCACTCTTTATCATATTACACATGAAGACGTGCTAATATTGGTACACATGTATTGATTGGATTTTCTTGTAAATCTCAGCTTGTATTCTTGAATTTGTCATAGTGGAATTTTTCCAATCCTGCAAAGTTGATCTGTCGCTTTAGGCTTTCTGTCTGCCCCAACCATACAGTTAAAGATTAGATAGGGTGTTGATTTGAACACCATCACCGAAAGTAGAGAGATTGGTGGATAGATTCAGGTTTCCATTTCCATCACCGAAAGCAAAGTTGATAAGCTGTCTAGACATCCATTTCCATTTGGATGGAAGAGAAAGACCTTAATTAGGAAAGTCATCAGCAAAATATGTGGACATATTATCCTAATGATATGGCCTTTACAAACATACATTGAAATTATATTTTATTTATTATATTGATCTAAATAATTAAAATTTAATGCCTTTATTTGGATATATGGGAATGAGTTAGTGGAAAGAGGAAAGAAAAAACTTGAAAAGTTGAATCCTTTAAATCTAGGAGAAGTAAGTGGAAAGTGAAAAGAAAAAGTTGAAATATATAGAAAGTTTTTATCTTTCCATTCTTCTCTCTTCAGTTTTCCTTCATCCATGCAAATAATTCTCTCTCTTTTTATTCTCTTTTCCATTCCCTTATTTTCGATCTCTTTCATTTTAAGAGTCATTTTAAATTAGTCTTCACCAACTCCCTTCAATAAAATTTTATTATTTCTATCATAAAATATTTCATCATTTAAGTGTTATTTTACAAGTCGAAAATGTTTTTATTTTACCTTAACAAAGTTTCATGTTTTTTTAATCAAGTTTTAACGTTCATGTTATTCATTTTAATTAATGGTCAGCATTGAAGACTTTTTTTCACAGGTTAACTTTTATGTATTACTCAGCTTGATCCGATACATTTCTAATGTAATTTTACTCCACGAATTATCTGTGATAGAATTTGAATAAAACTAAAGTAACAGTCTATGGACATCCAAATAAAGTTACATTGGTTTAACGTGGGAGATCATAATATTTTTTTAAAAGTAAAAGTAACATTATATTCATAACAAATTATATAGGTGTTGGAATATTAATTGGTAATTTTTAATTAAATAAAGTCTCAACAATATTAATAATTGATTCTAACATTAAATAATTTATTTCAATACCATGATTAAAAAAAAAATCATAGTTAAACATCCCTATTTATATTAAATTAAACATAAAAAAATTTATAATCAAATGAGTAAATAAGTGTATTATATATATATATATATATATATATATATATATATATATATTAAGCTTTTGTTTGAGGATTAGTTACAAATATTAAGTAGTGATATTGTACTGGTCGGTATTGGAAGAGTCAATATCGACATAGGTGACCGACCGTCCGAGTCAAAGGACACCACACGACATGCAATAAATGATAGTAAAGACAGTTACAATAGCACTTAATCAGTTATAATTCGTGTTTCGAAATACGCGAGAAGTATTTCTGACAAATAAGCTACAAACCGATTAACTGAAAGGGGGCACAAATATCCTTCAGATGTTCCAACATACATATATACCAATATACCTCCTTATTAATCAGGGATCATGATGCACATCAACAAATAATTGAAATCCGGTTCATCATAATAAGGGTCCAAGACCAACACTATAAATAAACCCTATGTGGAGGTGTAAGATACGCTTTTACCAATTATCAATATATACTTTTTACACATAGTACTTTCTTGATCGTCGGAGTACCTTTTTTAGGTCACCCCAAACCGAGCATCAACATTTGTGGAAGGAGACTCAAAGGAAGGAATCAGAGGATCACTGACACGTCAACAATTGTACGCCCAATCTCAAGTACTATCTAGGCCCTCTTTGCCTATACAGGTACAATTAGAGCTCACCGTGGGCCGAGATAGTAGTCAATTTCAGCAACAAGTATAAACCAACAACAATGGTGTCAACAAGGAACAACGCTAACAACAATCAAGTCGCGGACGAGCAGATCGCACTGATCCAAGATTTCCAGGCACAAATGGACGACATACGACAAAAAGGCATTGAATACCAGTTGTGGAATGAAGAGGATCGACATCAGAATGAGGAGGAGGTACTTCTTCTTAAGGAACAGAATAAAGAGTTAAAGCAACGACTTGATGGGCGTGAACGAAAATACTAGTCTTGAACACAGACTCATCAAAGTTCTAAGCACACTCCCTCGCCCGACAACGATGAAGACACAAGAGGACATCCTTTTACGGGTGAGGTCATAGACACACAACTCCCCTCCAAGTGGAAGGGACTGACTATTAACCTCTATGACGACTCCACAACGTCTTCAAAACACATATAACCCTTTATACAATCAACAAAGTCGTATGGTGTAAAGTTTTTCCCACTTATATCCAAGAAGGGCCCCTCGGCTGGTTCACCCAGCTCCTTCCTAACTCTGTGGGTAGCTTTAAAGTCTTGACGGTTAAATTTCACCACTCAGTATGCAACACACCTCATCCATGTCCCTCCTTAACGTAAAGCAAGAAAAGGGGGAATATTTGCGGGCGTTCATGGATAAATTCAATAATGTCTCGATGAGCATTAGGAACCTCATGCCAGAATTAGCCATGCATCACCTAGTCTCGGCAATCCGATCGGGCCGATTCACCGAAAGCTTGATTAAGAGACCTGCCAAAGACCTTGATGAATTGAGGAACCGCACAACCAAATTCATGCAGATAGAGGAACATACCAACTATCACAAAAGCATTCGATCCGAGAAAGGAGAAAAAGCGAAGGAGAAAGACAGGGGGAATCGACCTATATCAGGTCGGTCAGATCGTTTCAGAGAAAATCGGGGACCTCGATTTCTTAATTACACCCCATTGACTGCTCCAAGGGGTAGAATTCTGGACAAGGAGCTACAAGCCGAATTAATCCCGGCCCTATGGCCATCACAAATTCCGCAAAATGTTGTTACGTCTAAACATTGTCAGTACCATCGCAATTACGACCATACGACCGAGGGATGTCAAGCACTAAACGACAGGATAGAAGAACTCATCCAAGCTGGCCACCTGCGCAAATTCATTAAGATCGACACTAACTCGTACCGATCTCCACAAAGGGAGGCTACCTACTTAGGAGTCGTAAAGAACAATACGATTGGTGTGGATGAGAAGGCTCATGTCGTTTTGATGACAACCAGCGTCCAGCAAAGCATAGAAGAAGAAGTGAGAGCCTAGTACGAAGGACTCGACCGCGAAGCGAGGGTCTTAGGAAGAACGATTGAACAAGACGCGGCGCCCAAGAGGTTATCAATACTATAGCTGGTCTGATCCCATTCGAAAGCACTGGATGAGAAGTAAATATAATCGCAGAAGGCTTTGTTGGAGGCGAATGCTCCAATTCTACCCGAAAGAAGCACTTTTGGGTCGTTCTATCGGTCCATTTTGTATCCACCAGAAGTCGACTGAGGATGCCCTGGATCACATTCATTGACGAAGATTTCACCGCAATCGACTCGGCTCAGGAAGACCCCATCGTAATCACCGAGGAGATAGATAAGTTTACCATTACCAAGGTTTTGGTGGACCAAGGCAGCTCGGTCGATATTCTGTATTGGATGACCTTCAAGAAAATGAGGATTCCAAAGTTAGAAATTCAGCCATATGATGAATAGATTGTCGAATATTTAGGGGAACGGGTATACACAAGGGGATTCATCGACCTGTATACTACGTTCGGGAAGAAGGATACCTTCGTAAAACAATAAAAATTAGGTATTTACTTGTAAATGCAAATACCTCTTATAATATACTACTTGGACTGTCGTCCATAAATCGTCTGCAGGAAATAATGTCTACTCCTCAACTAGTGATGAAGTTTTCTTCAACAGTTGATGACATTGTAACGGTTCATGTGGATAAAAAAACAATCTGCGAATGTTACATGGCGAGTTTGAAGATTGAGTCAACCAGTCGTTTGTACAAAGCCTCACCGCAGGAACGTTCTCGAGAAAGGAGGGGATGGTCGTCTGCATACAGGGAGCCGATCAGGAAACGTTCCCGAGAAAGAATAACAAAATAACACATGATCACTCTCATTGATCTTGATCCTCGACTCAACGAAGCCTGTATTGAACCGTGTGAGGACCTTCGCCCTTTACCTCTTTGAGACGACGAACACAAGACGCACATTGGAACGTCCCTAAAACCGGACGATAGCAAGTTGGTAAGACAAACCTTGGTTAATAACGCTGATTTGTTTGCTTGGACAGTTGCCGATATGCCCAGGTTGAGCCTGGATTTTATTACACATCATCTCTCTATTTACAAAGAAGCCAAGCCAAAAGCTCAGAAAAAATGAAAGATGGGGGAAGAAAAGCGTGTGGCCGCATGACAAGAGGTCGAGATGTTGGTGAAAGTCGGCTTCATCAAAAAGGCGCACTACACTACATGGTTGACCAACGTGGTTGATGGCAGAGCCTCCAGCCACACACAACCACATAATAAGGAGGATGAAGACCTAGAGGTTGTTTATTGATTTAATTGCAAATATGGGTCTAATTGGGCTTTTGTTTATTTTTGTAGGTCCAATCAAGAGGAAAACTCTAGGGTGAAGGAATGTACAAACATATCCAAGAAGACCTCTAACTTATCAAAATTAGAGCTTTGGCTAGAAGAACACAAGAAGACTGAGTTTCTGCTAACTAGTCAACATTATTTGTGGGTCAAACTTTAGCTTAAATAAATTGTATAAAGTTGTTTAGGATTTCACGGGCCATGTATAGGGCCTAGTAGCATAAAATAATTGGACCAAATATTTGGGCCAAGTAGCATAAGTTTTTGGGCTTGTATTTGGGCCAATGGTAAAATATGACTAGTTAGGGTTAAAAGTGACTAGTTAGGGTAACAATTGGGCTTCTTTGAGCCCAATGTAACCCTAAAATGTCTAGGGTATATTGGAGAACGAAAATCACCTTGGCATGGAGCACATGGACATCCACATGACAACATAGGAGTGAAGAGGATTTAGCATGGAAGGTGTGAGCTAAACATGGAAAGCATGACTCCACATGGCACCTTCTCATTGGAGAGTTTTATTTTGAATTTTCAAATTTTGGCTCCAAAAATGTTAAGCTCTCTCGCCTATAAATAGAAGATGCTTGACTATCATTTTTCAAGATTAATGAATGAGTGAAATTGCTGCCAAAATATTAAGCTTTTTATCACTCTTATCTTGCCTCTTTAGGATAGACACTTTAGTCTTCAACTCTCCACCTAGCTCAAGTGATTAGGTCATCTATCACTCTCCATACTTAGCATGCACCTCCAAGGAAACCGCAACCTCCATGTGAGCCTCCTTGCACGCCTCCTCCGTTGAAGCTTCTGCCAATCCTTTCCAAAATTCAATTAAAGAATTCGGTCATGAAGGCAAAAATCCATCATTTGGTATCTAGAGCCATGGTTCTTCAAGAACTAAGTGTGTCTTCTATTCTTTTAATTTCTGTGTTCTTATTTCTGTGTTGTTCATCATGTTCTTGAATGTCTTTGCTATTTTTAATTTTGATTTAGTATATGTTGCTGTTTTTAAAATCCTGTACGGTTTAATTGGTTCAATTTGTTCTTGAACTTCTAAATTCAATTGTGTTTAGGTTCCTAATTGTGTGTGATGTTCTGTTTTTATTGTAATTGAGTCTTCTTGATATTTCAATTGGTGCATATTGTTTGGTTTGAGTCATTTTAAATTTTTGATTCCAATTCAGTTTTTTCAAGTCATGTTTCTTCCATAATGTCATCAATTCCAAGTTGTGCTGATTTTTTCTTGCTTTGGTTGCTTGTTTTAATTTGAGTGCAGTTTTATATTTCTGTATTTGAGCTTTTAGTGCATTTTTATTTTTAGATTTGAGTTCATGCTTGTGTGTTAAATCCATACAAGTTCATATACATCAATTCCATTGTGTCTTTGAAGTTTTTCAATTTTGTTTTTAATTACAGTGTAGGTTTCCTCTGTTTCACTGAATCTGTGCTGGCTGAAAATGTTTGTGAAAATTAATTTCGTTGTTGAAAAATTCTGAGATTCTAGATTTGAGTAGTTTGAAGTGTTAAAAAAAAGTGAAGCAAAATTCAAAATACAAAAAAAAATGATAAATGAAATACATACAAAGTGTAAAATGCTAACTCTAGAAAGAAAGTGAAGCGACAGTGTTTTTGAAAAATTTATCATAATTAACTGGCGCACTATTTTGACATAATTTCAGTGCCTAATTTGAGTTAAGACATTGAGCTTTCTGTGGTTTAAATTTCACATTCAAATTTGAAATATCCAGCTCAACATAATTTGTTAAAGTCACACAAATTTCACATCAAAATTCCAATAATGTTGTTTTTGGTTTTCTTCATCCAAATCTAGTACCATTCTTTACGTTCAATTTGTGTGCCACCTTTTATTGAGTACCTTAATTTGTTTGCTTGTCATTTGCATTAAATACTCTTTCAAGTCTTGTCATATATTAATTCTCTTTGTTGTGGTCCAATTTTAAATTGAGTTTTTGTTGCTTTAAAATTTGTTTGACCTCTTTCTTGGTGGAGGTAATTAAAAAAGTGCCTTGGTGAGTTTTGGAGCTGAAATTTTTGGTGAGAGCTATATCACTAAAGAGGTGCAGATTTGAATACTCAAAGTTGAATATCCTAAAGAGGTATAACAAGGGGGACAACAACAAGCTAGCATAAAAATATACACAAAGGAGTTACAAAAAAGAAGGAGTGCATAAATTAGGGCTCAAAATTTTTGGTGCTTCAAAATTTGACGATTCAATTTTCATTGTATTTTCTTTGAGTTGTATCTTGAAAAAACTGTGATCATTTAGTGGATTAATTGCGCATTAGACGGTGAATGTGTCTTCAATGGTTCTAAGTGCCTAGAAGCCTCACCTTAGGATACGTCTAGTTTAAAGCTTTCTAGTTAGCAGTTTTCAATTGTGTTTGTGTTTATTGCTTTGCATTTTGCTTTCTTGCATAAAATTGTGCTTTCATTCTTGATTGTGCTTTAAGTGAATTACTTAGAGAAAAGTTTGTGAAAGTTTTGAGGGATAGAATCTGGTTAGGAAAAGCTTGGTACCTAAGTGATCCAAGTGATCCACCTCCCTTTTCTGGGAATCTACCTACATTACTGCACCTATCTTTCTTGTGGTAAATTTCTTTTAACACATAACTTTAAACATGTCTTCTCATTCTTCTAGTCCAAGTGAAAGTGATAAAAATTCTATAAAATCTGTTATAAAACAATTAGTCAAAGACTTTCAATAACTATCATATAGACAATTGCAACATGAGGCCCAACTTAAAGAAGATAAAAAAGAAAGGGATGCTCATTTTGCTATATTAGAAGAAGAGTTGAAAGTTGTTAAAGAAAAGGACGAATACATCAAAAAAATAAAAAGATCTTCACATGCATCTAGCTCTAGGTTTAGTGATTCATATGGTGAAGAAAGCCTTATAATGAATGAATATTATCAACCTCAACCTAGGAGAGTTAAAAGAGAAAGAAAAGAAAACTCAAAGGAGGTTAGGGTAGATCTACCTCATTTCTATGGAAAATAAAATGTTGAAACATATTTAGATTGGGAAATGAAGGTAGAACAACTTTTTTGCCTACCACCATGTGAGTGAGGAAAGAAAAGTACCCTTAGCCACCCTAAGTTTTCAAGGTAATGCTATGTATTGGTGGACTGCCCTTGAGAAAGAAAGGCGCCTTCATAAGGACCCTCCCATAGAGTATTGGAATGATCTTATGGGAGCCTTAAGATGCCGTCATATTCCCTCCTACTACAATAGGAAGTTGATGGACAAGCTCCAAAGACTTCATCAAAAAAATCTAAGTGTAGAAGAATATTGACAAAAGATGGTGTTATATATAATAAGGGTAAGTATATAAAAGAAACATCTCTAGAACCTTCCCAAAACCTATCCAAATATGAGCATATCTCACACACTCGAGCTAGAGAAATTCAGTGTTTTAAATGTCTTGGTAAGAGTCGTTTAGCATCTTAGTGTCCCAATGAAAGAACTATGATCTTAAGGGACAAAGATGAATATAGTAGCCAAGAAGAATAAACTAGTGAGAGTGAAGAAAATGAGAAAAAAAAGAAAGAAATAGAAAATCAAGGGAAAGTCCTTAGGGACCAAGCTAAGGCGTGGGAAAAAAGTGTTCCTTTCCACAAGATCATTCAGAAAGAAGAAAAATTTGAAAATAAAATTGAAAAGATACTTCTATCTAAACAACCTTCAGGCCTCCTTGTTTGTAAAGGAACACTTACATGCACCGCCACACTTGCTGAAGTTTGTTAACTACCTCCTCAAGTCAAAAGAATTTTAAAAGAATTTGGGGATGTATTTCCTAAGGAAGGACCCATTGGACTTCCATCTTTTATGGGTATAGAACATCAAATAGATTTAGTTTCGGGAGCTAGTCTACCATATAGACCAACTTATAAAACTAATCCTGAGGAGACTAAGGAGATAGAATCACAAGTTCAGGAATTGTTGGAGAAGGACTGGGTTCAAAAGAGTTTAAGTCCTTGTGTTGTACCTATTTTGTTGGTGCTTAAGAAAGATGGCAAGTGGAGAATGTGTTGTGACTATAGAGCCATCAATAACAACACCATCAAATATAGGCATCCAATTCCTAGACTTGATGATATGCTTGATGAATTGCATGAGTCCACTATATTTTTCAAAATTGATCTTAAAAGTAGATATCACCAAATAAGAATCAAAGAGGGTGATGAGTGGAAAACTACTTTTAAAACCAAATTTGGACTATATGAGTGGTTAGTGATGCCTTTTGGACTCACTAATGCACCTAACACTTTTATGAGGCTAATGAATCATGTCTTTAGGGATTGCATAGGTAAATATGTAGTAGTTTACTTTGATGGTATATTAGTTTATAGTCAAAGCCTATATTCCCACCTAAGTCACCTTAGGGAGGTTCTCTTAGTGCTTAGGAAACATAGTTTGTTTGCTAATATAGATAAGTGTACTTTTGTGTTGATAATGTAGTATTTTTAGGATTTATAGTTAACAAAAATGGGGTACATGTTGACCCCAAAAAAATCAAAGCCATCAAAGAATGGCCAACCCCACAAAATGTAGGAGATCTTAGGAGTTTTCATGGTCTAGTGTTGACTTTTTACGGCAAGTGCACCACGTTTATCAAAAGTAATAATTGTCCCTAAGGACGGATATCGATCCCACAAGGAACAATGAATTATCAAGTACAATAATCGTTAAATATAGAACAAAACAATTAAAAGTGTATTTGCGTTGGCGATGATCAATAAGAAAATAGACAAAGAATTAGTTGTTTCAATTGGAAAAATAGGGATTGGATTTCATCTCTCTCACTCTCATGTATTTTGATTAGCATGTCAATATTAAGTTCTTTGATTGAAATTGATGCCCGTATAAAAATCATTTATATCGATTCCTCGCATATAAAATCCTTAAGAATGT
>Ga0123342_1002849_pt1 | contig 28432 bp, 16 predicted proteins | sample Turbeawhitnodule_FD_89960 | JGI IMG/M metagenome (GOLD analysis project Ga0123342, IMG submission 89960) | Root nodule microbial communities of legume samples collected from Mexico - Turtle bean Mexico white nodule | ecosystem: Host-associated > Plants > Roots > Nodule | place: Mexico: Nepantla... | reverse complement strand
ATGCCTCACGGACTCTACACTCCTTTACCTTTTGCAAGTGCTCCTTGGGAAGATATAAGCATGGATTTCATATTAGGACTTCCTAGGACACATAGAGGTTTTGATTCCATCTTTGTGGTAGTGAATAGGTTTAGCAAGATGGCTCATTTCATACCCTGCCATAAAGTGGATGATGCTAGCAACATCTCTAAGCTCTTCTTTAGAGAAGTGGTAAGACTACATGGTTTACCTAAAACCATAGTTTCGGATAGAAATCCTAAATTTGTAAGCCATTTCTGGAGAACTCTCTAGGAAAAGGCTTGGAATTAAGTTGAATTTCTCAACTTCTTGTCATCCTCAAACGGATGGACAAACTGAAGTTGTAAATAGATCTATTTCCACTATGTTTAGGTCAATCATGAAAGGAAACCACAAATCTTGGGATGAGTACCTTCCTCATATCGAGTTTGCATATAATAGAGTAGTTCATAAAACTACGAACATTTCTCCATTTGAGGCTGTGTATGGGTTCAATCCTCTTACTCCTTTAGATTTTTTACCTCTACCTAATCCACAAGATTTTGTGCATAAGGAAGGAGTAACAAAGGCTGAATTTGTAAAGAAAATGCATGAGAGGATTAAGAACAAAATACAACAACAAATAGAGAAATACAGGAAACATAGCAATAAGGGGAAGAGAGAGGTGATTTTTGAGGAGGGAGATTGGGTTTGGCTTTACCTTAGAAAAGATAAATTCCCTAATCAGAGAAAGTCTAAACTTAGTCCTCGGGGTGATGGTCCCTTCCAAGTTCTCAAAAGAATCAATAATAATGCATATCAAATTGACCTGCCTGAAGAATATGGAGTACATACTACCTTCAATTTTATGGATCTAACACCTTTTGCAGGTAGTGAAGATGAAGAGGCAGAAGCATGTGATTTGAGGACAAATCCTCTTCAAAAGGAAGGGGATGATGGAAGAGGCCCAAGTTCAGGCCCTAGTTCAAGCCTAACAACTAGGTCCATGGCAAAGAGGATTCAAAAAGATTGGGACTCTGCTACTGATGGCAAAGAAATGTTTCTTTATATGTTCAAAGAGGACCACAAGAAGTAAAGCCCAAGCCATGAGAGCTAGTTTCATTATTTGTAATTTCAGTAGAATAGGGTTCCTTTAGCATAATGGGGGTGTGCTTATCATTGTAGCTTGAGTAAAGCCTTTTAGGGTAAGAAGTTAACCTAACTTCTAGAAGTTTGCTCTTAGGGTGCGGCATTGACTTTAGTCAAAACCTTAGCAGCCACTCTTTTGTGTATTCCCCTTCCTACCCTTACTCCTTGTTCTCCAAGGCATTGCACCTATATAATGGGGTGCTTGGCTCATGTTTTGTAAGATCAATTTTATAAGTAAAATGCTGCCAAATATTACAAGCTTTTACTCCCTTGTCTAGTCTCACTAGGTTGGACATTTTGATCTTCACCTTCACCTTTCTCCAAGTGATATAGCTCAACCAATCACTCTCCATACCTTTCATGCACCTACAAGGAACTCATAGCTCTATATGAGCCCTCCTTGATCCATCACATCCATTGTTTCCACCACCCTTTTCAAATCTGCAAGAAAAGCAACCCATCATTCGGTATCAACTCATCATGTTAGCACGAGGAGCGATTGATGATAGAGGTGTGTATGTCAGGAGACATTCAGGTAGGAATGATTGATAATGTATTAGGACTATTGATTATGTAATATTTTTATGCATAATGATGTTTTTCAACCTTGTATATACTATTTAATGTGGAATTTACTTATGTTATTTAAATTGGTTTAGGATTTTAAGTTATGAACACTTAAAAAAAACATGTGAATAATTGGCTTCCGCGTGACCATATTCGAAAGCATGAAAGGGCCTTCTGCATGGCCAAATCCGTAAACATGCATTGTGTGTTCCAGACGACATATTCGTAAGACCATAACTTATTTTGGATTATGCCATTTGTAAGCGTAATTAACATCCGTAGGCACCTTAATATGTTCTGGATTTTCCCATCCGTAGGTATTCTCATGTGTTCCGGATGTTGCCATCTGTAGGCACATTATGTGTTCTGTATTTTCCCATTTGTAGGTACCCTCATGTGTTACGGATTTTTCCATCCGTAGATAACATTATGTGTTTCATATTTTTTCATCCATAGGTAGCATTGTGTATTTCGGATGTTGCCATCCGTAATTCTATAGGATAGTTTCGTAAGCGTGTATATGCATTACAAATGTAGTCAATACATATATTAAAAGAGGCTAAACATCCTAAAACATAAACATTAAGTATCTATTACAAATGTTAAGATTAGAAATATCGTCTAATGGACATTATTTGTGTATAAACTTGTATCCGGTTAGTGTAGTATGTTGACCAAGATTGGACGGTAGGATAAAGATGTGATGCCCACAATATATCTGTAGGTGGAATTGGACAACAATCTTTCAGCTTCACCTATAAAAATAATAAATACAAGTTACATAGCTTTAATAATTCTTCTAATTTCTTCTTTAATTGAAGGCTTAGTTTTTGTTCTTATGAACTAGTTACATTTTAAATTGAACAATTCATATTTATAGTAGATTAATTTATAAATTATCCAATATGAGAGAAACACCTCCTCAAATTAGAATTTTACATTGGACAATCTGAGTTTTGAATTTAAACTTAGAGATTGTGAAATTCATAAGATAATATTTTGAATCTATAACATATAGATCTGTAGCATACTTCAAAATTGGTCAATTTGAAAGTATATATGTGGCTTTTAGATTGGATAATCTAGAATGTTTCTAGTTCTAGATTACACAATCCAAAAAGAAGTTGGAACTTTTATTGTTTGGCAGAAATGGTTATGCGTTAAAAATTTGTAATGATGATTGTTGCAATTGAGGTCACGACAGGACCATGAAAAAAACTTTAAAAAATAGACGAGTTGTCATGGTAGTTTATCAAGGAGAACTACAAAAAAACCCTTAAAAGAAATTGTCTATGAAATCAAATTTAGGGTCCAAGAGTTGGTTACGTATAAGGAATGTGTTGACACCCTACAAAGTTTGTCCCAAGATCAGTGTGGTTTGTTAGAAATGTTTATATCTTTTGCTCAAAAAGAAACAAAAATGCATATAAAAAAATATTTTTATAATTTTTTATTTAAGCTAAAAAAGGAGTTACTTTCTTCCTACATATTATTAGATTGTGAGAGAATAAGTAAATACAAACAAAACAATACAAAAAGGACGTAAATGTCAATCGAAGTGGAACTAGAAAATGTTATTGTCCTTTCAAATTGTGAAGCAAACTAGTGAAAGGTGGTGAAAGGTGGATGGTTCAATTAATTTGTGAGTCTCACAATCATGATTTGGCAGAAACATTGGTGGGTCATCTGTTGTTGTTTGTATTTACCTCCTCTCTCACAACCTAATAATGTGTAAGTCATCCTTCCTTGTTGCCAAACCATGTATTCGACCTTAATATAACAATAACAAATTTATAACTATAGACAACACTTCTCGTCCACTCCAACAGCTCATCTCGATTATCAAATACCTACAATACCATATGTCAAATTTATATATCATTCATAAAACACACTTCACATATTATGACTATAAAACACATTTGACCTTACCTCATTTGTAGTAAACGCCTTACTACACTCAATGCCCTACATTTATTATATAACAGGTTATAAGATATTGACTACTCAAAATCAACATCATCCAATCCATCTTACACATCAATCTCCTTTTATATTCCCATGTATGAATCTACAATATCCATTGGCATTATTGTATACAAAAACATACATGTCAAAAATCTTAAAGTATATATTCCAGATTTTCATTTCCACAACCCAAATTATTCATTCCGAATTCACATATCCAAAACTAACAAATTGCTTTTGGATATCAACATTCGGACCTTTCTTACACACCTAACATTAATGTTTGAATGTAGATATCCGGACACCTTATTATACATTTCGGATGTGGATATCCACAACTTACACTTAACAGTTCCAGATATCTACATCCGTAATGCATTTTATGTAATGCATTTTATGTACATCGATATCCAAAGATAGTTTTGCTTAATTTCCTCCACCATGCAAAAACTGAAATGCTTACCTGAAACAACAACAAAAATTCCTTCTAACAACAATGTATCGGCCGCAGCACCACTCCAAATGACATACACCACCACTGCAAACGACTAACACCCAAAGGAGCTCCTTGCATGTTTTTTTTTTCACATACAAGTGACAAAGACGATTTTGGAATTTTAAAAAAAGATTGGATGCAGGTCAAAATCAGGTCAATATCCTTCACGTGGTGCCAGAAGGTGGCTTCTTCAATTTCAATTTGCATTGATCCAAATAATTACTTCGTGAACCAAAATCTATGGCCATTCACACTACTGCAGATTAGTTGGCAGTGGAACTAGTATGTCTCAAAAGTCTCAACAAACTAAATTTTAACCTTGGAAAAAGAATTTTAACAAATACAAAAATTGAAATTCATGAAATTTAAATTAGATATAATTGAATTTTCTTTAATTTTTTAAATAAAAGAATTGAAATATTTATATTTCAATTTTCACATTTGAACAAATTTAGTTTTTCACGAAGAAAAAAATTAAGACATAAAATTTTAATATTAAATATTACCAAAATAAAATTAGCCAAGTCCAAATATTCAAATAATATATAATAATTTAAAATAAAAATGTTAGTATTTTTTACATTAATATTGATCACCTTTATAAAATAAATATAATATTATTTACTAATTATTTATTAATAAAGATAAAGGCAAGCTAGTTATAAAAATACAATAAAAGCCCCGTATCATTATTAAGATTTAATTGAAATTGATTTTTATATTATCCAATGATATGGTGCTCGTATAAAGAAAGCTAAAAAAATGCCCCTAAGTTTATTTTCTTTTTATATATGGTTTATAATCCTTCATCATTCAAGTAATAAATCCTTCACCATCCTCATTCAACCATATTCCACGTTCATCTTTGCAGCGAACAAATTTTAAAAGAAAACATTTAATTGTTAATTTATGCAAAAACAAACTAAACCAAACCATTTTATTAATATTAGTTTAAGCTATTTTAATATCTTGGTTCTTTTAGCTAACCATCTTCTAGTATCTTTGTTTGTTTATACACCTTTTACCCTCCTAATATACTTTCCACGTTCAGGTTTTTGTCTCAGCTCTTAAGTTACAACCATATTCTGCTATCATTTTCCATTTCCAGCTTTCACCGTCAATGCATCAAACACTATCTAATATTCAAAGGCTTCCTTGTAAATTCTTCTCTTATCAACACTTCTAAATATACACGAATCCACATGCATCAAGGCTTGAATTAAATGTAAAACAATAAAGAACACGGTGAAAATGATGCAATTTCTTTTATTTAGTTAATAAAAAAGAAAAAAATGTCATAGAAATTAGTTTAAAAAGTTATATATATATATATATATATATATATATATATATATATATATATATATATTATACACATATGTGTGTGTTGTGTATGTGTATATGTGCAAATGCAATTGCACACTTTCTAAGCCAAACAACGAAACAGATGTCTACCGCAGCATAAATATTCTGCACACAATGATTCAAGCGAAATTGACTATCTTAACAAAATATTATACAGAGGACCTTTGAATTCCTCTGAATACGAGTAATATATATTCATCAATATATGGTGAACATTGTCAGCAAGACATATTTACAATCCCTATTTAAGTCTGCCTCTGCCTTTAATTTGACAACTTACGATGAATCAGTACTAATTATATGCATTGAGAAGTAATATATTCCTTTATGAAACTTGAGTTATGCTCACTTTATCTGGAAACATGAGTAATCAAATTAAGACAGAGTAAACAAACGAGTTCCCCACTGTGCTTTAAAAGTCAAGAAATAACTTAAATCAAATTTGAAAAAGTCAGATTTAGAGTACATAACAGACACTAGGAACTAAAATAGAATTTGGACGAGTTTTTTTGGTAGCGAAAATCCTACTAATAGGAATAATAGATATACTAAAACAAATTTTGACACTCATTACTAATGATAGCTGTTACCAACGTAAAGTTGACCGTGATGGAATTCATTCATACTTATTTGACAGTCTTAGAGAAACAGACACGTATTCTTTCTCACAACACAACTGATGAGGGTAAAATGAATATAATGCCCCCTACCAGATGCTGAAGAGCTTTTTGATCAGTCTTTATGATGAAATGTTAACCCCACAAGTAGTGTTGCCATTTTTGAGAAAACTGCATAAAATTCTTTCTCATAAGCTGAAAACAACTCGTACTTAGGTCCCAATGCCTTTGCTAATGTAGGCAATCAAATGTTCATTCTGCAACAAAACAGCCCCAATGCCTCCTCTCGATGCATCTGTCTCAATGGTGAAAGGTTGTGTGAAATCTGGCAACCTCAAAACAGGTGCAGACATGAGTGCCTGCTTAAGCTTCTGAAATGCAGTTGTTTCTTTAGTTCACTTAAACACCTTCTCCTTTTTAAACAATTTTGTTAGTGGGGCTACAATCTTTCCACAATTCAAGATGAACCTTCTGTAATAGCCTGAAAGGCCTAAAAATCCTCTTAGTTCCTTAATTGTTGTTTGAGTGGGACATTGTTGAATTGCTGAAATCTTGTCTTTGTCTAATTGTACCCCTAATTGAAATCACATGGCCCAAATATGCTATTTCCTTCTTTCCAAAACTACATTTTTTATAGTTGACAACCAAGACATTTTCCTCCAAAATCTGTAATGTTGTAGTCAAGCATTCCACATGATCATTCCAAGTCTTGGTATAGACTAAGATGTCATCAAAGAATTCTAAAATAAACTTCCTTAAATAGATTTTGAAGATGTCATTCATGAGTGATTGGAATGTGGTAGGTGCATTACACAAACCAAAGGGTAAAACAGCCCACTCGTAGTGTCCACTCTAAATGTTGATTTATGGATATCAGCATTCTAACTTGGTTATAGCCTATAGACACTTCTAAGATCTAGTTTGGACAAGAAACACGCCCCATTCAATTCATCCAGCAAATCTTTATTAGAGATATAGGAAACTTATTTTTTATGGTGAATGCACTAAGTTTCATGAAATTTGTGCAACACCTCCAAGAACCATCCTTCTTTTTTACCAACACCAAAGGAGAAGCATAAGAACTAGTATTTTCCCTTATAAATCTTGTTGGAGATCCCACATCGACTAGAGATAAAGACATTTCATAGTTTATAAGTTGATGCAAATCTCACCTTATGAACCGGTTTTATAAGATTGAGTTAAGTTTAAAGTTCACTTTTTAATATGGTATCAGAGTCATTTAGAGTTTATCCTAACGAGAGTTCATTGAGCTTATCAGGACAATCGTTATTCGGCCGCTATCAGATCACTCATAATATATAGACTCATTGGCAAGTCTCAGCATGTGTTAGAGATTCCACATCGACTAGAGATAAGGACATTTCATAGTACATAAGTGGGTGCAAACCCCACCTTATAAGTTGGTTTTATAAGGTTAAGTTAGGCTTAAAGTCTACTTCTTAATATAAATCTCATTGCCAATAATTTTTATACTTGTCTCTCAATTTCTTCTTTTGGGGCATGTGGGTATATATATGATTTCAGGCAAACTGATGTGTCCTTGATTAGATTGATCTTGCGATCACATTTCCTCTTAGGTGGCAGTTGTGAAGATTCCACAAATAACCACTAAAACTATTGTACAATTTTTGAAAGATCATTTTGTCTGGTGTTAGAACCTATTGATCAACTATATCAACAACATTAAGTAAAATTGATCCAAGCAATTCAAGTAATACACAAGTGCCTTGTACCAGTTTGAGTTTCCGTATCGATTCTTGAAGTGATGCACCTGGTTGATCTCCTTGCAATATCACCTCCTGGCCTTGATGATTAAATCACATAGTAAGAGTTGCATAGTTCCAATAAATTTCACCCCAAGTGTCCTAAACCAGTGCATGCCCAAAATGATCTCAAATGGGTTGCTAGGTAACACTAAAATATCTGTTGTAAATGTATGATCATTGAATCTCCATGTTATTTGCTCACACAATCCTAGTGAATAATAGCTTTTTATCAAAAGCAACCATCACCAGAAAATCCTTGACAAAGTATTTTCAACCCAAGCAACTTAACCCATGTGTCCTAATAAAATCATTAGTACTTCCTGTGTCCATCCGAAAAGGTACTTTTTGCATCTTGATTAATCCTTGAAGCGGCAATGTATTTCCACCAGGTATGCCTTGTAAAGCATGGAGGGAGATGTGTACATCTGCATCGTGAATCATACTGTCAACTATTGCTTGTTCTTCCTCAGAATCAGTGTCTTGCACTATATTTGCCTATATTTCTTCTTGAGCATAAAAGAGTGCATTTAATTTACCCCATACTTTACATTTCATCCTATGGTTTTTATCCCTCTTACCAACACAGAATCGACACAATCTCTTCGCAATCCTATCACTAACTTCCTTTCTAGAAATAGAAGTTGATGTGTTAACTTAGAATCTGCAGTTGCTAATCACGGCACTGAAGCTATAGGATGATTCTGCTGCAGACTTGTTATGGAATGACTCTGTTGTGAGTTAACAGGTGCTGACCAAGATGTTGTATATTTTGTTTGTGTTTCAAAACTGCCCACTTTTTTTAAAAAAAAATCTTCTTGGTGGAGTATTGCAAAATACACAGCTTCTTGCAGCAACTATGGTTTGTGGACTCTTACTGATTTTTCCAGTTCACTTTTCAATCTAGAGAAAAAAAAAAACTTAATGCCATGGATTTTGACACAGCTACACAAGCCAATAGAGAATCAAATGCTTCCAAATATTCACCCAAATCTCCTTCCTAGTGCAATCATGATAATTTTGTGACAGGATCCTCAAATGCAGTGTCATCAAACCGATATGCCACATCTTGCAAACTTTGTTCCCAAGATTTATTCTTGAAGTCTTTGCCATGAAAATGCTTTACCATCCTTGGATAAAAGCAATAACTCCCCACGTTGTTCTGTCAGTATAGCCTCTAATTCAAAAAACTGCTCGGCTTTTGTTCTCCAAACCCGAAAGTTAGTTCCATCAAATGTGGGAAATTGAATTTGTGCACGTTCTATTACAGACTGATCAGAATCAGGTGTGTCTGGAACACCAGCAGCAGTCACAATTTTCTTGGCCCGTTCAAAGAAGCTATGGAAGAAACGAAACTTTAACATTTGTTGCAGCAAATCCAATGATTTCTTTGTAGATTCTTGTGCTTTCGTAGTGTCTGCTCCAACATGTGAGTTTCCAGTTCCTTTGTGAACACCATCTTCTCCCAAACGTCCCTAGCTAACTGATACCAACTACAACAAACAAAGGTTGGTTAGCTCCAACCTTGATTGCATTCACTCACTCGCGATTCACTAAGAAATTTTAAAGGATACTGAACTATGAAAATGATTATTTATTACCCCAAAATTTTGTACAAGAGAATCTATATATAATTCTGGCTTCCACAGCTAAAACTATTTTTACGCCAAAATTAAACCACTTATTTTCTAAGTAATTAATAACAGAATTAACCCTATTTTTAATTCTGTTTACTTCTTCATTTTACAGAAGGAGCAAGGAAACCAATAAATTTATTTGGAAAATGTGATGAAGATCTATATTGTTCTATTATGGTTGACGCATGTGCGATATCCTGCTAGTAAAACTCATCACTCATTGTCCATGATTTCTTCTCTTGATATCTTTTCCACAATATATACTCAATTCACCATACATTTGTCTTTCAATAACATTGGATTCTTTCTATTATTTCATCTTCTTAAAGTTGCATATTGGGGTTTTTTAAAGAGTAAATAGCAGTTAAGGAAAGATAAGCAGATTTTTAAAAAACCCCTTCCCATTTAGACGAGAACGTATAAAAAAAAGATGATAATAAAATATGTTTATACAGTGACATTAGCTTAGGAATTTCATCAAATAGGTGGTAGACAAATAAACAAATTGGATAAATTCCAAGAATTGCCAAATCCGACCGAACACATTATCAACTAGCATTCAATGTGACACAGGAAGATTCTATCATTCATACAAACTTGAACATAATAATTACTAATTGGAAACAAAACAGAACAAACTAAATAACGTCATGCTAAGTGGTGAATAGCTTTAGGTTAGGAATTAAAATGAGAAGAGGGATTATCGTGACAAGGAAAGAGGGAAGAGTAGTGAGCGGAAAGACTATCGCTGGAAAAGAAATGAGGACATTACCAATGGAAGTGTTTGAGTCGGTTGCAACCCAAAATTAACAAAACCCTAGATCCATAAAATCCGATATCAAAACACAAAATAACAAATTGACAAAGAAACCGAGATGAAAGAATTCAGAAATAAGCCTAATATAATTCACTTGGTGAGACACAAATTCTCCAAGAGAAAGAGCATAGCAAGAGAGAGCAAACAGACAAAGCACTTTGAACTTTGTATACAAAACGCCTGGAGAGAAGAGAGAGAGAGAGCACATTGAAAGAGGGATTGTATACAAAATGTAAGTGGGTGTAGAATTTCAAATTCCTTTTTTGGAGTGAATTTCAAATTCTAGTGTTTTACTTGTTTAAAATACCATGTTAAAAATCCTAAATTTCAATTCTTTTTAATTTCCTTGTCCAGACAGCTCATTTTACTATAAAGAATTTTTAATTCATCAAATAATGAATTCTTCTCCTAAATTACCTCATCCAAAGAGACAATAAAGGAAGCCCTCAAATCATACATAAAAACATCATAATCACTCCCAAACATAAACTGCCAGCTAATATACAGCAGTAGCATCCTTTTACAAATAAGACATACCAACAACCTTGATCTACTATCAAAAATCTTAACTCTGGGAATTACACCCAAAAATAATTATGAAGGGAAAAGTGGAAACTGTAGATGAAAGCCATATTATTCCCTACTCATTCGTCAAAGAACAAATTCCCAGAAAGAACGGGCTACGCTACAGATTACAAAAGTAATCATAATATAAGCGAACAACAAATGGATATGGGTTACAAGAAAATAGTGTAGTTACACCTTACTTGGGGGGAATTGACAGATTGTTCTCAAGCATAAAGGAGAGATCATGCATCTGTGACATCAGCATCTCTACATCATCTTTTGACCCTACTGCAGTGGAAACATCTCCAGAGCTTCCTCTCTTGATATCCACTTCAGTCACCCTGAACATGCAACAGATTCAATGAATTTCCATTTTGATAATAGAAAATGCCAGTTAAGAATTAATGTTAGGGAGAAGAGTGTCAAGAGCCCACATCAATTATCCAAAATTGTAAATACAAAGCCTATGCAGTAGTTTAAAATTAAGAACTTCGAGGCCTCCAGTGCTTTCAAGGAAGAAGTATAAAATTTAGAACACATCAAGGGCATTTTGAATCTCACGTAACTCCCTTGGTTTAAGAAAGATCCCCCACTTTCCAATGTGCTTATCAATACCACACTTAAACCTTTTCTTCGGAGGTATGTGTTAGTTTGCTTTGGCGACATTTTGGTCTATGGTAAATCATGCAAAGAACACATGGTTCACTTGAAACAAGTCTTGACTAGGCTGCAGGATCATTCTTTATTTGCTGATCAAAAGTGCAGTTTCAGTAAAACAAAAGTGGGGTATCTCGGACATATTACATCTAAAGGAGTTTCAATGGATCTACAAAAGATTGAAGTCATTTTACAGTACCCACTAAAAACTCCTAAGGGTTTGAGAGGGTTTCTGGGGCTCACTGGATACTATAGGAGATTTATTTGTAATTATGGCCACAGAGCTCGACCCCCAAATGATTTGTTGAAAAAGGAAAATTTCAAGTGGACATGAAAGTGTTAAAGTTTTCAAAATGTTGCAGCAAGCTGTCACCATAGCTCCAGTTTTGACACTGCCTGATTTTTCAAGGCCCTTTTTCCATAGAATGTGATGCTAAACAAAAAAGAAGTTGGGGCTGTTCTTACGCAAAATAAAAGATCAATTGCTTATTTTAGCAGGGCTTTGGCAGATTCGCCACTCTCTAAATCTGTTTACAAGAAGGAATTAATGACCATTGTGTTAGCAATTCAACTTTCAAGACCCCACCTTTTGGGACAGAGTTCACTGTGTACACTGACCAAAAGAGCCTGAGATACCTTTTGGAACAGATAATTACAACGCAGAATCAACAAAATTGGCTAGCAAAATTCTTGGGGTATGAATTTGATATTGTTTACAAGGTAGGAGCTTCAAATAGACTGTATAATGCTTTATCTGGAAGGGATGAAGATAAAGAGTTGTGGGGCATATCAAGACCTTTTTGACCAGATATTACAAACATTGATGGAGGTAAACGAGGATCCAGTCTTGTCTAAATTTTACAAGAATTTCCAGATTTTCATCTGCCACCCACAGTGGAACAAGGTAGATTATCCTATTATAAAGGAAGGTTAGTCGTATCAGTTGGTTTAGTATGGATTAAAAAAGTTATTATATGAATTGCGCACTTCACCTATGGGGGAGCACTTAGGTGCCCAAGGCATTGATTACGACGTCTGGATAGGCAAAAGAGACATTGGTCACTTGAGGGCTAAGATGATATAATCCTCCATACCCATCAAGAGTGTGAGTAAGTTTGCTAATAGATATTAGATTAAAAGGACATCAAGAAATAAATAAGATATAGTTTAAAGAAAGGTGAGAAACATAATGGGTTTGCCCGATGCCCCAGACTCTTTTGAGTCGTCTACAAGAGTAACAGAAGGTAGAGAGTTCAAAAAGGTCAAAGAGGAAAAAAGTGATTTGTTACCTATCATATGATTTGAGGCACCAAAATCAAGTATCCAAGGTCTGAGAGAGGAGGAGCAAGAAACAAAAGCTATAGGTAGGATTACTAGATTGAGCCATATTTGAAACAAATGATGCAAGTTGGTTAGCTTCTCAAAGCTTGAGAAATCCATGATACTCAGCAAGATACCTGAAGTAGGAGTTGGCTTGGCCCAATTAGCTTGTTGAGACAACTAGCAAGCTTTGGTGTGACATTCTTCCTCAACATAACCCCAACGATCATAGTAGTTGCAATGTGCACAACAGTGACCGCCGTCACATCCTCCACTATGTCCTCCATTACAACCACCACAATGAGAAGAAACCATGGAGTCAAACAAGGTCAAACAAAGCCCAAAAGTAGTCCGTACAATCCAACTCGACAAGCAGATGACCAATAACACAAAAGACACTTCACACCTAGGTCAGTCATCTCAAAATAAAAGACAAGGTTCCAACAAGCCTTAGAGGAGTCTCAGCAAAAGAAGACTCGGACATGGGCCAGAGTATCAATTGTTTTTCCTTTTAGTATATTTAAGACAACATTAAATGGTAATCAATTGGGCTCATATTGCCCAATTAGAAGAAGAATAAACTAGCTTAGGCTTCTAGAAACCCTAATTTCTAGAAGATCACCCATGTGTCACCCATGTGCTCACCTTTGACCTAGATTCTAGAAGACTCCCCCATATGCTCACATTTGACCTAGTTTCTAGAAGCTTGTAGTCATTTACGCCCCTACCCTTCCTCTCCAAGGCACTCGTATCTATAAATAGGGTGCATCCCCTCTAGTAAATCACATTGAAATTGGAGTAAAGAAACTTTGTCAGAGTGATTCCTTGTGGTTTCCAAACTTTCTATGGCTCTTATCGTGAGTAGGGAATACTTCAAGAGGCGACTCCTCTTCACTCCTCTTGGAACTATCCCCATTCCAAGTGGTGTGATGCACTCACCATTCCCATCATCTCCATGAGCTTCCTTTCCTCTTTACTCTTTTCCTTTGTCTTCTTTACCATTCCGCCATTATTCTTCTTTACCTTGGCTATTTCTTTTATTGTTTTTCGCCCTTTATCTTCTTATCTTGCTATTAATTTCGTGTTCATCATCATTCATCATCTTAATTGTGTTTTTTCTCTTTGCTCTTTTGAAGAGAACCTTCACACTTACTTAACCACTTGGTTAAGTTCGTGTCCAGTGACAATCTTCACTAAGTCTCACCATATTTTGTTAATCAAAATCATAATCCAAAGTGAAAATCCTAAAAACATGTGTCATTCTAAAATCAACTCACATCAGTTCGTCAAAGAAAGAGAAGCATGGCGTGGAGGTCGCCAAAGGGTGCATCGCCAAAAAGCAACATTAGGTGCTAATTTGAGGGTGGCACGTGAGATGAACACACTAAAGATAGGCAGCACATGCAACAGAGTTAGGCAGCAATTATTGCACAATAGTGGTCGTTGGGAGATGCCAACTCCAATGTTTTCTGCTCATCGGAAAAAGGAGGGCCAACTCCAATGTTTTCAGGCAAACCTCCATGTCTAAACTTTATCCTAAATTGTCAGCCAAGTACTGTGGACCTTATTTGGTTTTACAACAAGTTGGACCGTTGGCATTCAAATTACAAGTTTCAAAACAAGCCTTCATACATCCAGTTTTTCATAGGCTGTAGGAGATCATCCAATTGAATCAGACTTTCCAGCATTGTTGCAGGGAACAACAGATAATTATCAACCTTTGGCGATTTTAGGCACTAGAACAGTGAATAAATTGAGTACAGAAATTCTTGAGGTGTTGGTACATTGGCAGGGCAAGCTGTCAGAAGAAACTACTGGGGAAGATCTTTCCTTATTAGATATACAAATGCAAACATTCAGCTTTTCTACTGAATGTTAGTTAGTTTTCTGGTTTTCGTTTTCTGCTATGTTTAGTCTGATTCTGTGTAACCTCTCTTGAGCATATTTATGCTCAGCTTGGACTTCTCTCTTTTTTTAGTGAAATAATAATCAGTTCTCTTTTTGTTAATCTTTTCTCTCATATCAAATTACTGATATTCCTCAATTCGTAATCAGTTTCCAAATTTCAACCTTGAGGACAAGGTGGCTTTTGAGGAAGAGAGTATTGTTAGGAATGAACATAGGGAGCATCTAAATAGGAAAAAACTTCCACAGGTTTATTATAAAAAGAAAAATAGGGGAAAGGATGAAATTGTAAATAATAGTAGACTGGGAAAAGTTGCTAGTTATTTCTGTTAAGTCTGTTGAAAGTCTTCTACATATAGAACTTCTCCCTCTTCAGTGTTTTTTCAGAGTGTTTTTGTCTTACTGGGTTTCCAGTGTGAAAAGGAGAGTGCTCCTTTAAGAGTTTTGTTGATAATAAATACAAAAATTATGCAGTTCTTTTTTCTCTCTTGTTGTGTCCTTTTGTCATTCTTTGTTAGGAATCTGTTATCTTCTTTTTAGTTCAAGAGAACAGATTCCTAACAGCCTCCTAATAGGATCTCCACTGTGTAGACATCCCTTTTGTTGAACTATATAATTAGCACTAAATGTAAACTGAGTGACTGAACTCAAACTCCTAAAGGTGTAGGAAAAACACTCGGGTCCTAAAGATGTTGGAAAAACACTCAGGTCCACCTGGTACTCGAAAGTGATTGAATTGAACTATGCATAATTATATTAAAAAATTGCAACCAACAAAATATCAAGTCTCACCTGTTGGAAGAAGTAGCTTGAAGAGAACTCGGTGAACTACCAAACTTTCCTGGAAATAAATCATGCAGTGGAAGCCCACTAAATTCTATATTTTGTGAGCTGATTGACAAACTGGGTAAATTGGTTTCGGAGGTCTTCTCAACAAAAGTCTGATTTGCAGTTTGTTTCCAATCATTGCTGGAATAATCTTGCGTAGTGGGCAAGCTAGTAAAGTCATTCCAATCATCAAATGAATCAACATCATTAGTAGTCCTGGTATCATTTGTTTTGCTGTTGCTATCTTGCCAATGGTTATCTTGAGTCCAGTCAAAACTACCGTGAGAAAAAGTATTAGTACCCTTTTCTGTTTTCATATGATTAGGAACAGCAGTAACTTCAGATGTCCCAGTCTGGGCAGTAATCCAAGAGTCAGAAACAACACTGGAAGGATTATGTGAAATAGCTGAGCCAGTAAAATCATTCCATGCATCAAATGAATCAGCCACTTCATTAGTAGTCACAGTACCAGTTACCTTGTTATCAATCCCCTTCCACTGGTCATCTTGCATCCAGTCAAAATTACCAGAAGAACCAGCAGCATTTTCAACTGTTTTGGTATCGTTATGATTCGGGACCAATTCAAATTTATCAGTCTGGTTCATTATCTCTGAGTTGGATACACCGGGGGAGGAATGTTGTGCATTGACTGAGCCAGTGAAGTCGTTCCATGAATCAAATGAGTCCACAGCTTCAATAGCACTGATGGTATCTGTTGTTTTATTATTGCTATCTTGCCACTGATGTTGCATCCAATCAATATCCTTGTTAGAAGAGCTAATAGCATCCTCCGCTATTTTTGTATCATTAAAATCAACAGAAAATCCAATATTTCCAGTCTGGCCAGTTGTATTTGAGCTGGTAACAGTACTCAAAGGGTCTTGCATGCTGGCTGAGCCAGTAAAATCATTCCATTCGTCAAATGAATATCTATCTTCAGAAGTAACCACAGTATCAGTTGTCTTGTTATCACTCCCTTGCAATTGGTCATCTTGCATCCATTCAAGATTTCTACTAGAGCCATTAGCACTGTCTGTTGTTTTAGTACCAATAAGATCCATGGTCGATTCAGATTTCCCAGCCTCGGCATGTGAGATCGAGTTTGAAGTTCTCCATCCATCACCCTGAAAATAATCATGTTCTGTGGATGCTGAGGGATTGAAATTGTCATTCTCCTTTACACCAACAGAATCTTTCCCGAATCCAGATGCTGTATCCAAATCAACATTAGAATAATCAACAGATTTGGACATTTCATGAACAGGACCAGAACTAGCAGATGTAAAGCTGGCCTCCCAACTGGAAAGTGAATCACCACTCGGATTTTCTGCAGACGCTGCTGCCAATTCTGAAGCTTGTACATTCTGAAACAGACTAAGATTTTCATTTGCTTTGAATGTATTATCTAAAGCAGTACCCACCTGTCTTTCAGAAGCCAAGTTCTTGTCAAACACATCAGAATCAGATTCCTTCTGGTCAAAATAGCTATCAAGATCAACTCCAGCCAAACTTAATGAACTTTTTCCCTGAAAAGCTGCAGGATCTGAAGTACTCAACTGAGCTATCTCAGAGTCGGAAGGCCATCTAATTTCCAAATCCAGCAGTTCAGATAGGGGAATCTCATCTTTTGATACATTCCTCCCCCTGTTCCATTCATTTTCATCCATTACTGGTGCCACCATCTCCTGCTAAGCAATGTGCACAGAGTTATCACAACAATACATGAAACACCTCAATTTGTTTATAAAAAATAAAGACAACCTATGATCAACTTTAATACAAACCGGAACTGGAGTTTTTTCTTGATAACCTATTATCACCTTTAATGCAAACCTATATTATATCATTTTTACCACAGTAAAACTCCAATTTAGATTGGAAAATATTCTGATAAATAAAAGTCTCTAGGGGATTCTAACCATAGCACTCAATGTGTATTTGCCCTCAAATAAGGTATTGAATATCTCCATGATACTGTTCAGCTCTGTTTCGAAGGCTTTTGCATAGAATATGACAGAAAGTACTTTATTGGACACCTTACAGACCTCCATACATCTCAAGTAAAAGGTGTAAGGATGCAGAGAATACAACATGGATCCCACAGAGGAACACCTTTAGATTCCTTTCTTCTTCATAGGACTCTCCAGTATTCGAGAAAATTCTAGAAGGTATTTTTCAAACAGGGATTGAGTTGGACTTGCCCTTAGATTGATGTTATGCACTCCAAAGTCAGGTGAAAATTCTCTAGAAAACCAAAATACATAGAAGTTTGTAAATCGTCTCTCTAGGTGGTCTCCTATCCTATCTTCTTGAAATTCAAGTCGAATTTGGTATACAACCTCGTAACTACATGAAATGTATCTAATAACGATAGCTAATCTTCGCTATGATTTTGATGCGTAATGGCAGTTGAGCTCTACAACAGGTGTTGATCTAGTGATAAATTGATAATAGCTACAAGATATTGTCAAAATCTTTTGATTATAGAGGATTTTGTATATCAATAGGTAGAGGTTTGAACATCCAATTGTTGGAATTGTTGTGAAGGTTAAAGCAACGTAACATCAAATGTCCAATATATATTGGGAAGTGCTTAACCCAATGCATAAGTCTCTTCATAACTGAGTTCAAGTAAGTTATAAGCATTGTGATTTCCAAGTTGAGTGTCTAGCTAGTCATTTAGAGATGTTACTTTACCTCTGCGACAAGTTCAACATTTGAGTATTCAATCCTCCACCTACTAAGCTGCAAAAATCCTCTTATTAAACTCTAGAGAGGAAGAAACATTAAGCTGAAATTATGTGTTTCTGATACAATAAAGGTGTTTTATTTATATTAAGAAAAAGAAATCAATAATAAAATAGAAGAGATTTGATATCCTCTAATAACAAAGATATGATACGAGAATAAATAGATATATATATATATATAATTTAGATACTCTTGATTATATAGGATCAACTCTTTATTTCTATAACTATAACAATATTCCTGATTATAGAGGATCAAATCCTTATTTCTATAATTATTACACTCCCTCTTAAGCTAGATCATATAGGTCATATATGTCTAACATGCTGCAAATATAATCAATCATCAGTCTTCTTAGAGACTTGGAGAATATGTCAACCAATTATTCATTAATCTAGTGGTGATGCCTCCAGACTCCGGTTTTTTTCTTATAAATGACAATCCACCTCAATATATTGAATCCTCTCGTGAAAGAATGGATTAGAGGCAATGTGTAATGCTACCTAGTTCTCACATACAAGGCACATTTGGGAAATTTCTTCAAATTTAAGCTCTTTAAAGAGTTTAGCCAAATGAGCTCACAAGTGATTAATGTTATTGTCCTATATTTTGCTTCTACACTTGATCTTGCCACAACATTTTGTTTCTTACTTTTCCATGATTTTAAATTTCCTCCAACAAGAACTCAAGAATATAGTATCTTGAAGTAGAGTGTTTATCGCTTGGTGACCCAACCTAATCAACATCAAAATATCTAACAATTTGGTTATTTTCTTTATATAAATGAGGTTATTTCCAGGAGCCTTCTTAATATATTTTAGGATCCATACGACAACATCCCAATGGTCTTAACAAAGAGTGTTTAAAATTTGACTTGCTACGCTCACTGCATAGATAATGTCAGGACCGGTCACACTGAGGTAATTTAGCTTACCAACCAACCCAATGTGTCTCCTAGGATCAGAATGAAGTTCTCCTTGGGCAGCTACAAGTTTGACACTTGAACCCATTAGTGTGTCTACAGGGTTAGTATTTAGCATCCCTATTTCTTCTAGAATGTCGAGGGCGTATTTTCTTTAAGATATGACCAAAACATCCTTGAATTATGCTACTTCTATACCAAGGACATACCTCAAATGTCCAAGAACTTTTGTTTGAAACTTTTGAGCAAGATATAGTTTTAGTTGCATAGTACCCTCCTTATCACTATCTGTGAAAATAATGTCGTCCACTTACACATAGATACATCCTTGGGAAGAATGATGGTAGCACAAAGAATGATCAACATCATTTCGTATCATTATGCATTAGAAGAGTTAGATAATATATCTGGAACTATCTGGATCAACCAACTTTACAGAGCTCAATTGTCATTATGCACCAGCTATTACTTTCACAAAATCTTCTATATACAAAAGAGTTTGATATATCATTGGAATTGTTCTCACTAGACCAACCCACATTGCAGAGCTCAATTGTCATTATGCATTAGAAGATGCTGCGATTACCTATCACTTTCAGTTACATTTCATGTAGTTATGTGAGGCTGTACACTAAATCCGACTTAAATTTCAAGAAGATAGGGAATCACCCAAAGAGAAGATTTTCGAACTTTTACAAATTTCGATTTCCAGAAGACAATTTTCACCTGAAGATAGAGTGCATAGCAGCAATCAAAGAGCAAATTGAACTCAACATCGTCTAAAAAATACCTTCTATAATTTTCTTTATACTGGATAATCCTGTGAAGAATGTTCCTCTGTGAATCCATATCGGGTTCACAGGTATGCATCCTTGCACCCTTTACTCGAGATGTGGAAGTATCTAAGGTTTCCTGCCATATTGTATAGGACTTTGACCAGTACGGAAAACAATACTAGACAGCACCAGAGATTTTTCTAAAAAATAAGAACAAAACTTAGACGTAGTTCTCAGGTGCTTTTAGTATTACTCTCCGATCGAAATTGGAATTTCAACTTGAAAACCAATACTGACATTTAATGTAACCATTTACTACATATATTGTCATGGTAAAATTCTAATTCTAATAGAAAAAACACACTAAAAGAACCTACAGAACTCCATCTAAGATTTATCTTAAAACAAATCATTGCCCAACAAAACGAACTATCATTTATCTACTTCTCTTTCCTATTGCATTATAAACAAAAAGAAAAACGGATTACATTACGTGAAAATAATACCTATAATTTCCCATTTTCAGCATTAAGAACACTTCTAATAGTAGAGAAAACACTGAGATTGGTATTACCGATCCATCGAGTTTAAGGGACTCGAGTAGCCACCGATAACCAATGGTGCTCTTGAATTTGATGGGTTCGGGAGGGAGGTCCTTGCGGGAATTAGTGCCGCAAAATACGCAGACAAAAGATTCCACGTCGCGTATGAGTCTGCCATTGCAATTCTTACAGCGAAGATAAGACGGCGAAGGATCCAACTTCGCTATGGTTTCGGAGACGGATGGAAGCTTCGGGAGCGCAAGATTTTCCTCCTTCTCGGGTTCATACCATGAGAGGTTCGCCTCTTTGCGGAGCAGAATCCGGAGCTGCTTTATCTGTTCTAATGGCATCTCGAACGCCATTGTTAGGGGTTTTGATTCCAAGTGTCTCTCGCTTCTTCTTCTTCTTCTTCTTCTTCGATTCAGTGAGGATACAAGTGAAGGAAGGAAGGAAGAAGAACAATGTTAGATTCGATTTGGTTTGCTGAACAGAATTAAAAGCTTGTATAAAACGGTGCCGTTGTGAGCCAATCGAGTTTTCAAATGTTTTTTTTAAGAAAAAAGAGGTAATGAAACAAATAATTATTTGTTTTAAATAATTTCAACTAAATATACGTTTGTTGAATAATTTCAAAATAATTTTACAAATCAAAACTTAATTAGAAAATAGTACACAAACCCCCATAATTATTTTTTAAATTTTCTCATGTTACTCAAAATCAAATCAAGTACTCTTTTATATATTTAAAATTTGTATATGTTACTCCTTATTAGAAACACGTTAAGATAGAAGATAAGGAGAATTGATCTTAGAAAAAAAATTTAGCATAATTTCCTCATAGCTAAATGACTTAACATATTAAAAGGTATAAAGGTTCAACACTTTCTAAAAAACAAATTACATTTAAACTAAAATGAATATATATCTTTATAATTCTTTATTCACTCTTTTGTCATTGTGTGTATCAAGAAATATTCTATAATATCTTTTATACTCAATAACATAATCGTTGATCATTTTCACGTATAACTCGATATATATTCCATTTTAGAATTTATTATAGAATTCCACGTATAACTTCATATATATTCAGTTTTAGAATTGATATCATACGAAAAAGAGTATTATTTCGTGTTTCTAAAGTCATTTATTTTTAATAAAGGTTTTTGAAATGTTATTCAAATAATTTGTTTTCTTATTTATAAAATAAAGTTTTTAAAGTTGAGTAAAATATTATATAGTTACAACTTTGAACACGGGCTTCAATTTTTAATTACTATTACCATTATATTAGACCATTTACTTGAATTATACATCTTTAGAAAATTTAGCATATTTGTTTTACTGAATATATATTAAAAGGTTCGTTAACATAATATGAGATGAAGGTGGAGGAAAAAGGCATGAAGATTCAGGAATTTGCCTAAAATATTTATGTCCATTGCAGTGAAATGAAAGTATTGGAAATACATTTCTCCAAAACTTCAATCATAGGACAACAGAACAATATTTTTAATAAAAAGTAAGATTATGCACCAGCCGGGAATCGAACCCGGGTCTGTACCGTGGCAGGGTACTATTCTACCACTAGACCACTGGTGCAGTTGGATAAAATTTTACACTTTTTTTAAAAGTAACTGTGCATATTTTCATCTTCTAAGTTCCAGTTCCACAAATTTCAATAACCCAAAAATTAAATGAGAATTAGTTAACATGGCTAAAACTTGATACCTTCTCATTATACTTTGCAGCAGAAGCAACCGTTTTATATTTATTTATTTTTATTATTTCAATTAGTTGTTTCCAAAAAAACCCTTAAACCATTATTAATATATTTTACTCTCTCATTCTCTTTTCCCAATCACTCTTTATTCTAAATAAAGTTTTGATAATTGATTATAAAAGAGTTTTGAATTCCATGTTATACATAATCAGTCCAAGTTTCTTTGCAGTAGAGCTGATAAGTATACTTGTTTCTCGGGTTCAACTTACTTTAGTCAACAGAGAATCTTTATTTTGTACTTTATAAAAGAAAAATTTATTTTTTTCGGGTGTCATTCCTGTGGTCTGATATGGGGTAGGACTGATAAGTATATTTGTCCCTTCCGGATTCAACTTACTTTAATCAACGAAAGATCTTCACTTTGTACTTTATAAAAGAAAAATTCATTTCTTTGTTGGTGTCATGTCGTTGGTCTGACATGGAGTAGGACCGATAGGTATACTTGACTCTCGGATCCAAGTTGCTTTAGTAAACGAAGGATCACTAACATCTTAAATGACATGGTGTGTCCGTATACCAATAGTCGCAAGATCTGAATCGTTAGCCTCAAGTTGATCCTACGGTTGAGGTTGATGTAGATTCTTGCCCAACAAATCAAACCATTATAATGTATAATAAATTTGGTGTTGTTAATAACAAAAAACATGTTTAGGAAAAGACTTGTTTCATCATACATAAGGAATAGAGTACATAGTATTGTATTATATGTATGATGAAACACTTACATTTTACACAATTTGTTGTTTGAATAAAACATTTGTTTGTATTGACGAAGCATGATTATATTTTACATTTTATTGTATTTAAACACTTAATCAAAATAAAATTGTAGGATATTGAATTTTTTCTTAATAATTCTTCCATTTTTCATGGTGCTTTAAAACAATAAAGTTTGAAACATAATATTTTTAAGCACGTGTTCAATAAATCAAGTTTTCACAAACATTTTAATATAAATAGTGCATACAGTACAAGGTTGATGGAATGTCAAATTATTGAATCTAAACTGAATTATCATTAATCAACCTATATCAAGAAGATATAATGTTTTTTCAATTGCGTATCTAACAATTCGAAATACAATCATACCAACTTTATTGTTTTATTTAAAAGTGTTCTTGTCGGTTGACCTGTTTGTCGGTTGACTTGTTTGTCGGTTGACTCTGATGACAAACTCTAGTTCCGTTTGTCTTTGCTGGAATTTGCTCTTCCCTTTGTTGCGTTGGAACACGACTCCGTTGAAACAGAGGGGGTCCTACCTGTTGATTGCACTCCGACGATCAAGTCAGTACCAAGTTTATAAGAATTTAAGAAGTAGTAGGTTTCAGTCTTAGAAACAACGTACCTTAACCTGGGGACTCAAGCTCCTTTTATAACTTACCTCTTGCAACAACTTTCCATCACGAGAATCTAATCTCAACTGAAAGCATACTCAACTGGAAAATATTCTTTTCAAGGGCACATTCTCACGATGGTGCAACAGAACAAAATCTTTCCTCCACGGAGTGCATAAAATAATAACAAAATAACCACCAGGGTACCAACTCATGAACCAACATCAAGGGTCCAGTCTGTTTACGTAGGCACCATCAACGTGCATTACGCTCATTCTCATCATACATACAACTCAACCCTTACCTGCCCTAACACACATGAGTTTAGGTTTAAAAGAAAGTACTTACTTAAGTTAGACCTCATGCGCACTAAGCGCACCCCTAGGTCCACAATTACCCTTCGCTAGCCGCCTAGGTTTTACATGCAAAGGATTACCTTAATTACACAAAAATGGTCTTATACATATAACCGGGGCCCAATTACATGACCCGCTATTCTGGCCCAAGAGTCGAGCTGCCCTGTCTGTACCATGTACCGAGATTCGAACACCGAGTGCTAAGTTATGAATGCTTGTCCAGTACAAAAAAGAATCGCAATACTTTTTGCCTTCCTATGTTACAACTTTTAACTGTGAACAAAACAATATGAAAAAATAAACTCTAATCTCTTTCTTCGGCTTATCCCCTAAACTAGATTTTTTTTTCTCTTCAAGCTCCCCATAAAGTATGATTCTCCTTCTAGTATCGCTATCATTTTCTTGCTTCCTACATTGGATCTTTTCCATTTTAATTTCTTAGTTTCTTAATTCTCCATGGGATGTTTCTATTTTTATTATTATCATTATACAAGGAGTAAGTTATTTCTCCCTCACTCTATATAATTCTTTTATTAAATTCCCTTTTCACAAAATCATCAATACTACCAAACAACTTCACCCATTTGGATTTCTATGTGCAAATAACAATCAATATGGTCTAATCTCCATTATAGTTTCATATTGGATTGACCAATTAATTGAGATAATAATTTTTAATAAATATATATTCAGCAGAACATGTACACGGACAATTGACCCATGTTTTAAGATAGAAAGATCACAAGGAGAAAAAACACTAAAAGGCTACTCTTAATTGGGAGATGATAATTTGACACCCTAATAAATTTTTACAGCAATTTGATATCTACTATTTTATCCTTTTTTTTTATAATTACAATTTTTTAATGACTACATTACTCCTAAAGTATGTTGTCACGTGACTGTTGAATTGTCAAAAATATAATTTTTTGTAATTATAAACAAATAAAAATTAAGTAGTAGAAAATGATTATAAAATTTATTATATATAGTATATTATGAGAGATTCATTTAAAAAAAGATAACACGATATTAATTTAATGTTTACAAACTTTAAATACACTTTTATCTTAAGATTGTGCCTTTTTTTTTTTACTTTGAGCCACTGATTAAATTTTACTCTTTATTAGTATTTTATTTAACAAAATTGTACCTTTTCAGCCTCTTTATAACTATAACAACTATATTACAAAATTTAAAGACAAAATATAATTTAAACAGAGATTAACTTTAAAAGAAAACTCATGTTTTCGTAAACTAAAACATGTTTGAGTCATGTTGAAATTACAGCTGCATTAACTTTTTTTCTCTCCATTTTTTACCATCTGTGCCTCAAATTACACATTCTGTGTTTATTTACTAATTTTAAAATAAACTTTCCAAGACTCTTTTTGTGATTGATTTGAATTCATTGAAACCATGATATTAAATTGTAGGCAGAAGCACAGAAATGAGGCCAGAGACAGTATTCATATGAAGTTCCAACCACACAAATTTCAATAAACAAAAAGTTAAGAAAATGGAACCCTCAGAAATGCATGAGCAACACTGCATGCAATGTTATTTCATTGAAAAAGTTGAATTACTTTGGAGTAAAAGCATCCATTTTTAGCCCTTAACTAGAGTTTTGGAAAACTCAAGAAGCCTCTCTGTCTCTGGCATAACATCTCTGACAGCAGCATGTGCAGAAAACCTTTCAGCCCATTTCAGCAGCTCAGGTGTGTTGCTTTGCTCAAGCAACTTTACCCCATTCAATGTCTCTACCACCCTCAGCCACCCCAAGATGCTACCAAGTGCAATGTCCAACAACCCAATTTGGTCACCACCATAAAAGCCCTTGCCTTTGCTGCTATCTTTAAACACATCCTCCAACAATGCCAATCCTTTTCTCACCTCCTCTATCAATCTCTTCTTCTCATTCTCCTCCGAAGCTCCTCTAATGGATTTCATGGTTGGGTACAACTGCTCGCGTAGTCACAAACTTCATATTCATTATGTCAACTTATAACAAATGGTTGTTTATAACTCTTTAAGATGACTATTACACAAATCAACAAATTTATCATAAACTTCAGCAAAATAAAAGAGTAAGCATGCATGACTTCCATAAAAATAATATTAAGAGAAAATCTGTGCATTAAAGTATGACTTTTGTTTACTTAAAAGTCATATCTTCAGAGACAACTTCACTAAATTTAAAAGAAATATATGAAAAATTACACATTGAAATATGACTTATTTATTTGTTTTAAAGTTGTACCGAAAACTGCATCACTTATAAAACTAAAACTAAATAAGATTGTAAAAGGGTGGGGAAGAATGGCATGGGATTAAGAGTTATTATACCGTTTGATCAATATAGACAGCCCAGAAACGAGCAATGGCGCAGTCATAAGGATGAGAGGGGAGAATGGGAGAGGCAGAGGACCAAACATCATCAACATATTGCACAATGATCAAAGATTCGCAGAGGGGTTTGTCCTTATGAATTAGAACAGGGATTTTCTTGTAGATGGGGTTGGATTGAAGAAGACGCTGGCTTTTGGACGATAACTTTTCCTCATGGAACTCATACTCTACTGATTTCATGTTTAGAGCTATGCGAACCCTCAACACGTATGGACTTGGCCAAGCTCCCAACAACTTCACCTCACTCTTCATTGACATGTATGGACTTTTGTCTTGTCTTTCTACTTGGATGCTCATTACTAATAATTAAATAGAAGAATGAAGCAATAGTGATGAGAAGATTTGTTGATGTAGACTGTTAGGAGGTTAGTTCACAACGTGAACGTGGAATGCTAGATGAAGTTGTGTACTGTTGTTACCTACCCCTGCCAACCATTTTACTGCACCTACTTCCTACCTTTCATTAATGTCACTGCTATTAGCTTCAAGTATTAAGTATTGTAAATATTATTCTTCAGCCGAGATAAAAATAGAAACCCACCTTATAAAACAAATTTGAAACGAATCCGATTGAGTCATATTCTTACTTTCTACCACTATACCCAGATTCCCTTTCTATTTAAACCGGTTCACATTCACATCCTAAAATCCACTCCAGAATATTCATGCTTTGATACGAGGCCTTGAATATAGGCATTTTAATTGACAACAAAATCAGATAAAGCCACTGTAATTGCAAAAACTGGATCCCGAGGAAGAACTTAAATGTCAGTGAAGTAAATGTAGAAGTATGCTGAAAACATGAACAAAGCTGACTTCCTAATGTGTGAATGATCACTGTCTGTAACAACTTAGTGTGTTGCGTAAGTTCCCCAGGATACAACAGAAACTTCTCGGATAATACCAAGGATCTCACAACTAGCAAGAAACTCCTAAGAACAAAATAAACCAGGACTGCAGAAATATATAAAAAGAGAAAGAAATAAGAAGTGAAAAGGAGAGAATACAAATGTGAGTAGTTGTGTTTGAAGAGGCACATGAAACTCCTATTTATAAAGTGGGAAAATGCAACAGCCCAAAACTGCCGCTGCCCCATATCCAATTTCAGAGACACTTTCCAACAACACAACTTTCCAAGGAGAACGGAGGAGATCGTGAAAGTCTGAGTCTTGTGTGCGGAGATCCAGCCCGCCCCAGGGAAAATCAAGACTTGTAGAGGAGGATCCCACGACTGTGAAGCACTCCTGGAAGATCGACATCCTGTCCTAGGAGGTCGCTGGAAAAAACGCATGCATCAGCAATGACACTCTGTTTATCTTTTACAGTACTCTCTGGGTCAGTTTTACAACAGTAAATTCATACCTACATATCAGAAATATGCATTTAAGTCCAGATATCGAGGAAATCTCAAGCTCCTGTGAGCACATACTGGTGCACCGATAGCCACATTTATGCCATATAATGATTTCTGTTTTCCAATCAGAAGAGCACTCCCGTATCTCTATCAAGAACAGTGAATATATTGCAACATATGTTGGAAGAAACTGAGCCATTATCATGTCTCACCACCTTAGGCAGGCGAACAACCAACAAGACAACTTTGTAGCGTTGGGTTGGAGGCTAAAAACAGTACAATCCGAGTCAAAACTTGTCCCTCGAACTTAACACCATAGAATAACCAACATAAACATGGTTGTCAAACTCGCGAGTCTACGTAGACTCGTCGTGGGAGCTCAGTAGACTCGACTCGTGGAATCGTAATAGTCTACTTTCATATTAAAAAAAAAAATAGTGTAAATAACTACATTTAGTCCTGAATGAGAATTAATAATATACCAAATCATCTAACTTCAAAGTCTCAAATAAAGAAGGTCATACAAATACT
>Ga0123342_1002848_pt1 | contig 28432 bp, 19 predicted proteins | sample Turbeawhitnodule_FD_89960 | JGI IMG/M metagenome (GOLD analysis project Ga0123342, IMG submission 89960) | Root nodule microbial communities of legume samples collected from Mexico - Turtle bean Mexico white nodule | ecosystem: Host-associated > Plants > Roots > Nodule | place: Mexico: Nepantla... | reverse complement strand
TTGAGTACCTTATTTTTCTTGATTGTCTTTTCTTCACTATTCTTTGAGTTTGTCATATATCTTGTATTCCTTTTGCTATAGCCTTTTCTTGTTTACACCTTTTCTTGATTGTCTTTTATTGTTCTTTAAGTTTTGTGGTGTATTGGCTTTAAGAAAGAGTGGTTTGCTTTGACATATTTCATTTGAGAGTTACCAAAACCTCAAGAGATTGGTTGAGGGAAGTATTCTTTTTTGGAGTGATTTGAGTGTCTTTTAATTTTCATTACAACACTATTATTGTTCCATTTTCTAACCTTGTTTTTCTTGAAATTGTTTGTTCTTGTGTTTGCTGTTTTCTTTTTCTAATGGCTACATATTCAAGTGGTGACTCTTCCAAACCACACTCTTCTCATAGGGCTTACATTCTTAATGAATTAAAAGAGGCAAAACGTGCCCTTGCCCTTCAAGATGAAGCTATTAAAAAGTTGGAAGGACAATTATAAAAAGTTAATTTGAAGCAAGATAGGTCCTCCAATTCAATCCATGGAAGCCACCATTCTCATAGACATTCTTCAAGAGGTTCATCCATTCCTCATGGCCAACATCATCATGGGCATGTTTTAAGGAGTTCCAACAACTATGGGAGCTTTGAAAAAAAGGAAGAATGGAAAATACATAAACTTGAAGATAGGCGCCAACATGAGGCATTGCCTTAGTCTCAAATTGTAAATCTTCCTACTTTTAGTGGTGTTGATGATGGTTATGTGTATTTAGATTGGGAAGTTAAAGTTGACCATATTTTTCATGTGTATAAGGTCCAAGATGACTATAAACTTAGGATAGTTTCTTTATACTTTTTGGACTATGCCAAAGAATGGTGGCACCAAACTCTTAGGGACATTGGTTATAACAAGAGGCCTCCAATGGTCTCTTGGAATGATTTGAAAGAGTGTATGCGCGCGAGGTTTGTTCCTCCTCCTTCTAGGAAGGAACACTTGTTGAAGTTCCAAAGACTTCCTCAAGGACATAGGACGGTAAATGAATACTTTAAAGATTTTGAAACTACTTTGACTAAAATGAAAATGCATGCTAATGAAGAGTCAAAGATAAAATGGTTTGTACGTGGTTTAAGAAGAGATATTAGAGATTTTGTAGAATTAAATGAGTACTTTTCTTTAAAGAAAGTGGTTCACCTAGCCATCAAGGTGGAATCATACCTTTTGAAAACAACTTTCAAAAATACTCATGATGATGATTTCTACAACTCTTTTAGGAAGGATGCAAACAAAATTTCTACTCAAATTTCTCCTTTAAATTTTTCCAAACAAACCACTTCTCCAAAAAACGTTTCTACTCCAAATCCACTTCTGTATGAAAAAATACACTAAGAAACTTCTTAAGAAGTTTGGTTACTATGACTTTAAGTTAGTGAGCACCCCTTATGATGCTAACTTTAAATTAAAGAAGAACTAAGGAAAATCTATTTCTCAAACTTAGTATGCCTAGGTAAACTGAGTAGATACACTCAGGCTTTGTTTGGATTAGAGAGTGGATTTGAGAGAATGGATTTTAGATGATTTAAAGAGAAAGTGTGAAGAAAGTGAGGTTGTTTGGATTAAGATAAATAGAGTAGAAAGTGTGGAAAAGTTTATGAAAGTTTGTGAATGATGGGATAAATGTGATTTAAATTATATTTTTTTAATTGATAAAAATATAAATTTTGTTCCTGCCGGTTGACCCGAAACGCCTTCGTGCGCCTACGTCACTCTTTCGTCCAGAATCCTTGCGTTTGCACGTGCCTTTCCTGTAATGAATGTCTGAAAACACAAAGACAAAGGGTGCCCTAGAGGCCGTTTGCACTCTGACGCTCAAGTCAGTCTTAGGGCTAGGAAACACCAAACTGTATAACTGTCACTGTGTGTGTTAAGTGGCGCAAGGGAATAACGTACCTTGTCAAGTTTGTTACCTTACTATTTATAGACTAAAACTAGGGTTTCCTTTTTACCCGAAATGGGCTTTTCTGATGGGGCTGGCCCAACACTGTTGTTACCCTACTCTTAGGATAACCTAGCGCGTGTGGTCCCTAACTGAAGTGCAACCTCTGGCGGGGTGACCACCTGGGTGCCTCCTCGTGCACCTGATCTCTGGGGTCATTTGCCTCTAGGAGTGCCCTAGTTGTTCCACGTGCCATGCATGCAGCTCACCCCTGGAACGCGACCCTCATAGGTCATATCTTTCCAGTGGCTCTACACTTTGTGTTACGCCTGAACGCCTCATCCACTCTACACACATGGACCCTCGTGATCTAGGCTTCTCCCTTACTGATAACTGGTGTGTGGTCTGGGATCCACCTCTCGTGGCCCAACTCTACTGTTTGGGTTCCCGATGTCCGATCTCTCCACACTGTCTAGTGGCACGTCGGTACATCCTGATGACCGATGTCTGACCACTCTTTGGCTCCTTGGCGCACGTGCTTCGCGAGATACTGGCTCACGCTGCTCATGGGATCCGCTTACGTGGCACCAACATTACCAGTGGTCAAGAACGCCCAATGACTGGTCGGTACACAAGCCCCCCAGTCTCGAGCTGTAACTCATTCAGGGAAGAGACTAAGTCTTTGCCCTGGGTGACCTACGTGGCTCTGTGTGACAGGATGTGAATACTGCGCCAAAGTGACGTCTTTTTGGGTCTGTCTTATCTGTGCACACGTGTTTTGAACAATGGCTAGGGCTTAACGTTGTTTACGCTTCTTAATTTGCTTTAAACTTTCGAAAACGCACACGTCCAATCATTGTTCCATCATTCTCTAAAACTCTTGATTGCTTTGTCTTCTTCCTCGAGTATTCTCGCGTTTCCCCTACACATTCCAGCATCTTGCTATCTGATCAAAGGTACGAACTTTGACTATTGTTCGCACTCGTTTATTGAATCTGATGTTGGATAACTATCTGGGCTATTGAATCTTTGCGTTTCAATCGCCCTCTGTTCCTTTTTTCTGGGTTTCCTTCGAGTTAGGGTTCAAGAAACCGGAAACTCTAGGGGAGTTGATTCTTGTTATCGTAATGTCGTGTTTGCGCATTCTACCCTCGTGCATTCACACGTTTTATCGTTGTGTTTCCTATTCTTTCATATTCCGAAATTTGCACGCAGGTATCGTTCTGAGTGAAGAGAAACGGGGCAAACTGACTAGTATCCTGACTCGCCTCCGAGGGATGTCTAGGGGTGTGGGCATCTCTAGCCCCCACGCACTTGCTTCTGCCACTGTCGCGCCTTCGCCTACTCCTTCCACTCTTGCGGTCCCTCTTGTTGCCCAATCATCTCCCGCTCCTTTTCCTTACGAGAATAATTCTGCTGAGAGGCCACTCTCTAAGAGGCTCAGGCCTACATCGGCGATTGCCTCCCGTTCTTCTTCCACCGGTCGCTCAGTTTCGCCCCTTGATCATACAGCCAGCATTCCCCTTTTCCCTGACCTTGGTGGGACGAGTGCTTCTGCAACTCCTCATGCCCTTGAGCTGCCCCTTGTTAGCATGCCCTTAAGGGCTTCCAACTAGGGGTGATTGTGGACCCGGATGAGGCCGCTGCGAGGGAAAGACTGGGCTTCAATTTTGGGGCTCTTCTTGCTCACTCCAATGCTCTTCTAACCAGGCCTGAAACGAGGGTAGTAGAGGCCAAGACTAAAGAAGAAACGTCCTAGCTGACTTCGTTTGCTGCCTGCGAGGTCGCACTGAAACAGGAGTTGGCTTGCCTTCGCCGTTCTGAGAAGGATCTTTCTAAACAACTTCGCGCCAAATGCCGAGAGGTTTCCGGGCTGGGCAAGAATCCTGCCCTTGTGAATCCGAGTCTTCGAACTAGAAGAGGCTGCTGAGGTGTCCAAATCCAAGATTGCGGGGCTTGAAAGAAGGTCTTTCAATCGAGAAGTGCAGCTGGGACAAGTGGAAACCGAACTCCTTCAACAAGCTAAGAGGTTTGAAGAAACCGAAGCTGAGCTGACTAGAGATGTTGTTAATGCCTACGACGCGGGTTTTGAGGATGCCCTCGCTCAGGTTGTCTGCGTGCATCCCGAGATGGACACTACGCCTTTCACGATATCAAATCGTGTCGCAAACGGGCAAATCGTTCCCAGGGTCCTTCCTTAACTTGTATTTGGTTGTCAGACGAACAATTTATTATCTGCTCATAACTTTACTTTCTCGAACATATAGCTGCTTTCATTTCCTTAAATCGAAAACTACTCTTTAACTCGCTCAACAGCTAACTCGTGGTGCCTGACACTAAGATGCTTCTTCTAGCGTTATGTGATATGCTCCCCTCATCGTGAGGAGGGGGTTTTAACTGCGAACTAAGTTGTTCCTCCTTGGCGTTCTTGCTCAAAATGAGAGGTGTTCTTTACGAACCTACGTCTCTACTTTCAAAGCCTCTAATCGCAAGGGAAACAAACCCTCAACTGATCTCGGCTTCGCTCAAGGGTGCGAAGGATTTATCTGGTGAATTGTTTTGTTCGACCTTGGCGTTTTCACTAGAGATGGGAGGTGTTCTCTCGCGAACCTACCTCTCCACTCTCAAGACTTCTAATGCAAGGAAACAAGTCTTTAACTAACTTCGCGTACTATTTCGTTTATCTCGCGAACCTACCTCTCCACTCTCAAAGGCGCGAAGGATTTATCTCGCGTACTATTTTGTTTAACCCTGACGTTTTTACTCAAGAAGGGAGGTGTTTCTCTTGTGAACCTACCTCTCCGCCCATAAAATTCACTTAACTTAGAGAATATCATCAAATGGTGACCCTAATAGGAATATGTGGTGACCCACATTACTACGTATACAAACCCAGGGAAACTTTTTCTGAAAATGTGAAGTGAGTGTTTGTCTTGGTTGGGGATGGGCATGAGGTGGGGAGAAACTGAATTAAATAAGGTGTTCTTGCACACACACATTTTCAGAATACGTTCTGTCTTAATTTGTTTATTTTCTTTTTGATGAATTGGTTGATATATTTTGTTTTGGAAAGTTTTGAAATGACTTCTCCTGACTCGATGGGAAAGTATGACGGTGAAAAGTTTGATCATGAAGAAAGAAAAATGAAGGTTTGATTTATTATATTACTAGGTTGCTAGCTGATAGTTAATTTTGAAATTGTGAAATTATATTCAATTTAAACATTTCCCTTGCATGTTTATTTTGTAGATTCGAGTAAGACACAAAGTGCAACCTGAACATATTGTTAACATCAAGAGAAATTTAACGTGATTGCAACGGCAAAGAATAGAGACAATCCCCTTTAAGTGGATGCTCCACTTAGAACAAGAATTGGACATGTAAAGTCCCCTTCTTCGCAAATTGATTAATAGGTGGAGTGTTGATGATAATTGTTTTAGGATCAGACAATATTTAGTACCTTTTAAGGTTGTTGATGTGTGTTTCGTGTTAGGCTTGTGAGTGGTGGGTGAAGAATTATGTTTGGAGGTTGATGGTAGTGGGTTGGTGAATAAGGTCTTCAGAGGAGAGGACATAAAGATACATATTCTTTAGAAAAAATTGGGGAACAAAGTTTATAGGGAAAAAAATGTTGATGAGTTTTGTCGATTGTACATACTTCTTTTATTATCTGTTTTCGTTTTGCTTAGGACTTCTAGAACTTTTTCTTCATTTTCTTTCAAGGTTTTAGATAATTTAGATGCATTGGATGGATAAAATTGGGGCAGTGCAATGTATGCCTTAATAGTTTCCAGTTTAACACGGTCATTCGAGGTATATAACAACCAAACGAATGCTCGTGAAATTTATTTGGCTGGTTGCGTTCCTGTTATGCAGGCTAGTGGTAATTATGAGAAATAATTATGTACTTTAACTTTATTACATTTTTTTACTTTTAAATGACTAACATTAATTTTTTGGGACGAGCTTTGGGTGTTCAACATGTTGGCCTTGACATCCCTGTAGAATCCCATACAATATCTTTTCTGAGGTTTTTGCAGTGACCGTGTGTAAAGATTCAATCAAGAAGTTTAAATGAAGCATTATCTGTTGCTGAGGTATTAAATTGTGTGTTGAAGATCTTCACTAACATTGGTGTATTTTTATATGTTGATCATATCAAAGAATTTGTTATTGTAGATTGTATGGGATTGTGCAGTGACTAAAGTGGAGGAATGACTGAACATTGTTAAAGAAGCCCTCAAAATTGGAGAGAAACATCATGAATATACTGCCTATTCTCCAAGTGAGTGGGAGAAAGTTTGTAACGAGCATAATATGTGTGAATTTGTACTTCTTCAGAACAACAAGAGGATGCGTGATGTTTAGGACCAATTACAAGTGGTGAAAGAACTATCGCACAAACAAAACCATTTGTCATGTTCCACACCTGTACCTAAGGACAGTACAAGGTCACGTCCTCGAAGGTCACCTCCTCCACACTCAGGCGGTCGAAGCCCACATCCTATTGACATGTGTTAAGATGTATACAACGTTTTGTTTAAGATGTCACATATAAAGGGCATCCATATGTATGTCACATATAAAAGCCATCCATAACAATGGGTGCATATTTTCCCAAATAAACAACATTTGAAACACATAAACAATATAACAAACAGTTAGTGTTCATTTAAATTTGACACATATAAAATCCATCCATATGTATGTTGAATCATTATTTTGTGTACAATTTAGGACAACAACATACTTATGTTCATGCACACATGGATGTATAAATTACCTCGTCCTAGTGTAGAGATAATAGATTGGAAGAGGATAAAATGTGGTTGACGGGGAACAATCCTTGTGGAAGAATGTCCTTGGTTGAACGGTGATTGGTTGGAGCAGGGTCAGCACAGAAAATGTCCCCAAATTCTTTGATGAACCCTAATTCTACCTTCGCACTCTGTGCTTGTGGGAGAATGTGGTGGAGGCCAAATGTGCAAATGCAATACAATAGTCAGCGAATGTTTAAAACGAAAAAACAATAAACTGATTGAGAAATCAACAATCACAAACACATCAATGAGAAAGAGGGAGAAGGAAGCGTAACCTAATTGAGAAATATTGCCTCACTCCAATATTTTGAGTGTAACCTAAAAAGCAACCATTCAATACTGCATATTTTGGGTCAATCAAATATTTGTAGTGCAACCTAAAGTGGATCCCTTCACCACTAGACAATTTTTACTTAATCCATTTTTTTTGTGCAAGCTAAATTGGACCCGTTCAACACTGGATCGTTTTCGCTTAATCCAAATTTTTTGGTGCAAGCTAAACTGGACCTGTTCAGCACTAAACCGTTTTTGCTCAGTCCAAATTTTTTGGTGCAAGCTAAACTGGACCAGTTCAACACTGGACCATTTTCGCTCAATCCAAATTTTTGGTGCAAGCTAAACTAGACATGTTCAGCACTGGACCATTTTCGCTTAATCCAAATTTTTTTGTGCAAGCTAAATTGGACTCGTTCAGCACTTGACCATTTTCGCTTAATTCAATTTTTTTGGTTCAAGCTAAACTGGACCTATTCAAATTGAACCATTTTCGCTTAATCCATTTTTTTGTGTGCAATCTAAACTGAACCCGTTTAGCACTGAACCGTTTTTGCTCAATCCAAATATTTTGGTGCAAGCTAAATTGGACTCGTTCAGCATTTGACCATTTTCGCTTAATTCATTTTTTTTGTGCAAACTAAATTGGACCTGTTCAGCACTGGACCGTTTTCGCTCAATCCAAATTTTTTGGTGCAAGCTAAACTATACCCGTTCAGCACTGGGTCGTTTTCGCTCAATTTAATTTTTTTGGTGCAAGCTAAACTGGACCTGTTCAGCACTGGACCTGATCTAACACATTTTCTCCCCACATCATGCCCACCCCAACAAACACGAACACTCACTTCAGATTTCCATAAAAAGTTTCAATGGGTTTGTGTAGAAAGTGTAATGTGGGTCACTACATATCACTACTAGGGTCACCACATACTGTCACCCTCTAAATTGAGTGAACATTGTGGTTACTTCACACTATTTTTCTTTGATGGCCTCTAAAAAACTGATTTAACCCACTTTCTCCCCACCTCGTGCCCCTCCCCAACCAACATCAACACTAACACTAACATAAACACTAACAATCTCTTTTTACCTTTCTTATTCATGTCAACATTAAGAAATTTCTTTAAAAATTTTGGTACCTCATCAACCTAACATTCCAAAGAAGGACTCTGCATTATTCATACACCAAGACACATATTTGCAATAATTACTCACGAGATTATCTATCCAAAGAAAAACTATGCGTTATTTATACAACAAGACACAAATATGCAACATTCACTCAGAGGATTATCTATATATAGTAGGAGTATGCAGTGACCTCTCTCTCTTTATCTATATACTCAACAGGAATTGAAACCACAATATCATAGCTTTAGAAAACACCTTCTTTGGAGAAAAAAAATACTAAAAAACCATGCATACTTACACAAACTATGTACACCAAAATATATACTTTTAACAATATTTTCCACAAAAAATCAAGTCATACTCCAGAAAAATAAGCAAATAGTAAACATAAACAACTATGATCACATCACATGTAGTTCATTGTATATTCTAATTCTAACCAATTCCTTTTCTTTGTGTATCCTAATATGCTACTATGAAATAAAATACTACAATAATAGTAAAATACAAACCCACAAAGTAAACCCAACATGAAATACGAATATATATTTATCTTAAGAGTGTGTGCAACAAATTAGCTTTGGGTCATACAAGGGTCACCACAGGACAAATAACAGGAATCACCCAACAACAAAAATCACACAAGATCAATGTTTCACTTAATAAACAAATGAAAAAAAATGTATTACCTTTGAAAAGAGGATGTCGAAGAGGAGAACGCCACCCAACCACCGTGAAAAGAGGATGTCGAAGAGGAGACCACCACCAAACCACCCTGAAAAAGGATGCACCCACGACGACAACGAATGCTGCAGAAAAAGGTTGCGGAGAACCTGAAAGACAAAGCTTGCAGAGAACCCAGAAGAGGATGTGGAGGACAAGAACAAACCTAAATTCACATTCTAAAACACCCAAATACTAAATGTTCAGATTTTTCCTGAACCCCACGAAATAAAGTAACATTATTTATGCCACGTTGGCAGTTGTATGGTGGAACAACTCATTTAGAGTTGTACAAATATCGTGACCTTACTAAGAAATAAATCTTGACAGTAGCTCTATCCACTTAATATTGTTTAAATTATTATTTTTATTGTAATATAATATTTTATTTTAAAAAAATAATTGTAAAATAATTATTTTTTTAGTGTTAGGATCTTAAAGAAACTTTATTCTGTAATGTCGAGGGTTGAAGTAGTGAAAATTTCACTATGATTTGAATCATAATAAAAAAGAAATGGTTAAAGTTGCAAAAGCAAATTGAAAAAAAAAAAGAGGTTTTAAATAAGTAGAAAATATCTGAAGAAGCATAGAAGAGTCTTTATCCTTGTTAATTGGGCACCAAAAATTGGGAGCGGAAAATGGGTGCAACAACGGGCGTTGGCGCAGTCTCTCTTCTTCACTGTTTCTCCAAATCTCACACACTCTCTCTTGCATCCTTCCGCATTCTCCCTCGCCTCACATGCTCCTTCTCTTCCTCCATCAATTTCAACATCTCCTTCGCTCCCCCTAAGCCCAAGCCCAAGCCCAACAACCTCCACCCCCACCCCGACCTCTCCAATGAGCCCGATGGGCCGCTTCTTATCCCGTGGATCGTCCGAGGCGAGGACGGTAATCTCAAGCTCCAATCCGAACCTCCCCCGAGCCTCCTCAACGCCATCGCCACAGCTCAAACCGGAACTAGAAAGGACAGCAATCAAAAAACAAAAACCACCGCCGCCACCACCAAACCTCAAAAGATTCGCGCCACGGCGCCGCCGCAGCATTCCAAGGCGGCGCGGCGGTTCTACAACCAAAACATCAAGGAGTCCTCCGGCGCGCGCCTCAGCAAGGTCCTCGCCGCCTCCGGAGGTGAGTTCGTTACGGAATTTGTCAATGCCGTTGCGAGTTAGTGTCGACGGTTACGGAGTCAGTTACTGTGAATGTTTTCAGTTGCGTCGAGGAGAAGCTGCGAGGAGCTTATCTTTGAAGGGAAAGTTACGGTGAATGGTTCCGTGTGTAATACGCCTCAGGTTTGGTCTGTTTCCTTCAGTGATTTCATTTTGTTGGAATTATGTGAATTTGGAGGTTTTTATTGTTGTGTGTAGACTAGAGTTGATCCTGCGAAGGACGTTATCTATGTGAATGGGAATCGGCTTCCCAAGAGGCAACCTCAAAAGGTTTATTTGGCCTTGAACAAACCGAAAGGGTATGTTGAGCGTTATGGTTTGTGAGGATTCATTTTTCCATAAACACTTATAAGAGAACTATTTTTTTTTCTTGTAAGCTAATATCACCTTAAGTACTTACAGCTTTCGAAGAACTTAGATAAGAATTTTATACAAGTTAAGTGTATAAATTGATTTTAGCTTGCCGGAGAAATTTAATTCATTTACCTCTATTTTTTCCTCCTTTAAGGATTTATGGAAAAACATGCCCAAACACTACTTATAAATGTATGCCTACTTTGCACTAAGTGAATTTGTAGGTGATGCGAATGCAATTGCGTTTCCACAGGTATATATGTTCGTCTGGGGAGAACGAGTCTAAATCTGTGATAAGTTTATTTGATGATTTCTTGAACACTTGGGTACGTGACACTTTGAGCTTTATTAATTTGTATTTGATTGATAGTATATTTTTATTTTGAACTCTTTGATCTTAAATAGTTATGTTCGGGCATTGGATAACTCTTTTTGTGATGGTATATCATTTTCCAGGGTAAAAAGCGTCCGGGGGTACCCACACCACGGTTATTTACTGTAGGGCGCCTTGATGTTGCTACTACTGGGCTAATTATTGTGACAAACGATGGTATGTGATTTGCTGTGAAAGTAGTTTTATTTCCATTCTGTTGTTAAATTATGTCTTAAACAAGAACAGTGCTTCTAATGATTTATGCAATGATGTTTGTTTACAGGGGATTTTGCTCAAAAGCTTTCACATCCTTCGTCTAATTTATCAAAAGAGTGAGTAAATGAGTTTGGTTTGTGTGTGTGTTCTCAATGAGAAGACTTATGCTTCTCTAATGTTTCTTGTGGGGAACACATTGTGTACAGGAAGTTTGGTTCAAATGATTTTGATGCTGTGTGTTTCATAGTATTTAACTGTTTACTTGCACTCAATGATTGAAAATGATTAGGTTCTCCCTGTCCCATGGCAATCATTTCCTAATCTAACTCTTTATTGTATAATTTAATGTATGGATTATGTTATTCTTTTGGTGTTTGCATTTCTAGGACCAACTGACCAAGAAAGTTCTTCATTCAAATAAATTTCCAGTCTCTGAAACATCTGGTTTGTTTATCAGATACATTGCAACAGTAGATGGTTTGGTTTACAAGAGGCACTTAATGGCCATAAGTGAGGGAACAACCATTGAGGGTGTCCATTGTGTACCTGATGCTGTGGAGATACTTCCACGTCAGGCAGATATGCAAAGAGCTCGTATTCGCATTGTGGTAATGATCTTTTAGTCTGCCACATCAGTTACATAGTTTCTCAATCTCAATCTATTTGTGAAAGGTTGATGAAGTTCCCCTTTTTATGCAAATTATAGTGCTGTAGGCTATGGTATAGCATAGTATGGAACTATTGAGTGTTATAATGCTAATTTTGGTCATTCTGGGAGAGTGAGGAAACATAATTTTCACTATCTAATGTGACGTAATAAATTATAAAAACTTTGGGCACAGGAACTCTCAGATGAAGGACTTTAGCATATTATTAATGGCGAATCTTGTTTCCCTTCTATGTTTATGAGTGTTCAGCAGTATTTTGAAATGTGAATTTGTACATCTAACATGGGATTATTGGTATAGATTTAAGCAATAATGCAGGATATTGACATCCTCACCATCTCAAAATGATTTATTTAGTCTGTTGAATTTTCACCATCTACATTTTAGAGCATGTGAGTTTTCTGATTATGAATAGAAGGCCTAGCTGACGTTTGTTTGCTTCAATTAATTTGTGTTCTCATAGGTTCATGAAGGGAGGAAACATGAAGTTCGTGAACTTGTAAAAAATGCTGGACTTGAGGTTAGCTTAAATCATACATATGCTGGTTAACTTTCCCCTGAAGGCCAAAAAATTACTAAATGCTTAGGAATATTCAGTGTGAGAAAATCATGAAATTTAGTGAACCCAATGTTTAGGATTTTTAGGAGTTTATTTAATTTTGTTAATTGCGAATGGCATAACTGGTATAGATGATTAGATATACAGTGATGCTATTATATTTTTTCATGTGAGTATTGTCCACTGCTGATGTATGTTCCTAGCCACATCACGTATTGTTGAAATTGTTGTATCTTCAATTCAGTATCATGCTTTCTGAGGAAACACATTTACCAGGTGGACTCTCATAACTAGATAGCACTTTCATGATTTGGGTTTTGATAATTTATCGCAGTAGAAAATGGAATAATTCTTACCATATTTAAGTTATCTGTGTTGTCTGACATTATTTCTGTTTTGTAATGTTGATTGAGTAAACTCTTGTTATGCGACCTTGCTTTATTTTAAAATCCATCGGAAAAGTCAGACCAAATCAAAGATTTTTGGTACGGCTTGGCACTTATCGTTCCCCTCCTTGTCTTTCGTGGTATCTGCTTGTGTTTATGGGTTTCAACTTATGGCCATTTTAATTGTGGAAAGTTTCCACGTATAACATACTAAACGCTTTTTCTTTTTTTCTCCTTCAGGTAAATGACTAACTACATGCATTGCTTTCTTATTTCAGATTCATTCGTTAAAGCGAATACGCATTGGTGGGTTTAGACTTCCACCAGACCTTGGGTAATTGTCATGCATCCAATTTTCCTTTGTTCTTGAAGTAGTCTTTATTTTGGACCCAATCAATTGAATTCACCTTGGTAGGTGAATTAAAACATTTTTCTTCTGTTTCATTTCAGGTTAGGAAAGTATATTGAGTTAAATCCAACGAACCTTAACGCATTGGGGTGGAAGAGTTAACAAAAATATTTCTCGAGCTTATTCAGATTGGAACAGCTCTGATACCTGGTGAAGTGATTGGAGATTATTTTGAGCAGTTGCAGTGTGGAGTGTTTGACGTGAAGATTTCAACTGGGAGAAGATTTCAACTAATGCTTAGATATTAGCTTTTCATATGAACGTGAAGCCCAGTGATCAATTGTCTATAGAAATGACAGAATTTTAACCTAGAAGTGGCCTTTTCAAATTAGAGGACATGTTTTGATTACTTGGACTCTAATTTGGGAAAAAGGATTTTGAAAATAGTCATATAGTACTAGAATTATAGAATTATAAGATTTAGCAACCCTTTTGTTGAAGAATTAAGGCACATTGCCTCACTTTAAAGCAAAAAATATTTCATTTTCAATTCCATTAGGAATCTTTAATAAGTTTGCATTAATAATATAAATGCAAAAAGATGGCAGTCAGATAAAGTTAAAAAGAGGGAATCCCTCCTCGACAAAATTTTATATACACTAAAATAGGCACACGATTGTAGGAAGTAATTATACAATATATTTAACAAGAAAAATATACATGTGAATTTCAGGTTGTTCTTAATATTGACTTCAATGAAATGCTCTTCACACCCAAACTCAAGACCCAAAAAATAGTGAGCGAGCAAGGGAATAACCCAAAAGGAAAACAGCGGGAACCAAAATCGAAATTACCATTACATTACCAATAATTGAGGGGGAAAATGGAATTGCAATCAAAACCACTTTTCACTGGCAGTCTACTTTGAAGTTGTTGTAAGATCGGCATCGGTTTGTTGCATCAGCATTTTCCGAAATATGAATGAGAAAGTCCGAAAATTCTGGAATAGAAACGAAACAGAACTTTCTACATGGATAATATTTCAGATACTCGATCCTGAGCATCAGGAGGAATTTCCCTTCCTGGAACCTGAACGTTAAGAAGGTTGGCATACCTGTAGAAATAGTGTCAATATAATTCCATAAAAGTGTATTAACAACTAAAATTTGCATAAACATACTCAGCGCGGGTGAACAAGTGCATATGTTCTGTAATGAAGGCAAGCAAGGCCTGCAACAGAAATAGGAATAATACCAATAAATAAGATGACATGACAAAAATTTCAACCAACGTGGAGCCATTAGTTAAGTTGACTTGCCTCAAATGGCATGTTCAATAGTTCATAGTAGGTGCGTACTCGATCCAATCTTTGCTGCACTGTTTCACTGTTTATGGATGGAATAGCTGCCAGTGCCTGTACCATCATCCAAAATTTTTATGGCTGTCGAATTTCGTTCGTGGTTTTTTACATTTGCCTAAGTTCCAGTTCTATCTGAATGTACAATTTCACATTCTTGAAAATTTAGCTATATGCAACCGAGAAACATTAATTACCTGTTCCAATGCAATAGCATTTCGACAAATTTGCTGGACGCCAAAAAGATTTATTGACTTCATATCCGCCAAAGCCTAATAAGTAAATAAGAGAACTCTTTCATTAGCAGTGAAAGAAAGGAAGTGATAGAAGTGATTAAACTGGAAATACAACTCCAAACATTAAAGAAAAAAATACAAAAAGTATTATACCTTAACAAATGCATTAGCGGCAACCCCACAAATTCCACCAAATAAGTAATTCCGCTTTGCATTTGAAATAAAAGGAGCCATTTCCTCATCTCTTCGAGTTATCTGGGGATTCCATTAACAAATTCCATTTTATGAAACGAATCAATGGATATAGAATTAACAAGCCTCAAAATTCAAATCACTGCAAGGCAAAACCTTTAGTTTATATAGAATATACACTCAAGATCCACTACCATCTACTGCCATGGCTATAACTTTCATGTCCAAATTTTAGCTCAATGAATTCTCAATAAATTTTACGAGCTATATTAGAAATTTACAACGCATTACTTAGGATTTAAAAAATATTGTTCCAGGACCTTATCCTGTTTTACTTGATTTTGAATTATCCAGGGGCAAATAATGTTTAATTGAGTTGCCACCTAAATCTGACTTCGGTTGATTTCATGCTAATGAAAAAATTGTCAACTAATTTCATCAATTGTAATTATCCTTAAATTTGATCAATTTGGATAATTTCATTAAGAACAAAACAGGATAATCATAAATCATCCCAAGCATGCAGAAACTGAGAAAGAAGAGAAACCATGTCGTCTTGAACCAATTACTTTATTCTTGGAATGGCCAATGGGTTACATCCGTATCCCTCCCAGGATCCAACTAAGTATCTTCATAAGATAAAAAAAAAACATACAAAGATTAAAAGACACACCTGTGAAGTGAGCGAAATGATGAAGTCATCGGGCTCTTCAGCATCTTGGTCATCCAAGTATTCTGTATTTGCCATTTCCTGCTCAAAATTGTAATGCTCAGTTATGTTTCGACATGATTAACTATCAAATTGCCATTCCTTCCACAACACAGACAAATAAACTCACAGGTGACATACCTGCATATGGAATATTGTCTCTAATTGCATCTCTATACGTAAAACCTTGAGGCAATCTATTGCTAGTTTCCTATAATCTTGAGCAAATGAAGCTAGAGTTCTCGCAGGAGCACTGTCTAAACGATTGTGGTGGTTTTTTCCTCCAACACGATTTGACGCTCTCTGAGTTGTCTGTCCAAGCCTGCAAATTTAACAGAGAATTTAAACACCACAAATAATGCTCTAAATATTTGGAGGGATCTTGAGCAAATGATGCTCAATTCCTCTCATTTTTTAAACAAGTAAAAAAACCCATCTCATACTACTCATTAAGGAAAGAGACTGGTATTATATTTTATGATTCAAACATGATAAAGGTGCAGTACCAGCAACGTGATATACAGAGGAAATATTGAATGGAAATTTGAAAAGAAATATAGACTGTTCCATGGCATTCAAGATGCTTGGTATCACCCTCACCGGTCTCCCTACTCAGTTTTTTATTGCCCTCTCCTTTTTCCTTTTCTCATACTCCTAACTGAATCTGCTCCCCTGCCCTACCTGCCCAGACCAGGTTGTTACAACGTGAGCTTACCTCTTTCTTATCAAACTCTGTCCCCATTTCTTACATAAGTTGTAGCTCAGCATATGGGGAAATCTTTTAGAAATCAAAGAAGTAATAGAGAAAGTACGGCATCAGTATTCTGAACGTGTGTTACATTGATTAACACTACTCTATAAATATTAAGAGTATGAATGTCAGCTTATACCCTATACTTAGAGTACACATCAAGTAACAATGATCCTGGCAAAGAAGACAATAAAATAAAACCTATTTCAACAGTCATAACCCATTTTCCTCATTAGAAAGGAAAAGAGTAATATACGATATAAGAATGTAAGAACTATACAGAGGAGGACAAGACGTCTAAACAGAAAAAAGAAAGCTAGCAAACAAAAATTCAACACAAAGCCGCCAACTTATTACTGTAAGGTATGTCAAATACCATAGAGAACAGCTAAGTGAAGATACGTCTCAAATTTAACGAGGTAAACATTTGATTAGTAACGATTGTAGTATTCTTTAGCTGTAAAGAGCAAACTAAAGAAAAAATTGCCTTCCTTGGTACAACCCATTAATCAATTATAAGAAGTTGAAGAGCAGACTGCCCACTAATAGAAACAATAGCCCAGTCCCACAAACTGCTGGCCACGGGAGAAGCAAAAAGGACATAACCCTTATGAAAATTAATGGATCTCAAAAACACTTTTGATGAACTCCCTCCAATTTTATTGTGTTGAAGTTGGAATTTACTATTGAACAAAAATAATTGCATCAACTGGAAGGTTCAACATATGAACTTTGCTCTTCTACATAAGATCAAGCCATCAAATTGGGAGGTAGAGATGTAATGAGATTGTAACTCGAAACATAAGATTTTCCTATATTAGTCAAAGACAGCTCTTACAAACCTCAGACACTGTTGAATCAAATCAGAGAAGCACACAGGCCAGAGGCTCAAAGGAAGCAGACTCACTAAGATCAACTATATCAACTATGCCGGTGACCAATATTGTAAGAAAAGGACATCTAGTTATGTCTTTAAGATGTGGTCAGGAGCTGTTTCATGGTCTTCTCGAAAGCAACCAATTGTCACTCTATCAACAACAGAAGCAGAGCTTGTAGCTGCATCAGCATGTGTCTGTCAAGCCATTTGGTTGAGAAAGCTTCTGGAGGAAGTTCATTTCAAGTAAAAAGGGCCTACTCTTATTCACCGTGACAATAGTTCAACTATAAAACTGTCCAAAAATCCTATTTTGTATGGGAGAAGTAAAAATATTGAGGTTCGATACCATTTATTGAGAGATCGGACATGTAATGAAGAATTTGATTTGGTTTACTGCAGAAGTGAGGATCAAATTGCAGACATATTCACAAAGGTTCTCAAACTTGCAGCATTTCAGAAGTTGAGGCAGATGCTTGGAGTTAGCAAGACAGAGAGCTCTTAGTTTAAAACTAATATTAGAAACTAATGTTAGTTTAAGGGAGGGTTTTTTAGATATTTTCAGTTTTGTTATGAACTATACTACTGCAGTAGGTAGCAAGACAGAGAGCCCTTAGTTTAAAACGGATATTAGAAACTAATGTCATTTTGAAACAATCCTGTAACCAATACCAATACCAAAACTGGAAAACAGGGGACAAGAACAAACTGGAAACGTTTATTTCAATGAACAAATCGTCCACCACTGTCTATTAGCAAATTCCACAAGTTCCAACAGAATTTAAAGGAAACAAAACAAGTGGTTCCTATTCTATGCAGCCGCTAGCGCGCAGATACCCATGGATCATCATTCAATCACCTGTATAGAAGGATACGCATTTAGAAACACAGGAAGAAACCAGCAATGCGGCAGACTATTCAGAGGGAAGGAAGAGACTCACCTTTTGCCTACTTTTCTCTTGCTCCCCACCCCTTATATTCACATAGTCCTTTTCCCATTTGGGCTCTAACCGTTTTCTTCTGGATCTCCTCAATCCATCCACTTTTGAGAAGTTTGTTATGCCCTCCTGGCCCACATGTTTCTGCTGAGGTGTATTTTCATTTTGGCCATATTGTTGCGTTATATCACATTTTAAGGGAGAGTTTGTTAGATATTTTGAGTTTTGCTATGACCTATTCTACAGCAGTAGGTAGAATCTGATTTAAGTTGTTATGCTTACCTATATTTTAGGAGATAGTTTGGTATTCATCTCTTAGTTTTGTTTCCTGTACAGCCTATTTAAAAGGCTTTTCCTCATTAGAATAAATATGCACTATTCCTCCCAAACAGTATCCATTTCCTTTTCATTTCAGCTTTTCATACAACATACTATTAGCAATTTGCATAATTTTACCAATCTTACAATCCACAATCCCAGCAAAGCATGTTTCTCACTGGGAGTAGAATTGTTCCACCACCCACAACCTACAGATCATGGAATATACAATCTAAATTGCAATACTCACAGCATTGCATATATACTTACTTTATACACAATAGTACAATATGCAATTAAAACATTATCTAAATTGCAAAGCGTGTAAAAAATGCACCTTTCAATAGAGTCTGCAACATACTCCAATGAGTCACTAAGGGATACCAACAAAATAAGTTTGTTGTCATCATGGATTAGGTTTTCCTGAAGCAAAAATATAACAAAGTCACTACTGCAAAAACATAACAAATAAGAACAGAGATTTGTTAGTATAGACAGAAAATCAAACCTGCTTAATAGGACGCAAATTTAACAGCAATTCACTTAGTTCTATTTCAGCCTCAATTGTTTCAGCATCAGATGAATTACTTTCCACATTACACTGGCCGAGCAGATTTGGTAAATATGCACTAGAGGGGTCAAGCCTCATCAGTTTCTCAATATCATGCCTCCCAATAAGCATATAACTCTGCTTCTCAAGAACAGCCTGTAATATAATTGATTAAAATGTTGGAAAAAAGTGAAGGCCACCATGCTAGAGTAAACAACTCTTTATAGATATGTCAATTATCAACTTACCCAAATGCTTCAACTTTTAGGTGCAGGTACATAAACTGTTATGTATCTAACAATCTCAAGAACCAACATAACCCAAATGCTAAAGCTATTGGGTGGCATACCAAGACAATTGTTTAGGGAAAGGATTGGGACTATAAATTTTATGGGGCCTTTTGAGACCCTACATTGATTACAGAATGGCCAAAGCAGAGCTATAAAGTTTGGGACAATCCTCACCTCATTAGTGAGCTTGAGGCTAAGTTAGACTCATCCCAAATTTAGGATGGTAGCAGCCTAGAGTAGATGATATTAGGTTACCCTCAACTGCCCAAAAATGTACCGAGCTCTGCAGTTTTCCCAGTGTCATCTACTTGGCTTTAGCTTTCCCAGTACAATAAAAAATAAAATCAGCCTAGGGAATGAGGTCTCGTGATCTAGCTTTTAATGTTGAGATAGCACAAAATGTTCAAATTATATTCTACAGAGACAAAAAGAGTTAGGATGTTTATTGAATTTTAGAAAGTTTTGGAGCTCCCAACAGACAGTCCCCTCAAGTAACAATTAGTATGACCTGTTGGTTATCCCCTTTGATCAAAGGGAAAGGGATAATCACTAGACCATACTTCTGAAACTTAATTCAATTAAAAAAATACAGGAGCAGCAAGGATTAAACTCCTGGCCATTTGGCATAGAATTGTGTTCTTAGCTTCTTTATGACACTCAGAAAGTGGTTGTACTATATAAAGAGAAGAGAAAAAAAACAGTGTGTGTATCTATTGATGTATATATATGAGCTACAAAACAAAGGTAAGGCATTGGCTTAAGCCTAACCTTAAAGCTGGGTACATACAGAAGAAAATACGTTTCATTTTAAATACTCCCCTCAAGTTGGAGGATAGAGGTCATATGCACCAAGCTTGAAACATATAAAGTGAATCCTAGGTCCTCTTAGAGATTTAGTTAGAATGTTTGCGAATTATTTATTAGAGCTGACAAACTTAGTAATAAGTTCCTCGGAGAACAACTTCTTTCAAACAAAATGACAATCAATATCACTGTGTTTAGTTCTCTCATGAAACACTAGATCGAAGGCTATATGAAGAGCTGCTTGATTGTTACAATACAACTTCATTTGTTCTTTTCACAAAAATTCAAATCTTGAAGGAGTTGTTAAATCCACAAAAGTTCACACGTAGCTAGTGCCATAGATCTATAATCAGTTTCTACACTAGATCATGGCAACAACACTTTATGTCTTACTTTTCCAACTTATAAGATTCCCTACAAGGAATCCACAATATCCAGTGGTAGATCACCTATCAATGTGGCAACTAGCCAAATCTGCATCACAATAGCCTAAAACTTGAGTATTTCCCTTGTTCTCATATAACAATCTCTGTCCTGGTTTCCCTTTTACATATCTAATGATCAATGCGAGGATTATCCATAAATTGACTCACAAATTTCTCTAGATAAGAGAGATCAGGTCTTCTTACTTTGAGATAAATGAGTTTTCCAACAACCTCCTATATCTCTTGAGAAAATTTCACCTTAGTCTCTCATTAACTTCTGATTTGAGTATTTGGTGGTAGAAGATCTAAATCACGAGGATCTTCAGGTAAGGATGAAGGACTAATTTGTGTCCGACCTTGGTATGTGAGAACAAATGATGGAATAATGTCATCTACACTTTTGAGATTGAGGTTGAGAGGAAGCTTGAATAAATAATGGCCATAGGATGGTACAGGAAGAACCTGTTGAACAAATAAAAAAATTTCCATGGAGAACAAGAAAAAAAATATGTCCTCAAATAAGGTAACATTAGGTTAGGAGACATATAAAATCTTTGGGTTGAGGGAGAGAATAACATTTATACCCTTTCTGAAGGCAAGAATATCCCAAAAGAAAAACTGAATAGCCTTTGAATACACCCAAACACACATGGAGATGAATATGATATAGAGAGTCATTGGAAAAAATTATAATGAGGAACTTTACTTTCAAGAGTGGAAGAAGACATCTTATTGATTAGGAAACAGGTAGTGAGAACCACATCTCTCCAACGATGAACATGAACACTAGTATTCAACATTAGAGAGCAAGCATACTATTTTTTTACGTCTATTCTTTCTCTTTGCTATACCATTTTGTTGAGTGTGAGGACATGTTGATTGGTGTAAAATTCTCTAGGAAGATAAGAATGAAGGAAACACGGTAGAAAAATATTCCTTAGCAATATCACTTTTGAGAAGTTGAATTATCTTTCCAAATTGGTTTTTAATTTCATTGAAGAAAGACATAAATATGGATAAAAGTTCTAATTTGTCCTTCAATAAAAAACCCAAGTACATTGAGAGAATTTATCAATAAAGGTTACAAAATAATTGAAAATAAAAGAGGTGACTAACACTACTCAGTCCCCAAATAAAAGAGTGAATGTTAGAAAAAGAACAATTATACATTGACAACTCAGGAAGTTTTATACAACCTTTGATGTGATAATTTTAACAAAAAAAATATAATAAAGGGTAAATTTGTAGTTAAATGATGTGAAAAATTATTAAAATAATAGTATTGGGAGTTGTTATGTGGGTGGAGAAAAAAAGTGGGTTGTCAATATATCATGGTTCTTTGAAAAAACAAAACTATATTGTGTTTCAGACTTTTCAGAAAAAAGAAAAATCTAATATGTTTTCCTAACTGATAAGATTCAAAATCTAAAGCATGAATTTGTTTGAGATCAAGAATCATCATCTTTAATTTTTATAAACTTGGAAGGTCCAAACAATCATGCAAAAGTTTTAGGGCTAGAGTTGCAAAACAGGATGTAGAGTGACTTAGTTTCCAATAATAAAGACCTCGTGACTCACATCCTTCTCCAATCAGATAACCTGTACCATGCTCTTGTATAACAAAGAAATTAGCAGTAAAGGTCATAAAACAATTTAAAGAGCGATTCAATTGACTCAGAGATTGAGTTGTAAGAACAATGAGGAATGAACAAGACAACATTTAAATTTAGTGAAAGGAATAAATAAACTTAACCAATTCCTTGAGATGCCACTTTGGATACATTGACAACAGTAACAATATGAGGAATTTTTGGATAAGAAATGGATGATTACTAGAGATATGGTCTGATGCACCTTCAAACAGATTAAAAAATGCATGCAATAGACACATTTGACATTAAAAAGGATTGACCTTGACTGATTGATTTCATAAACTTGTACCTAAAAAAACCCGATTGATTTGTTAAACTTGTACCTAAAAAATTCTTGGTACTCATAAGATTTTGGATTCTAATTTTTCAGATTTAGACATGTGAACAATTTTATTTTTTTTGGAAAGCCATGCAAGGAATAAAAATTATCATGACCCATTTACTTGTGGTGTGAGCATTGAGAACATCCGTTCCTACCACCACATGCTCCTCGTAAGTTCCAACCTCCTCCTGCTCTTCCACGAGGGATTGCCATTACTAAAGTTTGAACAGAAAGGTCAAATAACTAAACCATCAATAGAAGGAATTTGATGGCCATGCAGAATCTGATCATGAACATGACAAAAATCTAAATGTAGACCTAAACCAAGACCATGTATATGTATCAAGTTTTTTGTTGAGTTCCTCTAATATGTGAGCCACTAAAAATCTTCTAACTGCTGCTGCAGCCCTAGCCTCTGCCAAATGTAGGACCATATCATGGTTGGGTTGTTTGAGAGAAGCTACTTTTTGAGTTGCATCAAAGAGACACTGAATATTATTCACAAATGTCTTATGCATTCTTCCAAAAGGAGAAACATGTTTTGATGGTTCCGACATCTCTAAAATATCAGGCTCAACTGATTGCCATAAAAATAACACATGGTTGGAAGTTAGTCTTTTGACTCTGAGATCTGATTGAATTAGAAGTAGAGCTCTCTTCAATTTCCAAACGGTCATGATATTTTTTACCAAGGAACCATAGCTCCATGGAGATAGACCATTAGAAATTATTCTTCAAGTTGACCTTTGCACTTGTAATGGTAGGAGTAAAAGAAAAGGAAGGAGCAAAACCTACTAAAGTCATCTAAAAGACGAAGAGCAACAACCAAAAATGAGGAGAGAGAAGAACCCTAAGACTGTGAGAGGGGCAATGTGTCCCAACACCAAAACACTTCGAAATAGTTAAGAAGGTCAGAAACAAAGGCAAAAGATGCCGATGAGACACACCGTAGTGATGCGAAGTGATTTCGGCACTGCCTTAACCCTAACCCTAAAGTTGGGTAAAAGAAATAAAAATAATAAAATAAGATTTCATTTTAACAATTGTTTCAAACAAATGACTTTGTCTAGTACCATGAGGGCTTGGCATATTTCTAATAATGCTTCCGTGTGTGACTGTTTTTGTTTATATTTCTTCAAAAGATATATCCTTCATAATTGGGCAATTTCATTGAAGGTATTGTTATCCAGAAAAAGGAACAAAATACCTCCATGTATGCAGTTCGACATCTTTCATAAGTCCTCTCCAGAAAAGTTTGCACATACTTCACAAGATCATTAGCAAACTTGGGCATTGCTTGTGCCCAGCCAAGCACCTACAATAAATTAGATGCAAAAGTCAGGGAACACATCCGTGTTCTATAAACATCAGTTGAAAACAAATAATCAAGTATAATGGAATAATGTCCAAACTCAGAAACTATTAGACGAGTATTATATAATCTTCTCAGCTAATACAGAAGAATAAAACATCACATTTTTAGAAGATTACTATCCAAGTTAAAATTTACCTCCTTTGTCAAGTGATCTATAGCCAATAATCCTTGTAACACAGGCCGACCCTTCTCAATTGATGGAGTGTAAGCAGTAGCCACATGTGCCCTTGGACGAAATGCAGCTGGACCTATGTTTATATGTAAAGATCAAATCTTAATACACACATATGGTGGAAAAATCTGAGGGCATATACTAATCTCTCAGTCAGTCATACACTCATTCTATTTTTTTTATCATGAAATAAGAAATATTTTCTAATAATTTTATTGTAGTTTCAAATAACATGTCTATAACCAAATAAAGTATGGTAGCATATCAGACAAAGCAAACTTCAAATTGACACTATAATTCAGATGTTTCAAAAAAAATAACTAAGATGCACAATAGACAAAATTAGGAGCTAAGCATGGTGCTCAAATAAGGGATACAGAATGAACAGTCAGAATAGTATAAAGACTTGCTTGATATGGCTTGCTGTACGCCTTTTCGGTAGTCCACAAACATAGTTGGTAAAAAGTGGTCCTTCACAAAGTTCTCCACAAAAGCTAGCAAACCATCATTGCTGTAATTCACAAAGTGTACAACACCAATTAACATTAATAAGTTACATAGCAACAAAATTTGAGCGAGAAATTAAGCATTATTGTCTTTCAGAATCAATTAGAGAATATATAGTAGAGATACATTAAGCAGGGTATGCTAAAACAAGATGTAAAACTTAACAGCAAACTAATTGGGAAGCAATCGGAGAAGTAGTAGCTTCCTAATTTCATCCTATTTCCTTACTTCGACTAGGATTAGAAGTTATTGGATGATTAGGGTTAAAAGTCTATTATTGGATTAGTTATGTAGGGCTTGTATTAATAGAGTTACATTAGTATTTAGCCTGAGTCTTACAACAAATAAAAAGGTCTCGGTGCTTTGGTTTTACACACTAAATCAATCCAATCTCACATTATTCAGGGTATGCTATATAAACTATTATTTTTAACCGTATTAGAGCTTCTATAACCAAGTCTGCAGAGTTCAATACTTGCTGCCCAACTTTCAAACTGTAGGACGTTCTGAAATTCATTTATAATGGACATTTGGTACCTGTACCTCTAAACTTCAGTATCAGAATTATATAGGGTATGGGAAGAAAGAGAAAAAAAGATTGGCAACAATGTCTTCAATATATAATTGATCAGTACGTTTATGTTTGTCACAATTCAAGAACCGGATAGAAAGTAATGAATCCAACTCCTCTGAGCAGCTTACTTTAATGGGCAATATTATGTTTGCAGGCATAACAACATGTGTTGAAATATCAACTGTTAATATTCTTATAAATGCCAGAAAGAAAAAATGATTAGAGGACATGGCAACTGTTGAAGTGTAAAAAATCTCAGAGTTTACAACGGTTGTTGAAGTGCAAAAGATGCTTGGAGGATGCAGCTGCTATTGTCGAGCCAAACTTCTTGGAGGGCATACCGAGCACAAAAATGTTCAGAGGTCATGGTACTTGTTGGAAAGCAAAAATGCTCGGAAGGTGCAACAACCTCTAAAGACTAAATGGTTGGAGCTGTAGTGGCTGTTGGAGAGAAAAAATGCTCAGAGAGTGTGGCGGATGCCAAAGGGCAAAACTGCTCCAAGAGCGCAGAAGCTGTTAGAGAGTAAAAGTGCTCTGATGGAGGAGCGATGGCTCTGGGGGAGTGAATGTGCTCAAAGGGCACAACTATTTTTGTGGAGAAAAGTTCTCGGAGGACATGACAACTGCTAGAGAGCAAAATACTGTAAAAAAATGCAGTGGCTGTTTGGAGAGCAAAAAATGTTGCAACGGGTATAGTTTACCCAAGAGAAAATGCTAGAGTAACAAAGTTAGACCCAATGTGTCTAGGGAAAAAAGTCACGGCCCAAAAATGTACTAGTGACAAAATAGGTCACGGTGGATGATAATGCTCTATACCATATTGAAAGGAATTTTTGTAATTGTGTTGTGTACACACATGAGTATTCTTATTTATAATGAAGAAATACAGTAAGGAATAAAATCAATAATTAATAATGAGAAATATTTCTTAAGATATTTCCCTATTTGATGAAATCAAATCATATTTCCCTATTTAATATAATCAAATCATATCTTTCACAGACTACAACAATTTTTAGCTCACCCAAGTTGGGAATACTTTGCTGGAAGCATTGAAGCAAGTTTATCTGTGAACTGCACAAAGAAGTCAATACCCCGGTCAGGAACAAACATGATCAGGAACATGATCAAAACTTTACATGAGTATAGAAAATCAAATATGCAACACCTGAAGCACAGGTCGGTATATAGATGCAGCTAGATAAATGCCTTCCTCAGGCAAAACTGCTGCTGAACCATAACCTTCTTGTAGCACATTGGGACCCTTCCTATTCCAACCTTGGCGAACAAGATCAACTCCTGAATATTATTGCAACCAGCCATAAATGTTGAAATGAGAAGAAATTAGAAACTAAAAAAAAAGAAAATGATAAAGAAAAACGTGAGTGTGTATCATATGATATAAACTTGTGTTTTAAGGAAAATGACTCGTCATTAGATCATAAACTGCAAGTACAGAATAAAAATAATTACAAGTAGTAAACTAAATGATAAAGAAACTTCCATGGGTGGTTTAGAAATTAAGGTTATTACAGATGACACATGTACCAGGTCAGAAATGCATACTATAGAAATGGAGAATCTTCACAAGCTGAAGAAAAACCATAAAGAATTGTAGACACTTAGACACACAAATGGCCAGAAAGCAAATGTTCCCTAAATATCAGCAATTGCTTGTTTATGTTCTATCCAAAAGTACTTGAAGTCTTAAACATAAATAATTTGCTTATCCAGATCAAGATAGTAATAAGACAGACTCATATCATGTTTATTGGACAGCAGCTTTAACCATCTCAAATGTTAAACAATTACCAAGGAGCTTAGAAAACACAACAAAGAAACATTCTAAATATTCTGACAAACACAAATTACTTTGACATTACAACTTTTCTTGCCAGCAAATAAATCACATAAAATTCCAAAGAGACTATTTCTCTATTTAGAAATAGAAATTTTAGGCAAAAAATACATTGAGAGGAAAAGGCACCCTCTGGAAAAAAAATCTAAACACAAGTACGAAAAACAAAAGCAGCAAGGCTACCCAATCTCTCAGCCTACAAGAAACACTTGTCCTAAATAATTAGGTCCGTATATAAATAATAATGCGTAAAAATAATGCAGAAAAAGATACTAATACACCATAAGACGAGGCATGCACCATAACTCATGATAAAAAGATCAGAGTTACTAGTGTGTTGTGATATTTTACACATTCAAAGTGCATCATTAGGTTTTACCAACACTAATCACAAGCTATCATCCACTGGATGAACTGGATGTTAATAATGATCAGCACAAAGTTACAAATAATGTTATTTATACAAAATTTCTCCTCAGACTCAAACAGATTCATTTGCATCATTCAGAAAAAATTATAGAGACGAATGTGTTATCCAGATCCCTGAATCTGAATTCTAAAGTATGACTTATCTGGACAATGCAAGTATCTTTCTAAAGCTCAATCATCAGAAATATTGTCAGTTAATCAAACTAAATTGGAAATCCAATCAAGGAGAGACTTCTTCTGTAAATTCATTGGCACATCAGTAGTTTGCATAATTTGTGCAAATTATGCAAGTTACATCAAAATTGCATGGCATGTCTTAATCACTGTGTAAACCTACATCAACATAATTCTTTCATCCTATTAGTAAGTGATTTAGATCTAACTCAACCCTAAAAAAGTGACTCATTAGGTGAGGATTGCCAATTGCCTGCAGATATACACTGTACTTTTTTACACTATAGTCAATGTGAGACTTGGGTTTTTCTCAATTTGGCCCCTCAAGTCCAACACTACTGGGCTCGGTACGTACATAACACAGTGAGTAACCCTTTGAATATATTCGTCATAGACTATGATACTATATTATACAGTGGTTTAGATCTAACTCAACTCTACAAAAAACTGATTTATAAGGTAAGGATTGTCCACTTATATATTGTATTTTGACTCTATCTCTGGTCAATGTAGGATTTGGGCTTTTCTCAATACATATGTTAAAATTTGAAAATTCATTTTACTTCTTTCACAGAATTTATCGTACCCTGATTAGGAATTGATATAGTAGCATCTGTAAAGCGAAATGCGAAGGTAAGACCATCTTCTGATCCATCCCTGTAATCAATAAGAAATGATAATTAATTAGTACATCACAAAAAATTGACTCAAGGTGGAGTTTATTTGGTACAGGGAATCTTTCATTTCAATTCAAACAAAATCACTTTATTGTCCCAAGAATAGGATTCCTAGGAAATTTTATAAAATGTGTTTGGTTATTAATCTCATAGGAATAATTGTTAATTTCTGATGAAGTTTTATTCTCATGGGAAAGTTTAGTAACTTGACAGTCAATTTATAGAAGTTTTATAGAATGTATGGTAATTGCATTGAGGTCATTTTTTCTCTTCGCAAAATTGCATAACATAATGTTAAAGGGAAAGACACAAAATG
>Ga0123342_1002847_pt1 | contig 28432 bp, 19 predicted proteins | sample Turbeawhitnodule_FD_89960 | JGI IMG/M metagenome (GOLD analysis project Ga0123342, IMG submission 89960) | Root nodule microbial communities of legume samples collected from Mexico - Turtle bean Mexico white nodule | ecosystem: Host-associated > Plants > Roots > Nodule | place: Mexico: Nepantla... | reverse complement strand
AACAACAAGAATGTAAAGTTCTTGAATTAAAAGTGCCAAAACAACTCAAACACAAACAAGAACAAACCTAAGACTCATGATACCACATGATATGATTCCAATAACAAGATAGAGATGTTTCATAGACATGTTATGGAGTCATCTTGAGTTGGAATATGATTAGGCACTTTTCTAGAATTGGATCAATGTTCTTTCATTCAAGAACTCATCAAATCTTAAGCAACCAAGCCAAAACTCATGTGGAAACCCATTTCTTGTCAAATGAACCGATTAAAATGAACAAGGAAGCAAAAGAACCGATTAAAAGTATCTAGAAAGCAAATGAACCGAACAAAAGCATGAAAGAAAGCTAATGAACCGATTAAAACAGTCAAGGAATGAAATGAACCGAACAAAACATGATAGGAATCAAATGAACTGAACAAAAGTGCAAGAAAAAGCAATTGAACCGATTACAAAGATTAGAAAAGCCTAAGACATGTTTTTCTAAAGTTTATTTGGGAATGGAAGTGGATGAATAAGATGGAAAGGAGAAGAGAACTTATGTGGTTGGAGTCCTTGGAGAGGAACACGCCACTTGAAGGATGCAAAGCTTTAAGATGAGTGTAGATACCGTCACTTGAGGTTCCAACATTTCTCTCAAGATAAGATTAGAATAAGAGAAGACAAAATCTCTCAATCACTCACCAATTTAGGAGAATTTATGTACTCAAAATATCAAATCTGTATTAGAAAGACTCAAACCCTCCTTTTATAGGAGAAGGACCGGTCATGATTGTACAAGAAGCTTACAAAGGAAGCTATCCAAGGTTACCTTGCAACTCTTCCACTTTTAGCGCCTAAAGTGGAGAATAGGAGGGATACCTTCTAGATTTTTCTAAAGCTAATGTCTAAAGATGCTTTACACAAGAGGTATCTTTAGGTTTCCCTCTTAGCACCTACCTAAACACTATTCTATATTATTTACAAATTTATACAAAAGAAACTATAAAGAGAGATATTAATTGAAGCACATTCTTGAAAGCTTGTAGTCTTCTTTTGGCTTTAGGCTTGGTCCTCTCTTTATTTTAATTCTTCTTTAATTTTTTAGAAGACTAGAAGGAATAACTTCAAATGTTTAGGTGAATGACCTCTTGCTCCATTAGTAAAATTCTCTCTTATTTGATCTCTATCAGTCGGCCCAGGCCAAAGTCAAGCCAAGTAAACCTTGACCCAAGTTGAGCTGAGTGGGCCAAAGCCCAAGTCGAGTCGGCACCGGACCAATGTCATGCTAAGTAGACTTGGGCCAATGTCGAGCCGAATCAGCTTAGGCCCATGTCAAGCCAAGTTGACCTAGGACCATGTCGAGTCGAGTCGGCATGTGTCCCTATCGAGCCAAGTCCGTCTCGGTCGATGTCTAGCCGAGTCTGCCCAGCCTGATGTTGAACCGAGTTGGCCCATACCGATGTTGAGTTGACTCGATTCGGGCTAATAACGAGTCGAGCCCTTCCAATCCGATGTCGAACCGAGTCACCCAGGCCAATGTCGAGTTGACTCGACCTGGGCCCATATCGTGTCGAGTTGACCCAGACCCATGTCGAGCTTAGTCATCCCAGGCCCATGTCAATCCAGGTCGATGTTGAGCATTGTTGAGCCGAGTTGACCCAGGTCCGTGTTGAGCCGAGTCGGTCCTGAACGATCTTAAGGCGAGTCGGTCCATGCTGATGGCGAGATGAGTCGACCCAAGCCGATGCCAAGCAGAGTCGTTTTAGGTCGATGTCAAGCAGAGTCGGCCAGGGTCGATGTCTAGCCCTGTCGGTCCGCGCTAATGTCGAGCCGAGTCAACACCGGCCGATGTCGAGCCATGTTGACCCTGGCCAATGTCGAGCCAAGTCGGTCTGGGCCGATGTTAAGCCTAGAGGGTCCAGGTTGATGTTGAGCCGAGTCGACCCGGGCATATGTCGAGCCGAATCGGTTCTGGCCGATGTCTAGTTGATTCGTTCCTGGTTAATGTCAAGCCGAATTGGTCTCGATCAATGTCGAGCCTAGTTGGCCCGAGCCGAAGTCGATCAGAGTCAGCTCGGGTTCGTGTCGAGCCGAGTCAGCCCGAGCCCATGTCGAGCCGATTCGGTTCGGACCCGTGTCGAATCGAGTCGTCCCGGTCCGTGTTATGCCGAGTTGGCCCGATCCCGTGTCGAGCTGAGTCAGCCCATGTCTGTGTCGAGCCGAATCGGTTCAGACCGATGTTGAGTCGAGTCGGCCTAGGACAATTTCGAGCCGAGTGTGCAGGGTCGATGTCAAGCCAGTTCTGCCCAGGCCGATGTGGAGCCGAGTCGGCCCATGCCGATGTGGAGCCGAGTCGGCCTGTGCCGATGTGGAGCCGAGTCGACCGGGGTGATGTCGAGCCAAGTGGGCCCGGGCTAATGCCGAGCGAAGATAGTCTGGGTTGTTGTCGAGCAGAGTCGGTCCGAGCCGAAGTGGAGCCGAGTTGACCCGGGCGCATGTCGAGTTGACCCGGGCGCATGTCGAGTTGAGTGGGATCGTGCCCATGTCGAGCCGAGTCAGTTCTGGCCGATGTTGAGCTGAGTCGGTCCTAGAAAATGTCTAGTCGAGTCGGTCTGGATTGATGTCGAGCTGTGTTAGATCAGGCTGATGTCGAGTCGAGTTGGCCTAGGCCCATGTAGAGTTGAGTCATTCTAGGTCCATGTCGAGCCGAGTTAGTCTGGGCCAATGTCGAGTTGAGTCGGGTCAGGCCCAAGTCCAAGTCTAGCCGAGTCGGCCCTGGTCTAGGCCTAGCCGAGTGGGCCTAGGTATAAATCTAGCCGAGTTGGTCCAAGTCTAGGTCGAGTCGATTTAGACCCAAGTCGAGTCAGGTTAGCCCGTGTTCAAATTAAAATGGATTTAATCTAATTTATAAAGTGGATTTAATCTAATTATAAAGTGGATTTAATCTAATTTACAAAGTAGATTTAATCTAGATTTAATCCACTTTTAATGAATTTGAAAAAATCCAAATAAATTTGATCTAGTTAAAATGGATATGGATTTTAAATCCAATCCATTTTTGGATTTAGATTGGATCTAGATTGGATTTTAAAGAATCCAATCCATGACCACCCTTAGTGACGCCAATGTTTGTGTTGGCGTTGGCGGGATTGTGTTGGCGGTGGCGGGTTGGTGTTGGTTGGTGGTTCGTCATGGTGGTGGTTCTTTGTGGACTTTTTCAGGTGAGTTTGTGTAAATGTTATTATGGGTATTCTGGCTTTTGTAATTTGGTGCATTTCTGAATCACATAATTCATAACCATATTATACAAACAACTTCCTTCCGTATTCAATAATTCAAACTTTTAATCGGATTCGGTTTGACATACCAAATTATGTAATGCGTAATGCATTTATGCTATGGATTACCCAATCCAAAAGGTTTTTGTTTAATGGGAAAATACCTTATGGATTACCCAATCTTAAAGGTTTTTGTTTAATGGGAAAATACCTTATGTATTACCCAATCTGAAAGGTTTTTGTCTTATGAAAATTTCCTCATGGACTACACAATTCGAAAGGTTTGTGCTTAATGGAAAAACACCTTATGGATTACCTAATCGGGAAAGTTTTTGTTTTATGGAAAATTACCTTATGGATTAACCAATCCAGAAGGTTTGTGTTTAATGGAAAAACACTTTATGGATTACCTAATCCGGAAGGTTTTTGTTTTATGGAAAATTACCTTATGGATTACTAAATTTGGAGGGTTATTTTTTATGGAAAAATACCTTATAGATTACCCAATCCTAAAGGCTAACAGTATAGTGCATTTTTTTAATGATATAATTCTTTTGATTTTAATGACATTCTAGACATTATAATAAAATATTAATATATATTTTATTAATGATTGTTGAAGTATGGACATTGAGGTTGAATTGTTTACAAAAAAATTCCGATGAAGTAGATATGATATCCGGTATGGAAGACTTAGTAAATTTTGTGCATGAAGTTGAATTGGTTGAACAGGAATATGGTAGCCATTTTACAATGAATGAGGTGAAAAACATTTAATTTCATTCATGTATAGTATATTATAACTTTGAAAGTGATGTACTAATTATGTTGTAATAACTTTGTGTAGATGTTTCCTTCGCGAGAAGACTTACTTAAATGAGTCCATATGGTTGGTTATGGACTTGGTTTTGTTATTATCATTATCAGGTTTGATACATCAAATGACAACACAAAGGAGAAAGGGGGAAAGGTATAAAAAATACAAGAATGATTTAGAGGTTACTATAACAGGTAGTCGAAAATGTCATTGTCCTTTTATTATTTGTATTATCACTATTATTGTTCTTTCCTTTAAGAATTAATAATTTTTTTATTATTACTATTATTATTATTATTATTATCATTTTTTAAAATAAATATTATTCTTATTCTTTTTTTCAAAAAAATATTTATAAATAATATAATTCTACTACATTGTGTCTAAAAAAGTATGGTATTGTAAATCTTCATATGTGATTACGAAAGGAATAGGAAGACTGTCCTAAGGAGACTCAAGAACACGTTAAGGTGCAATTTGTACATCATAATTCTACTAACTCAAAAGTTATAAATACAAAGAGAGTGGGTTCATATTTATAGGAGTGGCGGACATTCAATGGAGAGGAAAGGGAGAATTCAAATTTGAATTTGTTAGAATGTGTGACCAAAACAAGAGGGGGTGAATTGTTTTCACAAGATTTTCGCAAAGGTAGGAAGTAGAGTGAAAAGTTCTGAAAAATCAACCAATTGATTTTCTGTTCAAATGGATAAAATTTCAGTTTTATAGTTCTTTATACAAAATTAACCCTTTGTTTTCTCAAAACAACATGTTGTTTATACCATAAAACAATCAACATATTGCAAAGCAGTGTATAAGAGAAGGGTTTGAGAGAATCACACAAAGAAGTTTATAATGGTTCACTCTTAACCAAGAGCTACATACCAAGAATGTTGATCTTGAACCCCTTAAGAACATACAACACTCCTTGGCAATACCACGATTTGTAAAAACCCTTTCTGAAATTGATTTACACATATTTAGAGTATTTAAAGAAGAAAATAAAATACATCTAGGCTTTATGAAGCAGTAGTACAAATGGATAGAAAACCCAATTCCTATTTCACACACAAGTATGTTCCAAAAGCTCTTGATTCACTTGAAAATGTTTTTCATAAACTATCCTTTTTAGGTTCTTGAAAAGATCATAAAACAGTCTTTATATAGACTCAAGAAAGTGGTTAAAACTGTTAGATCATAAATCAAAAGCAATTGGAAACATTTAAAAGAAGTTTAGAATTCTTAACAGAATTATGTTAGAAAAACAACATATTGTTTTACTAAACAACTTATTGAAATATTTTTTTTGTTAAAGATTCAATAAAACAGTCAGTTGTTTTATCGAAATAGGCGGTTGTTTCAGTTTGACAACAAAGACAAAATAAAACAAAACTTTCACAAACCTTTTGAAAATCATTAAGTGTCAAACAACCAGTTGTTTTGACAATTCAACATGTTGAAAAACTTGGTATAGCCTTAAGACCTTTGAGGAACAACTTTTTCAATAGATTGATTTGAAAAACAACTAACTAAAATTTCACAACTTTTTAGAAAACATTTTTTTTAAAAGAGATAAAGAGTCAAGTGAGCTTGGATCGATGCAAGGTGTGAATTAACAATTCAAAAGGTACTAGACAACACACACAAACACAAAAGCATGTTCTTCAAGTCTTCTACACAGATTTCGAGGCATCAAAGAACCTTGTTCAACAGAATTCCTCCATGTGCTCCTAAAAAGGTGACAAAGAGTAGATCAATGGACACTTTCATACTTTTCACATTCAAACATGTGCTCAAAATGAGGAAAGAATGTGCCTCTTCTAGATGATGGATGCCCTAGGGTTTCCATTGAGCTTAATTTAGCCCAATTGAAACCCTAAAAAGACTACTATAACCCTAGTATATCTTCCTACACTACAACACTCAAATACCTAGTCTACTTGAACCAAATATAAGGTCTGTACCGACCAGTCCTCGAGTGTCGTTGACCACTGGTACTATTGGTGCCACGTAAGCAAAGGTCCCACGAGCGGCGTGGGCCAGCATCTTGCGAAGCACGTGCGCCAAGGAACCAAAGAGTGGTCGGACATCGGTCACCGGGATGTACAGACGTGCCACTAGACAATGTGGAGAGGTCGGACATCGGGACCCAAACAGCAGAGCTGGGCCACGAGAGGTGGATCCCAGACCACACACCAGTTATCAGTAAAGGAGAAGCCTAGATCACGAGAGCCCATGCGCGTAGAGTGGATGGCGCGTTTTAGGCGTAACACAAGTATAGAGCCACTGGAAAGATACGACCTGTAAGGGTCGCGTTCCAGGGACGATCTGCATGCATGGCACGTGAATAGCTAGGGCACTCCCAATGGTGGGTGACCCCAGAGATCAGGTGCACGAGGAGGCACCCAGGTGGTCACCCCGTAAGAGGTTGCATTTCAGTTAGGGAACCCACACGCTAGGTTATCCTAAGAGTAGGGTAACAACAGTGTTGGGCCCCCTCATCAGAAAGCCCATTTTGGGTAAAGAGGAAACCCTAGTTTCAGTCTATAAATAGGAAGGTAACAAACTTGGTAAGGTACGCTGTTCATTTGCACTGCTTAACACACACATTGACAGTTATACAACTTGGTGTTTCCTAGCCCTAAAACTGACTTGAGCGTCGGAGTGCAAACGGCCTCTAGGGCACCCTTTTTCTTTGTGTTTTCAGTCATTCATCACAGGAGAGGCACATGCAAATGCAGAGATTTGAACGTGAGAGTGACGTAGGCGCACAAGAGCGCTCTAGGTCACCGGCAAGAACATTTGGCGCCCACCGTGGGGCACGATACAAAACATTGTCCCACCAGCAAGAACCAGACAGATCCAGGAGATGAGAAGTACGAGGCATGGACCTGTTGCACCAAACGGGGGAGAAGGCCTCACCCTAAAACATGTTATGGAGACGATGTGAGCCCTTCAGGAAGAGATGGTCGCGTCAAGAGCAAACCAAGAACGCATCCAGGCTGACTTGGTGGCGTCGCAAGCAACAAGCGAAGAACTGCGTCGTTCTAATGAGGAACTGCGCAAAGATCTGCAGACCCGCGCAGGCGAGTGTGAGTAGGCAGATCAAGAGTCTGTGACATCACCTAGGGAGTTCCCGACGCTGTTCTCGTAAGAAATCGTGGATGTCGCAATACCTGCCACGCTCGTAGGACCCTAGGTGACCTTCACTGGTACAGGGGACTTGGAGGCCCATCTTACGGCTTTCCACATGCAGATGATGCTGATTGGGGGCTCTGATGCAGTGAGATGCAAGTTGTTCATGAGCACCCTGACGGGAAAAACGATGGACTGGTTCATCAGCCTCCCTGATGGCCATGTAACTTCGTTTCCACAACTTACAAAGTTGTTTAGAGCACAATACATCGGAAATTGGGCCACCCATCCATCTCTTACGATCTTTTTGACGTAAGACAATATAAAGGAGAGTCTTTGAAGGAGTTCCTCCACCGCTTTGGAGCATAGGTAGTGAGGTTGAACCTTAAGGACGAAAGGATGATGGTGCACGCGTTCAGCAAGGGCATTGTGCCAGGCCCCTTCAGCGAGTCACTCATCCGAAACCACCCTAAGACCTTCGTCGAGATAAGGCACTGCGCGGTGGCTCATATTGCGGCGGAGGAAGAAGTTAACAAAAAGCGCACGCGCATGGTTCCCACGCGCCCACGTGCGACAAGTCGCCCTCAAACCCTAAGGGTGCATGAGACAACGACAAAGAAGAAAACCCCTGTGAAACAGCAACCCTATCAACCGAGGAAGCATCAAACCAGGGGGCGTGAGAGGGAGAACGTGCCACCAAGGCACAACTTTGTGGTAGAATTAAAGGACCTCATCGCTATCCCAAACGTAGCGGAGAGGCTAAAGGTACCCCCCAAGACCGACAAGAGGCTCTGGCCCAACAAGAATGTCTGGTGTGAGTTCCACCAAGCATTCGACCATCCCATACGCAACTGCTTAGCACTGGGACACCAACTAGATGAGTTAGTGAAGAACGGTCTCCTGAGGGATTACTTGCAAGAAAAGTAGGAGACCGAGGACATGGCGGTGACAGGGGGTGGCCCGGGGCACGAAGTCCCCAAACACGGTGAAATTCACACCATCGCGGGAGGTTTCTCGGGAGGAGGTTGTACTTCTTCTCAGCGGAGGAGATACACATGGACAGTGATGTCAGTAGAAGCACAAAGGATCGACGATGCTTTCGACATCGACCTTGTCTTCACCAAGGCCAATCTTCAGGATGTTGTTCCCCATGACAACCACCCGGTGGTGATCTTAATGGTAACCGCAGGGAGGAAGGTGCACCGTGTGCTAGTAGACCAGGGAAGCTCGGCAGACGTAATGTTCTGGATGACTTTCAACAAACTACAACTATCCCCATACATGTTGAGACCCTATGGTGGCTGTCTGTACGACTTTGTGGGAGACCAGGTAGAGGTGCGCGGACACTTAGAACTGAGGACCACCTTCACGGATGGCACTGCATCCCGTACGGAGAGCATCAGATACCTTGTCAGCAACGCCTCCTCTGCTTATAACATGTTGTTGGGTCGACCTACGCTGAATAGGTTGGGGGCGGTGTCGTCGACAAGGCACATGAAGATGAAGGTACCGAACTTGGCAGGGAAGGTGATTACTATCAAGTCAAATCAGAAGGAGGCCAAGACATGTTACGAGAACAACCTCAAAACAAAGAGAGGAGTATTCATGGACACTACCAGACCACCATACACGGGGGAGGTCCCCTAGCCCGAGGTTAGTCGCACCAAAACCGCCTGGACCAAAGCAGAAACTTCCCGCGGGAAGATAGCCCAGGAGAGCAGGCATGATCCGTTTGGCAACCCTGGGGAAAGAGAGACTGGAGGGAAGGTCTCTAAGCTTAGCGACACCCCCGATCAAACGGCGCAGAACCTGAATGTCAAGGTCCACCAGAGGGCGAAGGAACGACACCTAATTAACTTAGAAGGTTTATTCGAAAAGATAGTTGAGTACAAGCGGAAACCGGACCTCGAGAAGTGTGTGTTCGGAATAGAACCAAGGAAGTTTATGAGTTCCTTGCTCATTGAGCGTGGTATGGAGACAAACCCAGAAAGGCGCATGTCTGTCTTGTCTGGATTTGCACCATTTGGAGGAGGGGGCGACCTCCCTTACCAAGAGTGTAAAGAGGCGTTCATCAGGTTGAAGGAGTACTTAGCCAGCCCTCCAGCCCTGTACAAACCACAACCAAGCACGACATTTAGTTTATATCTAGTGGTGATTGATCAGGTGATCAGTTCAGTCCTTGTGCGGAAACAATATCAGTTTCCAATACTCATACACATAGCGGGCAGAGTACGCTAAGGACCTGAGGAAAAACACCAGGTACCGGAGAAGGAAGCCCCATTAGTCTCACGTCAGGTCTCCCCCGTATGGACTAGCTCTTTCAGAGTAATAGAGGTCCTCGGGAACAAAGAATGCAGACTTGAGACGTTGAAACAAGGCTCGATTCCTCGCACATGGAATGCAGTCGGCTTCAAGTTTTATTTCAGTTAAGCAGTTACGTTGTACATGGTACTAGGGGACACTTTTTTTTCCCTTATAAGGGTTTTTTTAATGAGGTCACCAAATAAATTTCGATTGAAATATTTTCTTGAGTTATCTACAATTCAGTTAAGAACTAGTTTCCTTTGTGTTAGAAGTCTCGTGAGTGGAGAGGTAGATTCGTAGAGAACACCTCCCCTCTCAAGTGAAAGCGCCAAGGTCGAACGAAATAGTTTGCCAGATAAATCCTCCTCGCCCTTGAGCGAAGCCGAGGTCAGTTAAGGACTTGTTTTCCTTGCGTTATAAGTCTTGTGAGCGAAGAGGTAGGTTCGTAAGAGAACACCTCCCCTCTCGAGTGAAAGCGCCAAGGTTGAACGAAATAATTCACCAGATAAATCCTCCACGCCCTTGAGCGAAGCCGAGGTCAGTTAAGGGTTTGTTTCCCTTGCGTTAGAGGCCTCGTGAGTGGAGAGGTAGGTTCGTAGAGAACACCTCCCCTTTCGAGTAAGAGCGCCAAGGAGGAATGACCTAGTTCACAATTAAACCCCCTCCTTATAGTGAGCGCAAGGTATCAAAGAACGCTAGAAGAAGCATCGCGGTGCCAGTCACCACAAGTTAGCAGTTGAGCGAGTTAAAGAGTAGTTTTCGGTTTAAGGAAGTAAAAGCAACTATATGTCCGAGAAAATAAAGTTACAAGCGGATAATAAATTGTTTGTTTGACGACCAAATACAAGCTAAGGAAGAATCCTTGGAACGATTTGCCCGTTTACGACATGGTTTGATATCGCGAAAGGTGAAGCGTCCATCTCGGGGTGCACACAGGCAACCTGAGCGAGGGCGTCCTCAAACCCCGCATCGTAAGCATCAACAACATCCTCGGTCAGCTCAGCCTCGGCTTCTTCGAACCTCTTAGCTTGTTGAAGGAGTTCGACCTCCACCGGACCCAGCTGCACTTCTCAATTGATGGACATTTTCTCAAGCCCCGCCATCTTGGCTTTGGATGCCTCGGCAGCCTCTTCCAGCTCGAAAACTCGGATTCGCAGGGGCAAGACTCTTGCCTCCAGCTCGACAACATATTGGCACTCAGCGTGAAGTTGTTTAGAGAGATCCTTTTTAGAATGGCGAAGGCAGGTCAACTCCTGCTTCAGTGCGGTCTCACGGGCAGCAAACGAACGAGCTAGTAGGGTCATTTCTTCCTTAGTCTTGGCCTCTAACAGCGCCACCTTTGCTTCAAGCCTGGTTATGAGAGCATTGGACTGAGCAAGAAGAGCCCCAAAATTGAAGCCTAGTCTTTCCCTCGCAGCGGCCTCATCCGAGTCCACCGTCACCCTTAGTTGGAAGCCTTTGAGGGCATGTTGTAGGACAGTGGGCAGCTCAAGGGCAGAAGGAGTCATAGAAGTACTCGTCCCACCAAGGTCAGGGAACACTTGTCATTCGATCAAGGGGTGAAACCGAGCGACTAGTAGAAGAGGAATGGGAGGCCATCGCCGGTGTAGGCCTGAGCCTCTTAGAGATTGGCCCCTCAGTGGAGTTCTCGTCTGATTCGATCTCCACCACCTTACTCTCGTGAGGAAATGGAGCGGAAGATGATTGGGCGGCGGCAAGAGGGACCGCGACTGCAGGAATGGAAGGAGTAGGTGAGGGCGCAGCAGTGCAGAAGCAAGGGCGTGGGGGCTAGAGGTGCCCACACCCCCAAACATCCCTCGGCGGCGAGTCAAGATACCAGTCAGCTTGGCCTGTTTCTCCTCACTCAAAACCATACCTGTGTGCAAATTTCAGAATACAAGAGGTTGGGAGACACATGGATAAAACATGCGAATACGCGGGGACAGAGTGCGCAAACATAACAACACGATAATAAGAATCATGTCCTCGAGAGTCCTGGGTTTCTTAAACCCTAACTCGAAGGGAACCTAGAAAAAAAGAAACAGAGGACGATTGAAATGCAAAGGGTAAACAGCCCCAAGCAGTTATCAAGCATCAAAGTTAATAAATAAGTGCAATCAACAATCAAAGTTCGTACCTTTGATCAGATAAGAGGAAGATCCTGGAGTTTGTAGGGAAAACGCGAGAGTGCTCGAGGACGGAGACGAAGCAATCAAGAGTGTTTCAGAGAATGATGGAATAGTGATTGGACGCGTGCGTTTTCCAACGTTTAAAGGAAACAAAGAAGCGTAATCGATGTTAAGCCCTAGCCGTTGATCAAAACACGTGTGCGCAGATAAGACAAGCTCAGAAAGACGCCACTTTGGTGCAGTATTCAAATCCTGTCACACAGAGCCACGTCGGTCACCAAGGGCAAGGACTTAGTCTCTTCGCTGAACAAGTTACAGCTCAAGACTGGGGGGCTTGTGTACCAACCAGTCCTCGGGTGTCGTTGACCACTGGTACTATTGGTGCCACGTAAGCAAGGTCCCATGAGCGGCGTGGGCCGGCATCTCGCGAAGCATGTGCGTCAAGGAACCAAAGAGTGGTCGGACATCGGTCACCAGGATATACCGACGTGCCACTAGACAGTGTGGAGAGGTCGGACATCGGGACCCAAACAGCAGAGCTGGGCCACGAGAGGTGGATCCCAGACCACACACCAGTTATCAATAAGGGAAAAGCCTAGATCACGAGAGCCCATGCGCGTAGAGTGAATGATGCGTTTTAGGCGTAACACAAGTATAAAGCCACTGGAAAGATATGACTTGTAAGGGTCACGTTCCAGGAACGATCTGCATGGATTCGAGGACTAATTGTCTTTTATCTTTATTCTATGAATGTCTCCCAACTATTTTTCTTATTTTATATTTTTGAACAATGAGTATTGTTGTACTTCCTTTCCTTATATTTGTAACCCTAAGTTTAAGTAGGTCTTTTCTATTTGCACCTACCTTGATTTAAGTCTCATCCCAAACCCATATGATCACTTGGCCGACCACACTACACAAAGGAGGCAAGGAGGCGCACGTGATGTGAGTTTCACATTTAACACATTTTAAATGTTATTTTACTTGTCTTAGTTTATTCACCCATTTAATTCCGCTGTGTTTGATTGTTTGCATAGCTATCTTTCTTCCGATGCAAATTTTTATATTTATTTATTCCATCCAATTAAATTTGTTGTGCACAATGGCGATCATATCAGACTTCCTTTCCTTTTAATTCCATAGAAATCAAAACAACTAGTATTTCTTGTCATTTAATTTGCATGCCGAACCTATATTCTGCAATTTCAATTCTTATGAGAAACGTGAACACTGAATAAAATAAAAAAAAAATCTAAATAACTTTTGTTCATGGTTAAATGCATTCTTTTCTTTGAAAATAAAATATTCTTGTTGAAAGTAGACAACTTATCTCAGTTCCATGAAGTAGTTGGTTGGATGTATAGCCATACAGTTTTTCTTTTATATTTTTGAAATCTTTATAACAAACAAAAGTAAATTAGCATTTAAATGTTTATTATACAAAAAAAAGTTATGTTTGAATAAAAATTTAAGAGAAAAATAAAATAAAATGAATTTATCTACAAACTAAAACTAGTTCGACCTTATGAGAAAACTTCTTCAAATTAACTTGTACATGAGCCAAATTTAGTTCTATAGAAAAACTTTTCGAGACATGTTCTAAAACCTAAATTCAACGATTATTAGCCTCTAAACTTTGGACCTATTACTTCAAGAAACTGTCCATGGTGAAATCACTATAGGTTGTTGCAAACAAAATAAAGCTTATGAAGAAGGTTAATATACAAAGTTTTGTTGTGAAAGCAATAGTTCTAGCTCTCTAATAAGTACTTGATAAATCAGGTTGCTAAAAACAATAATACTTCTCGAAATTGGGCAAAGTTAGAAATTGTTTAGGAGATAGTTATAGTTACATACACATGAAGTAAAAACAAAAAACAAAAAAGCCACAAAACGAACAGAATAAAATTATTAGAAAAGTTTGCACTGATAAACGGTGAGAAAAACAGAGCAATTCCATAAGCTTAGGAGTTTTCACTTAGCCGATAAACTGTGATTTCTTGTTGCTTGAAGTAGCGTCGGTCCTCTTCATCCACAAGAACAAGATTTAGAAAGTACTTCACACTGAACTTGTTGTTGATGTTGTGGTATGTGGGAGTCAATTCATATGGACCAAGGAACAATCTCACAGGAATTGATTCTCCTGAACAACCAATTTCAAACAATTCTCATACTCAATTCTCAATGTGTTTTCTTTACATGAAAACTGTAAAACCTTACCAATTGGGTGCTGCACCCTTAATTTACTTTCTATACAAGTAAGTAGCTCATTCATAACTTGGTCTTTATATTATACATATATGGACCAAGAAATTCTGAAATATTAATGCTTTTTAGATTTCATCAACCTAATTGAAATACTAATGCAAGTAGTTAAAAATTTTAAGCATTTAGTTTTTTTTTATAAAACTTCATTACCTAACATCTCAGTTAGATTAACACTCCATGATCCAATAATACGTATTTAGTTTATACTAGTGTAGTTGCAACCATTAGGAATTCATTTACAATAACACACTACAAGAAAATCATTAAATATAAATCAATGTTAGAGACAACAAATAATTGGTCACGATATTGACTAATTTAGATACTGTTTTAGAGACTAAAAAATGTATTGGTATCTAATATACTTTCTATTATTAATAAATAGTTTCTAAATTAGTATCTAATTAACTATCAAAATTTTAGCTACCAACGATAGAATCTAAAGTAGTTAATAGCTAGAATAGAACTTTGGTAGTCAATTTGATACCAATTTAAAAACTATTTATTAATAACAAAAATTACTTTAAATACCAATAATTTTTTTAATCTATAAAAAATATTTAATTTAATTAATATATTAAATAATTATTTTTTATCTCTATATTTTGTTACTATTTAATGAATTTTTTACACTCACAAAACTTGTGTACCTCCTCTAATGCTAATCACAATTCATGTTAGAAGCATCAAAGTTTTCCAAAACATAATCAAACTGACTACTAGAGAAGCATGATGCATATGATAGAGTAGAGAGTAGTTTTGGAAACAAAAGATGAAGAAAAGTGCATACCTCGAACTGGAACACCATCCATCAACTCATACTTTGAAAGGGTTTCTGTCTCAACATATGTATTGGTCCCTGATCCAGTTGACTCTCGACGCCTCACTTCGAGCTCCATGGTTTTTATTTTGATTCTCACTAGAAGAAAATATATTTTCCCAACAATCACATCCTTCAGATGATACCTGATAAATAATATTTTAGTCATCATCATAACCAACTTTTCTTTAATCTTCTTCAAAAACATTGCAGATGCATCGTTAATCATGTGCTATTTCAGACTCACTTGCTTTTGCTGTATTCAAACTCTATGTGTAAGCATTCTTCAATTCCCACTTCCATCTGCATGGAGCACATATTCAACAAAAGGCCAGGCTAATATTAAGTAACATCAATTCTTATTGAGTATACCATTAGATTAACAAACACATTACTTGTGAACTTTTCCATAAGTACTTCTACAAGAAAAAAGTGAAATAAACTTCATAAACTAATACTAGCTTGTGCATTGGTTAAAAACTGATTTTGGAGAAGCTAAATGAGAGAATTTTACAAATTAGCTTATGGATACTAGTTTTACTAATGCAAAAATTTATTTCTTTTTTCTTTTCCTAGAAGTACTTAAGGTGAGGTTTATCCAAGCATACCCTTGTCATTCATATTCATACTTCATGGCATGAATAGAAAATACAAGTTTAACATGATGAAGCATGTGTGAATCAAGAATTATTTTATCTCATTAATTATATTAATTTGTTTTTTTCCTAAGAATAAGCTAGAGAAATCACGAATCACGAATAGATTTTTTCTCTTCAAGTATATATAATATTTTTCCTAAAATAGGCTAACTTGAACTATATGTAAGAAAATAAATAATTATTTTATTGATATCAATCATACCAATTACATTTTATCATCTCTGTTTCTAGTAATCAAAATCTTGCCACGTGAAAGATTATTTTAATTGCTAAGGAGCAAAGTGGGATGTATCTATTGGAATCCAAGGACAAAAAATAAATAAAGGTCATAAGTCAACAAACAACATCATAACCATGGGCAAATTCCCAAATATAGGTTCATTGTAAAAGACTTAGGCATCCCTCCTTCAACCATATCATATAAAATATTTGTTCCCTCATTTGTTCACTATTGAGTCTTTCAAATGTGGTATTTGTCAAATTTCAAAGCATCATCGTGCATCTTATCCCATATATGGTAAAATAAGTAATCTTATCCCATTTGATTCATTCTGATGTTTGGCGACATGTATATTTTAGACGTTTGTTAATTTTATTGATGATTGTACTTGAATCACACGGTCAGACATGATGAAAAATAAATATGGGACCTTTTAAATATATATTATTTTTTTTCATCTTGTCCAGAATCAATTTGAAAAAAATATCAAAAGATTAGGTCTAATAATCTTATTGAATATGTGAATCAAGGATTTTCTAAATTTTTATCCCATAATGGTATTTCCATGAGCTAATATGTGTTAATACCTATTAAGGTTCGACATGACTTGAGGTGTCGGATACACCTACATGGACTAGACACGACAATGTCTATTTTTAAATAGTAAATTTTTTTTTTATTAAAGATTAATATTTTAGAAAGATAAACTAAACTTTTATTTTAAAAATATATAATATATTATAATTATTTTTTAATTTATTATGTTTTATTTTTAATATTTATAGATTAATTTTTATTAAATAAATTTATTTGATTGTTATATTTAAGTAAATTTTTATATATAATTTATTATTACTATATAAAATTAAAATGAATATACCTAATCAAACTACCAAACAAATAAGATGATATATTTTTTTATAATAATCATATTGAAATTAAAAATATAAAACAACCTTAAATAGCATAATAATTTAATATTATTTTAAAATATATAATATGTTATACTATAATTAAATTTTAATTTGTTATATACTTTAGTTTTACCATGATTCTTTTTATAACCGTTTTTGATGTACACATTTACTTATCCATTTTATTTTTATATAAATATTTTATTTTATTATTTTAGAAATATATAATAAGAGACTTTTTGTCATTTTATTGTTATCTTGAATATTCCTGTCATTTCCTTTTTTTAGTATTCACTCCTTTTTTTTAATTCTATAATCTAAGAACCAAACATATCTTTCTTAACAACTTTCCACTCCCCTCTCTATAAAAAAATTCTCACTTTCCTCACTATAAAAAAACTTCTCACTTTCCTCTCTATAAAAAAAACTTCTCACTTCTCTCTCTTAATTGCCCTTAAACTGATCAATTACAATATTAATGTATCTGAACCCTCACTCCCTTCTCTCATATTCTTTTCTCTTGGAGACACGAACGTACTCTCATCCTCATTTTTTTTCTATTTATTTTGGTTTTGTTCCAATTGTTCCATCTTCTTTAAATGCATTGCGTTTTTGTATATAAGGTTATGTATATAGTTTTTGTATTGTTCTACCGTTGTCATCTTTAAGGGCATGAAGTTTGGTCCCTTGATTGAATTAAGATGAGTGACTCTTCGTCCAACGCGGTCTCTCCTCCAATTCCCCTCACTCACTTTGTTTCCTCCACTCTCAAATGAGTAAGTTTCTAAAAAAAAATTCATAAGACACTGTACATCTTCGTGTTTCCTCCTATGTGTTTGTTTTAAGAGAGCGCGTTGGACAAAGAGTCACTCATCTTAATTCAATAAAGGAACCAAACTTCATATGCTTGATAACGACAACTGTAAACCAATACAAAAATGCAATGCATGTAAAGAAGATGGAACAATTAGAAAAACCCAAAAAAAATAGAAAAAAAGTGAGGTTTTAGATACATTAATATTGTAACTGATTAGTTTAAGGGAAATTGAGAGAGAGAGAAGTGAGAAGTTTTGGATAGAGATGGAAGTGAGAAGTTTTTTATAGATAGGGAAGTGAGAAGTTTTTGATAGAGAGAGAAGTAGGAAGTTGTTAACAAAGTTACATTTGGTTTCCAGATTATATAATTAAAAAAAATGAGTGAATACCAAAGAAAGGAAATGACATGAATGTCCAAGATAACAATAAAATGACAAAAAGTCTTTTATTATATATTTCTAAAATATTGATATAAGGATAAAATGGGAAAGTAAATGTGTACATCAAAAGAGCGGTTACGAGGAGAATCCTCTTCTAGAGGTAGCTAGAGCCCTCCTATTCCAAATTTTTGTTCCTAAATCCTATTAAGGAGAGGTTGTGTTAACATCTACATACCTCATCAATAGGTTACCCAATCATATCTTAAGTAATATTTGTCTTATTGAGTCTACCTTTTCAAATATTTGGATTTTTTCTCACTTTCATAATCTAATCACAATAAATTAGATCCTACTTAAATGTGTATTTATTGGTTATCCTCCCAATAAAAAAAGGTACAAATGTTATCTTATCATCTTGAGATTTGTCATGTTTATATAGATGTCACCTTTCATGAAACAAAATCTTCTTTTGTCAGTTATATACTTCAGGGGAGAAAACACTTGAAGCGGATGAGCTCTCATTTTTGCCATTACCATATTTATCTTTGTAGGATGCTAAAGATCCAAGTGATGATGACACCATAAATAGGATCGAACCAACTTTGAATCTGAAGCAAGAAGAGTTGTCTAACATGGAGGTGAGGATCCCTAAAGGCAACAGTGAGGAGGTAAGTGTTATTGAGGATTTGTCCATTGCTTTGAGAAAGGGAAAAAATATCGTATGTTAAATATCTCATTTCTCAATATGTCTACACTAACAACTTTCTAATAGACATAGAAATTTTATTATTGTCATTAATGCCATAAAAATTTCTACCTTAATCCAAGAAGTCATGAGAAGTGAACATTAGACTCAAGCCAAGAGAGAAGAAAGGAATGCTTTAGAAAGAAACTCAACATAGGAGGTTGTATCAAGAGACAATAGGGTGCAAATGGATATTATAGTGAAACATAAGGCAGATGGGCCATTTTTTCTTGACAGCATGAAGCTTCAACTAGAAGTAAGGAGTGGAGTGCAGAAAATAAAACTTTCCCGTACATTGTCTATTAGAAATATAAAGCTTAAATAGTAGAACTAATGAAAGGCACATTGTCAATTAGAGATACATAATTATTGATAACAACCATTCACACCTCACCTTAATGCTGTTATTAATTGGTGGAGCTACACTGTAATTGCGTACCTGAAAATTGATGGTTGGGTTTAGTTGTAATACAACATTCAGATGTGCAAGAAGTGTTTGTGAAGGAATAAAAGAGAAATTACAAGAAAGCATGAAAGTTCTTGAAAATACAAGAAAACTAACATTTAAAGCAATGAGAATATAACAAATATTATTAGTAAATCAGGAAATAAGGCAATTCCATCAAAATAATTTTACAAAATTCCGATAACATTTAGACATTTACTACTTACACTTTGTACCCTGAAAATGGACACCCTTGTAAAAGAAGAATTGAAAGTTTTCATAGCTCACCATAATTATCTACGTTTAATATATATATATATATATATATATATATATATATATAATATATATATATATAATATCAAATTATAATATATAAATTATTCTTTATAAGTCGGTGAGATTTAAGTTAAACTTAAAAATTACTTTCTAAAATTTCTTAAAATACGATATTAGATATTTAACTTTCACTCAATGTAAAATGCACATTACCTTTATTAGTAGGTCTAATTGCAAACATATTCTTCTTATCCTTCACTCTATTTTATAATATTTTGTCATTGTCTGATGTGGGACATCCAAGTTCAAGTAATGGCGACTAATTTTTTTAAGACCCACAGTTTAAAAAGACTAACTTGATTACACGCACAACAAGCTTGCAATATAAAATAAAATAATATTGTTATTTTGCTTGGATTTTGGATTTGAACTCAGAACCAACTATAGAGTATCAACCTAACCACTAAAACAAATGATCATTGCTTAAAATATAGGGATTATATTTTTATTTTATTAACTTACAAATGAGTTAAGACCTATAACTGAATTTGTATTTATACACTTTTGGAAATCAAAATGGCGGATGAATATTTAGGCAATTTTAAGAAAAAATATTTCTCTACTAGGGTTTTTCCCTGCATCTTGCAATCCTATCAAGAATCCATCAATTCTTGTGGCGATCATCCTTAGACTTATCAAACTTTGTTTGTGGCGCCTTCCTACATCCAAATTTTTCGTAGTTACTATATTTAGTTGATTTCATTCCGTAATCCTAAATTCCTATTTTCGTTGTCAAATAGTTCTATTTGGATTCATATCATTGTCTCATGTAAATTCTTTTATTAATAACACTATCTAAATGTTGGCTCTTAGACAAAATTGGTTTCTTAAATTTTCACATCCATGTCTTAAAACAAATTTAGTTTTAGTACTAGAGTGCATTTAATGTAGTGAGAGAGTTACTATTGAATACAAATATCATTGAGGTCATATTACTTTTTGTTTTCTCATTATTCAAAAATGCAATCAAGAAGAGAACTTAAACCAACAAAAAAATCAAATGATAATCAAAACAATGGGGAAAACGTAGTAGACAAGCTTTGAGATTCAAGATAATATAGTAGAAAATCAACTCACTACAAAATCCATGTATTCCACAATGTTGTTGACATAATTTCGACTAATTGTCACTTTCAATATGTACCTGCATGATTTCAAAAAAAGGATCTATTGCATTCAGTTAAGTAATTAACAATTATTTTAATTTCTTACCACCTTTAAATTTTTGGCCAATGAAAATATTGATTGAAATACGAAAAAGTGAACAGATAGGACCATGAGAGAAAAACCATTAGCATAGTCAAATGGAAACCAAGAACTAAATGGTGGTTCACACTACGCTAAAAAAAATCATTTAATAAAAATTAATTTACAGAATGTTGAAGAAGATTGTGGGCCTCTTCGCGTGGACAACATCTGATATGTCAGGAGTGAGCCTGGATATCATCACGCACAAGCTTTCAGTGTTCAAGGAAGCGCGCCCGGTCGCACAAAAGAAGTGAAATCACGGGGAGGAGAAAAGGCTCGCAGCTAAAGAAGAAATCGAGAAACTCCTTCGACCGACTTCATCCGTGAAGCTCGGTATACCACATGGTTGGCCAACGTGGTCATGGTCACCAAATCGAACGATAAATGAAGGATGTGCGTGGACTACACAAACCTAAATAGGGCATGCCCAAAGGATTCGTATCCACTTCCCAACATCGACCGGCTAGTGGTTGGAGTGGCCGACCACAAGATCCTTAGCTTCCTAAATGCTTACTTTGGCTACAACCAGATAAGCATGCACCCCTGGGATAAAGAGAAGATGGTCTTCATGACGGACGACATCAACTACTGCTATGAGGTGATGCCATTTGGCCTGAAGAACGCTAGAGCAACCTACCAGCGGCTCATGGACAAGATCTTCAAGGGTCTTATCAATTGGTTTGTGGAGGTCTATGTGGACAACATCGTGTGAACAACACATCAAAGACCTCAGACGGACGAACATGAGGCTCAACCCCGAGAAGTGGACGTTCGGGGTTGAAGGAGGGAAATTTTTGGGTTTCATGCTAACCCACCGGGGGTCAAGGCCAATCCGAATAAAGGAGGTTTAGCAGTTGATAGGGCGTGTTACCACCCTCTCCAGGTTTGTCCCTTGACTGACCGAGAGAACGAGGTCGATGGTGCAATTGCTTCTAAGGCAACTAGGTTTAGTTAGGAAGAGAAGTGCGAAGAAATCTTCCAACAACTGAAGGACTTCTTGTCATGCCAGCAATCATCCAGAAGTTGAGACCCGACCAACCCATTGTGGTATATCTGGCGGTCTCTGAAGAAGCGGTCAGCGCCGCATTGGTTCAGGAGGTGGAGAACAGAGAACGACCGGTATACTTCGTCAGTCGGACGCTCCATGCAACCGAGACAAGATACCAGATGATAGAGAAGGTGGCTCTCGCCCTAGTCCTAACGGCCAAGTGGATGCGCCCATACTTCCAGAACCACTCTATTATGGTAACAACTGACTACCCTATTTTTAAAATTTTATCTAAACCCGACCTTGCATGGTGAATGATAGGGTGGTCATTGATTTTTCGGAGTTTGACATTTGGTACGAGCCAAGAGGTTCCATCAGGTCCCAATGCTTGGCTAACTTCTCCGCCGAGCTCACACCTCTGCCAGACCTCTCGGCCGAATGGATGTTATACGTCGACGACTCCTCAAACAAGACCGCATGTGGAGCAGGAGTCTTCCTTGAAAAATCTGATGAACTCCTCTTGGAACAAGCCTATCCAATTTGGGTTCAAGATTACCAATAATTAAGCAGAGTACGAGGCTTTTCTTGCCAAGCTGAACCTGGCGTACAACATGGGAGCTCGCGAGGTAACTTGCAAAAGCGACTCCCAAGTTATGATCGGTCAGATCAAAGGGGAATTTAAGGTAAAAGAGCCTTTGCTCCAAAGATACTACCACACAGTCCGCAACAGCATCGCTCGGTTTCAAAGGGCAACAATAGAGCACATTCGCCGACAAGAGAACAAGAGGGTTGATGCGCTGTCTCGGTTGTCAACAACCAAGAAGAAGAGCCACCATAGGTCTGTCATGCAAATCTGGCTGAGACAACCTAGTATGGCAGAGACCGAATGCCTAGCGGTCATCGGCATCGAAGCCGAGACCTGGATGATCCCGATCATCTGATACCTTGAACACGACACGTGCAAGCTGGAAGAGGAGAAAGATATGAAGCAACAGTGTTCAAGGTACACCATGCTCAACCGAGACTTGTACCGAAGGGGCTACTCAACGTCGTTGCTGAAATGAATCACCAAGGACCAGACCGAGTACATCCTCAAGGAGATACACGAGGGGGTATGTGGCAGTCACTCAGGCGCACGGACGATGACTGCCAAAGTCCTCAAGGCTAGTTATTATTGGCCGACCGTCCAAGGGAACTATGCAAAGTGTGTGAAGAAATGCGTCATGTACCAAGAGTTCGGTCCTCTACACCACCTAAAGCCAGAAGTATGGCATAGCATGACATCCCAAGGCTGTTTGCCAAATAGGGATGGACATGATCGATCCCTTTGCCTCGGGAAAGGGTCAGACAAAATTTCTCCTGGTCGGAGTCGACTATTTCACCAAATGGATTGAGGCCAAGCCACTCGCATCCATTTCCGCCAAGAACGTGCAAAACTTTGTATGACAAAGTATTGTGTGCCGGTTTGGCGTGCCACACACAATAATAATTGACAATGGCCGACAGTTCAACCTAGATTTGGTCAACGAGCTCCAAGACAAGAGCAAGATTCAGAATGCAAGATTCGGGACAAGATGCTACAACACGAAGGTCCGACCGAGGAGCTTTCAGAAGGGAGACCTTGTCTGGAGGATGAGGAGCGATGCAAGGAAGAATGAAGGCAAGTTCTCATCCAACTGGGAAGGGCCCTTCCAGATCGGAGAAGTTGCAGCTGGGGGGCGTACCACCTAGAGTGGTTGTCAGGCAAAATTGTACTGAGGACGTGAAGTTGCAGCTGGGGGGCGTACCACCTAGAGTGGTTGTCAGACAAAATTGTACTGAGGACGTGAAATGTCACGCACCTCAAATAAGTTATGTCGACCTATCAACTTAACTTGTTCAATTCAGGTGTTCAAATTAAGCTACAATGTACGAAGCAACAACCATTTCATTAATGAAGAAACGAAGGAGGAGGCCACACCCCGGCCTCGAAGGTAAAGCGGTAAAGGACAACATCCTGGCCGAAGGAAACAAAAATGCTAAAGCTTGAGACTTACTGGTCTTCGCCTTTAGCACCTTCGGTCGATGCAGGTTGTGACAGAGCTCTTGGTCGTAAAGGCAAAGGTGATTCTAGTTACCTTAGGATCCACCCAATCAATCTCAAGGAAGTCCGACCGGTCGACAGCACCGCCCGGGTCGTCCCCTCTAGCCACCACCTCCAAAACACTTGGCTTGCACCGACCGATAGAGGCTCGGTCGTAGAGGAGTCAGAAACGGAAGACGAAGAGGAAGAAGGACGTATGTGACGAGGATAATGGGGGAGCCAAAGAAGAAGAGGTAGAACGAGACAAAGAAGACATGACTAACTTTGTGAAAGATGAAATACAACAGCTTAGGAGGACGAAGAGTGTTCGGGTCTCGGAGCAAGTATCAGAGTAGTAACGCAATGTCTCAGCACTGTTGGGACCACTATTTATAGCCCTCGAGGGTCTCAAGAGATGAAGTGTTGCAACCATTTCAACTGTTAGATCTTTTCGATCCAACATTCTTCGTCGCTTGACATCCAAAAAATCCCTCATTAGTGCAGGTCACATCATGCGTGTGGGCATCTCCTAACGTGACGTCAGGCGTCGACAACCCCAATCGTCACACCAAACTCAGAAGCCTGACCGACATATCACTCTCAAAAGACTCTTCGGATTAATCATCCTTGAGCTTGGGGGACAAGTGTACTTTCGATCCCCATCACCGAGCCGACCGACGTAGAGGCCCACGTCCATAGGGTCGACTGACACCACAACTCCAATTATGCTCAATCAGGGTCAACAAAGCTAATCCACGATTAGGAGCTAGGTAATGTAGTCCTAAACGCGGTCCAACTCATTAACCTTACCCAATAAGGAAAACCCACCAAAGGTAATATAAATTGCACATATTCCAAGAATCAGGTACGTCATGCGTGCGGGCACCTCCTGACGTGACGTCAAGCGTCGACAACCCAATCGTCACACCAAACTCAGAAGCCTGACCGACACATCACTCTCAAAAGACTCTTCGGATTAATCACCCTTGAGCCTGGGGGACAAGTGTACTTTCGCTCCCCATTACCGGGCCGACCGAGGTAGAGGCCCACTTCCATAGGGCCGACCGACACCACAACTCCAATTACGCTCAATCAAGGTCAACAAAGTTAATCCACGATTAGTAGCTAGGTAACGCAGCCCTAAATGCAGTCCAACTCCTTAACCTGATCCACGAAAGGTAATATAAATTGCACATATTCCAAGAATAAGGTACGTCGTCATATACAGTGCTCTAAGAACCAAGTACCGAACGTCTTTGCTGACTTGAGCATCGGAGTGCCTTCTGCAGGTACCCTTCGAGTCTAGATTACGAGAAAACCAAGAACCAAGGCTAGAAAGGAAGAGTGAGGAGTTTACAAGGAAGAGACCTAAAAGACAGTATGACCGACCAGAAAATAAAAGAATCTTCTCAATAGTTCTCTATGCTCCAGTCCTCATACGAGAACAAATTTTTTTAGTGGGATTAGTTATTAGCTTTATAACATTTTCTCATGCCCTTAAAAATTCATTTTAGAGAATCTAATTATTCCATAACATATTTATTGAAGAAAAGTAAGAAACAAGGAAGAGAAATTGAGAATTCAAGGCTAGTGCAGAAGTGAAAATAACTAACATACCTAAGCCTAACATTGATTCCATTGTATGATTCATATCGCATTTCAATGGTGGAGAATTCAAATGGATATGTTTTCCTTTCATATAAATTGCCAGGAACATCAAGTTCACGTACTGCACATAAGTTATAGAGGGTTAAAAATTATGGAGAATTATCATATAAAATCTAACCAATGTTACATCAAAGCATCATGATCATGAGAGAGCAGGAAACTTAGGAGAGTACACGAAGAACAAAACAGATTTTTGTATTGGAACTTCTAAACATTAGCATGATTTAGATGAATACCATGTACTATAATTTATAAGTATGATAAGCAATTATGCAATTAACTAATTATTTTCAAACACCTCTATAAACGAAAATAGAAGGAAAAGACAAAATGAAAGATCTCAGCTGTATAAGCTTAAACTTACCAAGAGAAGTAAAGTCGTAGAAGTTCCCTCTGTCAAAGTACAACTCTGCAAGGCAGGAAATGAACTAATGGAGCATCATTCATTATACACACAATGGTGAAAAATAATGTCCCAACTAAAATCATTGAAAACACAATTAATCCCATATACCAACCATATCCATGAATTCAAAACTTTTGAGCACACTTCTTGAGGTATAAGTTAATTGCTAAAATAGGTAAAATTTTAAAATATAACTAAAATGGATAAGTCATGTCATTTTATCTTATCACGTTTTTTTTAAGTGTAATTAGATCTTAATTAATACTAAAATCTTAATTAATACTAAAATCATGATTTTAATTGAAATTTAATTATATTTATACAATTTTTTTATACACGACTTATCCATTTTGATAATTTTAAAAATTTTACTAATTTTAATAATTAATCTAATCTATGAAATTATCTTATTTTAATAATATATATATATATATATATATATATAACCATATCAAAATAATAAACAAAAGAATATAGATATAATTGTTGTAGTGATCGAAGCTAAACACTTTATTTTTCTTTTTGAAGTTACGGACAAACATATAATTAAAAATTAGATGCAAAAGGGTACTATACCATCAGAGACATCAGAGATAATGAGTATTGAATATAAAGATAACAGTCTCCATTTATACCAAAAAAAGAAAAACAAAGTAAACACACCTATTTGACCAAGAAGCTCAATTTTTACACCATTATGTTCAACTTTCTTCCCATTTGAAGGTTCAATAACAACCTGGTCCCAAAGTGTAAACAATTAAATTTTGGCCCACTAACAGTGCAAAATAACAGAGCATTTGGTGATGCGAAGCATGTACCTCCCCAACTATATTGTCATGATTTTGAAAGAGAGGAACCATAACCATTTGGCCACTTTCCTTCTTTATGCGAACCTAGCAAATGAGAAAGTGTACACAAGAGTAAATCAAGATGTTCTTGTTAAAGCTTTTAAAAAATGAATGAAATACCCTTTCTCATGTTGAAGAGATTATATTTGAAGCTAAAAGCAAACAAAGGTATGTTTTCCCTCATCAATAATATCTTAGTTAAAGAGATTAATATGCTACTATAAGATAAAGAAAAACAACACTGTAACCAGAAATCCCAAATCTCAAATAAAAATTCAGAACATGGGTATATAAAGACAAAAGTCATGGACTAACCACTTTCTGTCACATAGATTATAGCATTCTTCACAAATTAGTGATCCAATCATTGAGCCATTACGTAGGAGATTGCCTTATAATTTTGGTGTTACATGCGAATCAAATAAGGATAAAATATAGAAACCCACACGGATTCTGATCTCATACAGAAACCATTTGGATCACTCATTAGTCCATAGTTTTATGTAGTCGTGGTTTTGATTTAGATGAAATCTTTGATAGTGTCGAAAAATTGAACAAATGCAGTTTATGTTGCCAGAATTGTGGTCCCAATGTAGTTACAAAGACAACAAAAACGTTAACATTGCAGCTGCAATTGTGGTTGCAAGCAATTTATGAATCAAATGTTCATCTGCAAGAATCGGACTCCGAAACCTCTTTGTCATGAAAAGATGCACGAGGAACTTACTTTTTGAAAAAAGCATCTTATGAGTTACATGCACAAAGGTACAATTTTGACATCGATAGATAGGTTAAATGTGATGGTAAACAAGGAAACGCCATAAACAGAAATTACCAACATAAAGGAAAAAGGTTAATTCTTTCATTCACATCAATATCATCAGTGAATTGCAGCACAACACAACAACACACCTGCTTGCGTGTACTTCCATCGGTTAAAGAGATTGAGATCTTGCATGGAGGCTTGAAAGCTCCCGCAATTATATTCTGATCGTGTGGGAAATTGATTAGAACATCTCATGAAACAATAGCAATGCAAAACAACAACAAAAATGAATGGTGAAGAAGATGATGGTGATCCAATTGCATTCACGTTTGTTTCTTTTCTCAGAAAGAGAGACCCACCATGGTTTTTCTGAATGAAAGATGATCAAGAAAGAGAGAGAGAGAGTAGAAAAAAAAGAAAATCTTCAGAAAAAGGGTTCTAGGAATGAAAAGTGGAAAGAAAAACAACACATGCCAATGCAACAAGCATTCCAGTGTCAAGATCAGGAACATGTGTTAAGGTAACGAACTCTCTTCTACCACTTTGCAAGAGTGCAAGTTTGTTTAACGTGACGTCATCCTGATCAACAAGTGTAATTTAGGGGTTTTAATTTTTTATCTATAAATTTTCTATATTGTTAAGTTGTTGACATATTTTATTTTTATTTATGAATATTTTTGTCAGTATATATCTATAATATGTAACAATATTTAAAGAATTTTTTTTTACATATTTTGTTTTCAAATTTTATTTTTATAATATTAAAATATAATAAACTTCATAATTATATTAAAATATTTAGATTATTATTCCTTTAATAAAATATTCATATTGGAAATGTTTTTGTTTTATTTATTTTGTATTGATTTAGTCTAGTTCCATATTTTTGTTTTTTATTTTATTTTATGCTACTTAGTGGGCACTAATGCAAAAATAGACAATGCTATTTTTTTATTTTAAAATTGTCATTGAAAAAAATATTGTGACAATTTCATGAATAAATCTAACTCTTTTACAAGGTCATAAAATAAGTGTGGTCCACATTGGATTATTGTTGTTATAACCATTATATATATATATATATATATATATATATATATATATCACAATATATTTTTTTTATATATATATTTTTTTCTTTTTTTTATATATATAGTGTAAATTATTGTTTATAAAAATATTTTATTTTTTT
>Ga0123342_1002846_pt1 | contig 28432 bp, 13 predicted proteins | sample Turbeawhitnodule_FD_89960 | JGI IMG/M metagenome (GOLD analysis project Ga0123342, IMG submission 89960) | Root nodule microbial communities of legume samples collected from Mexico - Turtle bean Mexico white nodule | ecosystem: Host-associated > Plants > Roots > Nodule | place: Mexico: Nepantla... | reverse complement strand
TAAGTGGGTGCAAACCTCAACCCTATGAGCCGGTTTTATGGGGTTGAGTTAGGCTTAAAGTCCACTTTCGTAATATGGTATCAGAGCCATTTCGAGCCTATCCTAGCGAGTGTTTGTGTTGGGTCACCCGCTATCGGGCTCCTATCGGACCACCCATAATATATAGTCCCACGCACGAGCGTGAGGGGGTGTGTTGGAGATGTGGGTGCAAACCTCAACCCTATGAGCCGGTTTTATGAGGTTGAGTTAGGCTTAAAGTCCACTTTCGTAATAATGGTATCTAGAGCTATTAAATTTTTTTGCTTTTCTTCTCTTTTTTTAGTATCCATGACTACTGCGGTCTCTGGTCCCACCTCTTCCACCGCTCTCACCTCTTCCGCCTCTATTTATTTATACCATTTTCATACTCTGATTCTTCTCAAGTTTGATGAAGAAAATTTTCTTCCATGGAAACAACAAGTGTTGGTCACGCTTGATGGTCTTATGCTCTCGCATTAAGGTGTCTTTAGTTCTAATTTCTATAACGCTTACTATGCTCATATATTTATATTTCAAACAAATTGTCGTTAGTTGGTGGCTTCCGCTCAACGGATTATTTTTCTTCAATTTAAAGGCGTTTAATGTGTTGAGGAGTAGATTGCTCAACAAATTTCTTTCTTTAGAGAAAATTCACTCAACACCATTTGTCTCCAATTAGTACTTGGAGTAACATTTTGGGGTGTTTTTAACCCTCAATTCGCTCAACTCCAACTTTCTACGTTGAGTGGAATACATTGACTTAATTCTACTCGACAGATAAATTGTATTGACTTTTTCTGTTGCACCCAAACCTGTAAATCAAAAAACCATAATCCTTAAGTAACTTCTCTTAATGCAGACATTTCTAAGTTTTAGAGTTGATAAAGACACTTTTTACATAAAAGTACTCAATGTGATATAAATTAAGTGTCTCAATAAAGTACATGGACAGGTAATTTTGACACTTATCACTCATTCACATACTTTGTTTGGCGGGTGAAGATGTTATTCCCCATCCGTTGATTATTGTTCATTGATTTTGAGTACCAATAAGAACTTCAACTCACCCATCATGTTTATTATAACTCATGCATAAACTTGGAAATTTTTTTATTACAGGGGTTTGTTAGTATCGAAAATGACACCATCAATATAAATCTGAATAATAAGGAAAACCATTTTCAATATAAAAGTAGTGTCTTTCTCTTAAAAATCACTTTCAATAAGAAAAATGAATTTAGTTTTTCATATGAAACTTTATGAGTTTGTTTAAAACCATACAAAATCTTGTTATATTTAAAAATTTGTTCTGGAAAATAACTACCCTTAAACTCAAGCGGTTATTATATATATAACTTCCTCATTTTCATGCACTCTTGACATCCATTTGATACAAACCTTATATTATTATAAACAATAAATGAGATTATTATAAACAACAGATGAGAGTAAGATGTTAGTCTTGTGTTTGATATTTGGCTTAGATTGTAATTTATGATTTTAATTAGTAAGTGTTTTCTTTAACCTTAATTTGATTATTTGCAAAGTTGAAAAATCATCACTAATTTGATATTCACATTAATTATTAGTTTGTGCTAGTTGATTAATCATTAGCTTTGTATTTAAAGAATACTTTTGATTATAGTATTAAGTGTCTTAAAGAATGCTCTACTTCATGAATTTTTATATTTTCTTTTAAGTGGTAGAATTTTTATTTCTTTTATCCTTGACGTTTCTTTTAAGGTAAAATATTTTGTCTTCTTGTTTTTTGATTTTTTCACATCAACTTTCATGTCCGATAATGAAGATTGTTTATCAAAACCTTTCTAAATTGATAGATCTATAATCTTCTTTTCAAGACACATGTCAAAAAAAGTTAAAACATATTTCATTTTTTCTTTGTCAAAGTTAAATTCACAAGTCTATTATAAAACGTAATTAACTTAACTTCAATATAGTTCAAATAATTTCAAACTACTGGATCAAAATATATTTTAATTGTTATATTGTTTTAAATTTATTTATTAAATATTCAAAACTACTTTTTAGTTTAAAATTATTTCATACTCTACTCGTGTATGCCAAAATCTGCTTAATGTTTTTAATATAAAAAATATATTAATAAAGCATTATTATTTATTATTATTATTTCTTAACAAATTTTTTTGTAATAGTATTGTTGACCACATACAATCAAACAATGACAAGTAGGACTGCTAATTTCATATAAACTTTGGTGATACTGTACTATTATAATTTTATATTTTTTGATATTATTTACACACATTTATGTGTATTTATATACATGTGTATATATAATTAGATGATATTCATATATATATAAAAATTTAAATAAACTTTAATCACGATTAGTGGAGTCATAATCTTTGAAAATGGAAAAACCTTTCTTACACCAAATCACGAATTTTACCCTAAATTTTTGCATGAATTTTTTTTATCCGGCTTTTCCATGTAATTTTATAATTTTATTTCAATATTAGGTTAGTAATTATTTGAATATGTATAAAGATGAATTGATTTAATTTAAATAAGAATAAGAAGAAGAAGAGGTTGGTTATTGGCGAGAAGATTTCATTTGGTTTAGGAAATAGGAAAAAAAAAAAAAAGATCCTAAAAAGTTGTTCATTGTTGACCGGTGAGAAGGGAAGTAGGAGCAGAGTTGTGTTTGGCAGCGGAAGGAGGTGAAATGGATTTGGACCAGTGGATCTCCAAGGTGAAAGATGGCCAGCACCTTCTTGAAGACGAGCTACAACTTCTCTGCGAATATGTATCTTCACACACACTCTCTCTCTCTCTCTTTCAACTTTTAGGGTTTCTCTTTTCAATTGCTCTTCAACTCTGTCAAATCTTCGAATCAACTGCATCTATAATCTGCTCTTTTGCTCCATTCGTAACCCAATTTCCGTAACCAATATGCATCGTAGAAGATCTTTAGGGCAGGCTCTGTCTGTTCCCCGATTTGTGCTCTGCTTGTGTTTTATGTGCACTGCTATTGCTATATTCTTTGTGTAACTCTGGTGCTAGGTCTACCGTTAGCTTCTGCTGTGCCCTGTTGCAGCTTTAGTTTTGAATTGAACTCACGAGTGAGTATTGGCATCTCAGGTTAAAGAGATCCTCATTGAGGAGTCAAATGTGCAGCCTGTCAATAGTCCAGTGACGGTTTGTGGTGATATTCACGGTCAATTTCATGATCTGATGAAACTTTTCCAGACCGGGGGTCATGTGCCGGAGACAAATTACATTTTTATGGTATGTTTGTGTGTATGTATATAACTATGTATGTACTAGTACTATTCTCTTTTGGAACTGGGTACCCATTTTTACAATATATCCTTTCTTAAGTGCTATATCTTCCCTAAATGTGTGGCAGGGAGACTTTGTTGATCGGGGTTACAATAGTCTTGAAGTATTCACCATCCTTTTACTTCTAAAAGCTAGGTATGTTGTTTCCATGTATGCTTGCATCTGCCTTAACTTGTTCACGACACATGGCTTTCGGTTATACTATCTTTATGATTAAGAAGATTTTGTTTGCTGCCTCATGGACTCATGGTAGTAATTTAGTGAACATGTTTGGGTCTTAAATGTTGGAAATTAGAATTAGAAATATTGTGATTATATTAATTCGTTTCTTTTTTATTTATGCATCTTTTATTTTTGTTCAACTTCATAGATACCCAGCTAATATTACCCTTCTACGTGGAAACCATGAAAGTAGACAACTAACACAGGTATGTTTTTGTTCTATCACAAGCTTGTATTTGTACCTGGCGTAAATTATTCTAAGCAAGCAGTAGAAAACATATTATGGGAAAGAGTAGGTTTTTGCTTCATCGCGCTATGACATACTAATCTGAATCTTACCAGGGATTTTCTATATGATTATTTGATTAGTTCATTGATGTTATCATGTTACCAGAAACATAAATAACTCTCTAGACTTATTGGATTTTAATTTCAGTAAACAGCCGTACAAAATAGGAGCGCTTTTGAAGTTTTCTTCTCCATCTCATTTTGGCTTATGTCAATTCTAAGCATAGGCAGTGGTTGTTATGTGATTATGTACGACTTCATTTCATGTCATCGTTAGCAATTTTAAATGGATCCTCTTGAAATTTCTTAAGAAGAAATAGTTAGTCTAGAATAGTCTACCAACTAGAATTTTTCCAAAATTGCAATGAAAGTTAGGAGATGATTGTTTGGTTTGAATGCAAACAGAATCTATTTTTCCATGGTTTGGGATTGAATAAGTGAAGTGGAAATCTGATTTCTGCAATGCAAGATTTGAACTATGGTAGTTAACCTTGGTGGTTTTTGTTCACTGGTTACCTGATTTGGATCAGTGCATCACTATTGTTAACTTCACCCTTTTAGACCTAGCGAATAATTGCCTTTAATTCCCTTTTGGTCCTCTTACAATCCTCGAGTTCGCAAAATTGGTGTAGGGACTTAGGAGCTATCTCCCTAGGTTTTCCTTTTAACTTATTCTGTAGTGGAAAATGTTTATGAATTTCTGTTTATGGATCATAAAGATGAGGTGTGAATTGTGGAAGTTCTGAGATTCAAAATTAGAAATGTTGAATTCTGTCATGCCATTTTATGTTAATATTGTAATTTTATGTTTTACTAGGTCTATGGATTTTATGATGAATGCCAGAGGAAGTATGGGAATGCTAATGCTTGGCGATACTGTACAGATGTTTTTGACTATCTTACCCTTTCCGCAATTATAGATGGAACTGTAAATCACTTTTTACTCTCTCCACTAGTCCTTATATTTTCCAAATGCACATGTAGGCAGTGCTCCAGGTTTTTTTTATTGAAAATTCTGTTTGAAAAAAAAAGTCTTTTATTTGCTTTGGTTGACTCAGGTGCTTTGTGTTCATGGTGGCCTTTCTCCAGACATTCGAACAATTGATCAGGTTCTCTCTCTACCCTTTGCTTTCAGTTGCTGGTCAAGCTCAATATTGTCGTAGTTTAAGGTTCATTTAAGTTTGTTACATTGTTTATGTGAGTATGCCTGTCCTACCTTTTCTGTGTTTGGATACATCATATTTAGGGATGACTATGTGTTATGATGTTCTTGTAAGTTACCTCTTGACTTGCTACACAGTGTGAAGTATTAATTTAGATTAGGTTTAAATAAATTTTGGTCCTTATAATTTTGTGAATGTGCAATTTTGGTGCCTATAAAAGTTTAATTGTACATTTGGTTCTTTAGTTTTATAAAATTAAGCTATTATAGTGCACTGCCAATATGTTTTTCAATTTCTAACAGAAAATGTTGACATGTCCGTCAATGGTAACAATATTAGTTACTTATTTATGTAAAATAATAAATAACAATATTTAATTATGAACTTTAGTATTTTTTATCACAAAAGATATGTTACATTTTTTTAGTAATTAGATGATATATTATGTTCTAGAATTGCTCAAGTTTGAAAATTTAGGGGACTAAAAAAGCTATTAAATTATTATAGGAATCAAAATTACACATTGGCAAAACTATGGGGATCAAAATGGATTTAAACTTTTAAGTTAGCTTGCTGATTCTCCCTTATTATGCCTCATGCTTCCAAGCTTATTCTGAAAATAAAATATCACTATTTTAACAAATTAGTAATTCTTTATCGAGTTGGATACACTTGTGTTCCCTTTTCCTTACTTTTTACTAATCAATTAATAATGTGATCTGTTTTTGTTTGAATTAAAAATACTGTGTGGTGTTTCTTATTTCATTTGGTGGGTTTAATATTTAACAGAATGAAAAACAATTCTTGATGAATAGTTGTCTAAATTCTTGAAGTTGCTATTTCAGCATTATAAAAAACAGCCATTTCACAGGTTGTTGTGTTCATTTAGTATTATTTTCAAGGTTGTCAAACTCAACTCTCTATGAACTTGTGATCACCCAATAGAAGAAAACATTTTAAACCCCTATAACCCATTGTAGTATGCAATTAAATTTGAATGCCATGTACATGGTCAGTATTCAACATTAGCAATGAACAAATCAACTAGATTACCACTCAACACAACCAGCCAATCAATCATGAAGAACGGAGTACCATATACTAACTAACCAATCAACAAAGAGTACAGCACCAGCCAATTAACCAAACAGTGAAGACAAGAAACAAAAAGCCCATGGATATACAAGTCTACTGGCCTCTGCCCAATTCCACCCAGGTCTAAACACCACATTTCCATCTCCTACACTTCAACTCTGTTTTCCTTGGGTAGCTACTTTATTGGCCTGTTGACAAGTTGACTTGTGAGTTTGACAGCCATGTATTTGTTTAACTGAATTTATGTTGCCTTTTATAGGTGAATCCTTATGTGTGTGTGTGTGTACATAGATAGATAGATATAGATATAGAGAAACAGATTCTTTGAATATAACAATAAATATCCATTTGACAGATAAGGGTCATTGAAAGGAATTGTGAAATTCCTCATGAGGGGCCATTTTGTGATCTGATGTGGAGTGATCCTGAAGATATTGAAACATGGGCAGTCAGTCCCCGTGGAGCTGGTTGGCTTTTTGGATCCCGGGTCACTTCTGAGGTAATGCAATTCAATAGTGAATTGCTTATTGAATTGAAGTATTGAACATTATGTGTGAATTTTACAAGGGCATTATTTTCATGCAGTTCAATCACATAAACAATCTTGATCTTGTTTGTCGAGCGCACCAACTTGTTCAAGAAGGTCTCAAGTATATGTTCCAGGATAAAGGCCTTGTAACTGTACGTATCTGTTTCTTTTGAAAATTTAAGATTTTTCATTCTTTTAATTAACTATTGGGATGGGCAGTGCCAATACCTTGAGCAAGGATTTGTCTCACATTGAAGGATAAGAGAAACTTGGATGAAAAATATAGCAATAGTGAAGCCCTAAGAAATAGTAGTTAGAAACTATCAAATACTTCTTTAAATGGTTCTCCTGAATTCTTCGGTTTCTAATATGACAAGTACATCTAGGCAACCGTACCTTGTGGGATCAAGTTTATTTGTTGTTGTATTTGTGATAAGTATCCAAACATTGGTGGAACAACCCTCGAAAGCTAGCTATTAAGGAGGCAACCAAGTACTTAAATATTCTATTGAGCATCTCTTACTACTCAATTTGGCTTTCACTCTACAACACTTCACTCAATGACATTTAGTGTCAACACTGACAACCTGACTTTGATACCAATTTATAAGTATCCAAACTCTTGTGGAACCCATCTTCAAAAGCTAGCTACTAAGAGAAGAGAACCGAACATGTAAATGTTCCACCAAGCATCCCATAATACCCAAGTTCCTATCAATTTAACTTTTGAATAAAAATATAAACTACAGTTTTATTTGAGACTTACGAGATCAATAGAGTAATTCATTTTAATTTTGCAGGTATGGTCTGCACCTAATTACTGTTACCGTTGTGGAAATGTAGCTTCTATTCTTAGTTTCAATGAAAATATGGTGAGTCAATCGAAACTTGTTTTATTAAATGTTTTCCGGATTATCTTAGTTACTGCATCATTCTGCCTTATGATGTGTGTGGGGCTTTTGTTTTATAGCTTATCTTGTATCAAGGAAGAACTTTTAAACCACCTCCTCTTTCTTTGATAAATCAAATAGTAGGATTCATTCTTGTATGACCTTCATATTAAAGAACTTAATACTTGAAAGATGGAGGATGATTCGAGTCTTCTTACTAGTGGGGAACTTTTTTTCTCTGAATATTTGAATGGTGCTATTCAGCACAGAGAATGGTTTATTGAGTGATAAACTGGTGAGTCCAATACAGTTTGAATACTGATGGCTGTATGATGTAGTCTGTCACAGATGGTGTGCCAAAAGATAAAATGTTAAATGATTGTTATTGGTATTTATCAAGTATTGATAGAATCAGAGAACCGCACTCTGGATCCATGGTAGTGGTTTTTATACTATCTTGTAATTGGATAGTGATATGTAGGTCATTAAGTAAGAAAAGGCGATAGGGGTTCTCTCCTTTAAGCTGCTGCTTGCTGAGTCTGAAATCTGAATACATGAGGTTGCAAGCAACTAAAGGTGTTTCTCTTTTAGTAGTATTAGTGCTTGTCCTGGTTATGGATTCAAGTTTATTGTCCCTTTTTCTATAAAAAAATTTACTCGCATAACCTTAGAGTTGTTGTGCTTTTGCCTGGATTTTCTTACATGGAGTAAATAGGCAAGTGGTGAGTGGGTTTATACTTAAAACAAACTAAAATCCTATAAAATATTTATTTATGAACATGATTAAAATATTAATGAATATAAAATCCTGTAAAGTATTTATACAAGAAAGTTATTAAATATGAAGTTGCATATATTTTGTTGTGCATGGTGTTCAAGTTTTGGTTTAGATGAATGCTTGAAATATAAATTCACAAACACTAACTAACCTTAAATTGAGACATTGTGTTACAATACCATCAAATAAAACAATGACGAATTTATTGATGGGTAAAATATGACTTGTATAGAAATAAGAGAAGATTGGATGAAATGAGAAATGAAATAGCTTAGTGAGTGGAATAACACTCAGCTTCATAATACAAAGACAACTAAAACATTTGTTGTGGTTTCTCTTCTAGTAAACGTATACAGAACTAAAACCATTCCATATCAACTACACAGCCACTCGAGCTGAAGTAACTGTTACATATAGATAACTTAACACAAGGAACATCAAACTTAAACCAAGAATTTTTTTAAATTAGTGAGCTTTACAAATCACAAGTCGTGTCAGCCTTTAACAATGACCTGCGAACATTTGTCAGGCTTTGTCTGCACACCATAGAAATGGGATGAATACAATGCTTGAGGCAAGCGAGGCAGAAGATAGTAAACAAACATTAACTAGAATTATTCTGACAAAACGTTTGAAAATTGGGGGCAGCAAACTGAGTTCCCTTTTTCTGAAAGAAAAGGTCAAGTTACCACTCTTACGTTTGAAATTTCAAAGATCTAGTGAAAAGGGGAAGTTATGTATAGGCAACTTACAATATAGTTCTTTTGAGAATTAGTAATTGTGATACTGATACAAAATACTAACACTTCAATTTATTTATACTCACTGGATTACTTTACATTTGCAGTATGGATCCATAGCTTTGAGTTATATCAATTAATTTCTGTATGAATAAAGATTCATATAATGAGATGAGAATCGACCCTCTCATGTTAACTTTTCAAGTGACCTTGTCATATGTTAACCTTTTGCCGATCTGTCCATAAATATGCACAAATATTGATATGCCCCACCTATTTAGGGGCCATGAAGAGATAGACACAATTTTCACCTGACCCTGCTTCTTTCTGTATTCTTTATACTGTTTTAGTGACTATGGTTGTGGAAAAAGTTTTCTCATAGTGTTTCCACCAGGGTGACAAAATATACTTTCTTCGGGACCCCAAATAAGAAAAGGAATGTAGTTTTGAACTATTATTTGTGTTTTGGTGGTGTTTGTGGTAATTGTACTTGCCATTGAGGTGATAGTGACGCTGGATTTGTCTAGGATAATAGAGTCAACATCACATCCTTCATCCCTGCTATTTATTTGTTATTAAGCTTGTAATTATATAGAATTCCCGTCAGGCATAATGAAAATTACTATTATGCGGCATGCCTGATATTTGAGTGTTGAAACATTTGTTAGGATGCTTGGATTTCGTGGCTGTGATGTTGCTCACAGCATTTTGTTTATAGACTTACATTTTTTTTTTCTTGAAACAGGAGAGAGAAGTTAAATTTTTCACTGAAACAGAGGAGAATAACCAGATGAGAGGCCCCAGGACAGGCGTTCCATATTTCTTATAACTTGAAGATGTTTTCTTGAATTTATTGTAAAATTATATAGTAAATGCCTTACTATTATGATTGGACGTTGGTAGTTTTGTATCGTGGAGATTCAAATGCATTACTTTTCTAAAGATGGATCTTTATTTTTGGCATAAGATTTCGCAATCTTTTGTGTTGCGTTGCATCGGAAATGCCACTATATCACCATCTATGATCTGTGTTCTCAAGGAAAACAAGGTAAAAAATGAACTGCTGTTTCATTGGTGTTTTCACTTATCCCCATGACTGATCACCATTGGTTGAAGGTAGATATATCCCCTTTTTCAGAAGGAGAAAATTCAGATTTTCATTTAGATGTGTTGAGAAAGAATGAAAAGCTTGGTATATGGTTATAAATAAGATTATTTTAAAATTTAAAACTTCATTTTTTCTTTAAATTTTTTATTTTAAAAGTTAAAATTTTTAAATAATGATAATTGCTACACAGTATTCCATTAGTAATTTATTGATTTTAAATCTATAATTTTTTTTTTATTAGGATCAGATTTATTTCGCATCCGCATATTGGAAGTTTGTTAAAATGTTAATTTTTTTTTATTAATAACTTGAGTTCCCCCATATTATTTATCATTATACATTTTTATATTACTTTTAGAAATAATGATATTTTCGCCTACATATCTTAGTATGTTATTATATATAATAGTCAGCTTTTATATCTATATAATATAAAGCAGAAAAATTGTTTGCCGTAAAATCACATTAATAAGGATATTATGTGAATTTCTTTTATGACTTTAAATAATATTTAATTATTTTTATAGGAAGGAAATGTCTATTCTAGTACACTCTTAAGACCTGGTATTCTTGATCATAATGAAATCTCGGTTCTTGTTGGATCTTGGCTAGAACGTGAAAAAATGGTATATTTTTAAGTTATTTTAATGTTAAAATCATTATTTGATATTTAGTAATTGAATTTAGTCAAATCTTGATTCATGTATTTATAAAGTTATGTGAACTTTCATGTTAGTTGATGTAGACTAACAGGAATAATCGACGAGATAATCATTAAGTTAGTTAAACATTTCATTCACTTGATAATCTGATTCCTTAAACGGTTGAATTAGATATTCAATTATTTTTTTTTAGATAAATCTGTACCATCAATTTCAAAATGAGATTGATAATGTATAATACACTAATAGTAATTTATTGATTGATACGAAATCACATTTTTGTAGTATTTTATTATAATTATTAATACGATTTTGTTTTATATATTAAGAAATGGAAAAAAACTACTTTTAGACCTTATATTTTCTCTTACATCATTTAACAACTACATATAATAATAAAATATTAAATTAAAATATAAATTAAATTATTAAATTAAAAGTTAATAAAAATAGTTGTAAGATGAGAGTGTAGATTTTGAATATCGTAAAAGTATCATGTGCCTACAGAAAATTGTCTACTACAAAATCACATGAACAAGGGGAATTAATAATTGATTTTTTATTTCAACATCTTCACTGAGAAAATTTGATTCAATTTAAACAATATAAATTTTATAATACTTTATTAATAATCTATTTTAGTTAAAAAATTTTGCAAGATTCATTTTGGTTGGACATAACCAGATGAGTTTGCAGTTTGAGAAGTAGAAAGGGCAAAGTGCTTTTCCCTCACTACCTCAGATTTTCACTACAAAACATGATCCAAAGGTTAATCTCTTGATTTTGATTTTAAATATTGGTGTTGATTGCTCATTGCAGTGTACAATATTATAATAAGTTTATGAGACCATTACATGTGAATTGCTTTCAAATAAATAATTCATGGGAATGAATAAACAATGGTATATTTATCTTTGTATTCTCCACTCCAATAAGAGATAACAACATCAATTCCAATTCCGATTCTGATTCTGATCTGCTTCTCAAACAAGTAAAGTCATTAGTTCTGCAAGATATGGCAGCCGATACCGAACCAAAGAAGATCATAATCGATACCGACCCTGGCATCGGTAACGTAATTTTTTAACTTTGCTATTTCTTTTGCTAATCCAAATCAATTTGAAGTTGTAAGTTTCTGCTTCTCCACTTCTGATCTCAGAACAAACTTTTACTGTTTTCTTTTATCAATTCCTTGTTTCTCTGAGAATTGCCACTGGTTTCTGTAGATGATGCCATGGCAATATTTGTTGCTCTACGATCACCAGAGATTGAAGTTATTGGACTCACAACCATCTATGGAAATGTTTACACCACTCTGGCAACCAGAAATGCCTTGCATTTGGTAAGAATTTTTTTTGGGACTGTTTTCCAAAAGGGTTTGTTTTCTATGGTGAATGAAGTTGACCCTTTACTTATTAATGGTAAAAGCCTCCTTCTTTACTTGCATATGCAGTTGGAGGTTGCTGGAAGAACAGATATTCCAGTGGCAGAAGGAACACATCTGACATTAACTGTAAGTGGATCATACTTCGATCTTTATCGCCTTTACTTTTTCGTTTTTGTTTTGGGAATTGCTGTGAATGTTATATGAACATTTAGAACTAATAAGTATATTTGACCTTTGATTGAATCATATAATTTGGGTACTTTATACTATTTGTATTATATTGTCAGCACACCTGAAGTTTTCAGTGAAGAACAAATGCGTATTAGTAATTGTTTACAGTCAACAAGCTGTTCTTTTTTCTCATTTCAACCTGAATGAACGCCAAACTTTTATCAATTTTCATACTGCAGATAAATAGACTATTTTGACTGTCTTTTGAAATCTGTTTTTTTTTTCTCTCTTTTAGAATGCATTGTATTTGAGCACCTCACTGAAAAAGTTGAATCGAGTTAGCAGTAGGAAATTTAAAGTTCTGCTTCTGCAGTATTTTGTTGCATTTGATTCTGCTAATTATTGTCATCCTTGTCTCTTTGTGCAGAAAGGAACAAAACTTCGTATTGCAGATTTTGTCCATGGTGCAGATGGACTTGGCAACCAAAATTTTCCTCCACCAAAGGGGAAGCCCATTGAAGAATCAGCTGCTTCTTTTTTGGTTCGTCAAGCAAAACTTAATCCTGGGAAAGTCACTGTGGTGGCATTGGGCCCGCTCACAAATATTGCTTTGGTATGATATGTCTACAATTTCTCAGTAAGGCATTTTCATGTTACTCTTCATTCTGTGTTTCATTTCATGACAACATTATATTTTTGCAGGCTATAGAGCTGGATCCAGAATTTGTGAAGAACATTGGGCAGATTGTTATTCTTGGGGGGGCTTTCGCAGTAAATGGCAATGTGAATCCAGCTGCTGAAGCAAATGTCAGTATTTCCATCCTGTATTCAAATTCTTAATAACTTCCATAAAAATATTATAGCATTCACAACTCAATCTGCCTAACTCATTGGTTGGATTTGATTCTAGATATTTGGTGATCCAGATGCTGCAGACGTTGTATTTACCAGTGGGGCAGATATACTTGCAGTGGGGATAAATGTTACCCATCAAGTTATACTGACAAGTACCCCTTTCACTAATTTCCTTGCACTCCTGTTTGCTATACTTATGTAGTCATATTATCCAACTTTTCCGTTTTTAAATCTTGTTTAGTTTACTATTTCTTCAACTTATAGTAATTTTATTTGATCTTTCTTCACGTACAGTTGATCTAGCAACATTTTGTAGGAATATTTTTAGTTTATTTTTTAATAAGTTTCCTTATATAAAGTTCAGCTGAGCCTAACCCATAGAAATGTTGCTGGATAAGTAGTGAAAAGATTACTGTGGGTAGTGCATTTAGTGTCTATCTAACCTCAAATTTTTTTGGAAGATAAGGGTTTTTTCTATTGAAGCATGTTGTGTGTACCCCTGCCATGGGAGGGAGTCCCACATTTGAAGTATGAGTTTCTAATATGGGGTTTAAAAGGCCTTGTGCTCTTTAACTAGGATAGCTAGGTTTCATGGTGTGGTTCTCCTAAGGTTCTTATGACAATCCAAAAACTGTGACTAATTTCAAGAACCACTTTTTCTCCTTTGATAGTCATCAATGCCCAACTCTTACAAGGTTTAAACTGTTTGGTGAAGGTTCATGAATGATATTCATCCATAATATTTGGAAACCTTGGTTTTATGAAACCTACTCTGAATTTTGCTGTTGTGTGTTTTACACTTTTTTAGTATTGATTAGAAGTTAACATAGGTTAAACAACATCAGCATGGTTCTGTTTTAATTATGTGTATGTAATTTAACTTTCACTGGCAGCAGACTCACCACTGTTCTGGTTTACTCATCTAAAAAACAAAAATGACTAGGTTCTGATCGAGAAATTTTGGCAAGTTCGAATGGAAAATTTGCTCAATACCTGCACAAAATCTTAGATGTATATTTCTCTTACCATCAGGAGTCATACAATACCAAAGGTTTGTCTTAGTGCATTGCAGAATTGGTAGAGATCTAATAATCTAAGTTACTAATTACTCTTACTTTGTATTCAGGGGTTTACCTTCATGATCCAACTGTGGTTCTTGCTGCTGTTGATCCTTCACTTGTAACTTGTATAGAGGGTATTGTCAGAGTCCAAACGAGTGGCATTACAAGGGGACTGACATTACTCTACAACAAACAAAAAAGGTAGAAATCACTGGCAAATGGAGCAAGTTCCTATAGAATTAAGTCTAATTTTCACATGTTTTGTTTCGTTATTTCTTTATATGGGTTTCTTAGTGTGCTACAAATGATTGATACGGGCTAAGATGCTGACCTAGTTAAGATCTTAGACTTGCATAGTGGTGCTTTTGCACACCTTTTTATTAAGGAAAAAAGTATAATTTAAGTTATCCACACCATTAGAAGCTGGAGATGACAGAATAAAGTCAAATTATAATATATATTGTGTTTTGCAATCCTCACTTTACAAACCAATTTTGTGAAGTTGAGTTAGACTTACCTATTTACTAAGATGATATCAAAGCCATAAGAGTCTATCGTAGTCATGTTCTTTGGGCTATTATGTCACTGTTATTGGTTTCCTATTAGGCCACCCATAAATATCTAATATCACGCTTGAGATGTTCATTCTTCAGTATGTGTGGAGATGTGTTGGAGATCCAAAATCGACTAAAAATAAGATCAAATTATAATATATAAGTGGAAGATGTAATTATAAATTGGTTTTATAGAATTGAGTTAGACATAAACACATTTCTAAGAGTTCTAACACTTAAATCATGCAAAATAGTTTGTTAAGGTAGTATTAGATTTCTTTAACATCAAAATAGTGCAGAAATGAATTTTTCTATTATATGTTCTCTTCTCATCTTTCATCAGGATTCTTGAGCTCTTAGCATTTCCTTTTGAGCTTGTATTCTTAGTTTCCAGTAGAACTCTTCAGTCTTCTCATGTTGTAAGCCTTTGTTCTAATATTTCTTATCTTTTATTGATCAATTTACTCTTGATCCTTCTCCTTTCAAGCTAAGGATCTGCACTTCAAAGCTTAACATAAACTCACAAGACCAAGCCAAAAAAACATCATCTCTGTGACATCAAAACAATGCATCTTCAATAGTTTGTTAATCTTCATAACAGCATTCAAAACCATTAATCCCGAGGGTTTTGGACCTTAGAGTATTAAGATTTGAATTTTTGTTTCTAATTTGTTAGATTTATGCACTTTTTATACTATCCTTTTGATGTACAAAAACTTTTAGAGTATATTACACGTCTCACTTATCCCTCCATTTTAGAGATCTACAGAAAGCCCCTTAATTATTTTCAATGCATTATACTAATACTCCTCATACATTACACTAATCTCCCTTAACTGTTTGAAAATTTTTACAATGTGTACTCCTATAAGAATATTTATTGTAAACATTAAAAAACATGAGCATTATCTAAGACTAGACCAGTACAACTTGTTGGTCCCAACAAATGGTGTAAATCTCGTCCAAAGTATCATCAGTCAAGATTTATTTTCCCATATAATCTATTTTTCTTTGATTTGTTTCATGTAGGACATAGCTTTGTTGAGGATTGCTTGAAAATTATATTTATTAAAAAGGTTTATAAGATTAAGTAGTTATCTATAATGACCCTTATACTTGCCATATCAATATGCATGTTTATACTATTAATAGATCATCTGTACTATTAACTCACCTTTCAATTAATAGACATCTCCTTTTTAGTGAAAGGGAAGAAAGAAATTCACCTTTTCTCTTCTCTCTTCCTTTTCCTTTATCTGCTAATTCTTTTGATGAACCCTTTACTTGATCATCCAAAGATTAAGCTGTCACCATATCAGTACTTTGTGTCACCAATTCAGTCTCCACTAGGATGAATTTTAGGGAATAATTTAGTGACAAACATAAGAAACCTTTGGTTTGGAGGACCAAGTAGTGGGTCTTTTTCATTAAAGGCTTCCAACAATGAAAAGACCAATGAAATGGAGTTAGACATAATCCTCTTTTGTGAATTTCATTTTGTTCTTCACCATGTATGTGCTACAAACTCATAGTCAACTTTTGCATTTGTGTTCCATTGGTTTTCAGGTTTGGTGAAATCCATGAATGGTCCAATAAGCCAACCGTAAAGGTAGCTGTTACAGTTGATGCTCCTAGAGTTATGAAACTGGTAATGGATCGCCTTTTGGACTCTTGAAGTAGCCATCAAGCATTCAAATACCAGTGCCAACTCCTCTCTATCTATCAAATAATGCTTCTTATATTTGTGTTTTAAAGCTCTTCAGCTCTACTTTGCATTTCATTTCAATTTCAGTGTGAAAAAAGTTCTATTGCTTCATTGTGAGATGCTATTTAAGGGTTTTGATTACAAGAATGAAATAAACTTATGTTATTTTAAGAAAGCTACTTTGAAAACCTAAGGTTATGTGCCCTAATTCTCTCAATCCATTGATGCCACATTTTGACATTATCTTTCTAAAATAATTCCTCTTAACATGTTTAGTTTTGATATATAAATTATTTAAATAACCTTAACTCAAACTAATTCATTTTAAAAAGTATTTTGGTTAACTAATTCTTAAACTTATGAGTTGACAAATTTTATAAAATAATCATTGTATTTAAAAAATTAAAAATAATATTATTTTGTTAAAAGATATACATATTTCATATAATTTATATATCAAAATATTGTTTCTAAAATTAGAAATTAATTTTATTAACAAAAAATAAATTTAAAATAGATTTTATTTTTAATATTTTATATTGGAAATGTTTTTAATTTTTTAAAGTTGATCAAAATGTCTCAAACTAAACCAGAAAATAGTAATTCATTTAAAAAGTAGATCAAATTTCTATCTAAATGTAATTTTTCTTGTTTCGAATATAACTTACAAAGTAATCATTATAGATGTCGTGTTTTGAATATGACATATTTTTAATGTGTTTTTAAACACGTTTAAATCAAGTCTTTTAGGAAAAAATGTTAAATTCTAAAAATGCAAGTTCATGGAAATGAAAGAAACACATACAATTTGAATTTAAAGGAAATCTAAGTTTTAGTATGAAGAAAATCAAGTTTTAATATCAAGAGTACCAAATGGTTTTATTATAAAAAAAATAGTTTAATCTTCATCACACTAATTATATTCTTTGGATGCGTGGTTCTTAATGAAATGAGATTGGATTGGAATATAATGGGATGCAATGAATTGGAATATAATAAAATGAAATAAAAACGTCATTTTAACGTTTGGATATTTTTAATGGATAGTATAATATTTAATCTATTAATTCTAAATAATTGACATAAAAATAATAATATTTTGACTCCTTAATATTATTAGTTAACTTTTAATTTAAGAAACTAATATAAAATAAAATAGAAATAAGAAATATTTAATTACTCATATTTAATTAGCATTACGATTTGATATGTTTTTAGATAAGAAATAATAATTTAAAATAGAATGAAGGAATGAAAATGAGGAAAATAGAATTAAACCTAAAAAGAGGAGCCAATGGCTTTTACTTTTACTTCTTCTCAGTGTAGTTCTATTGCTTCTCAGTTTCTTCCTCCCAGAAAACACTCGCCAATCCCTTTTCACTCAACCAAATGCACAGCTTTCACTCTTCTCTTCCCACGACGCACACCGTTTTCCACAACATGCTTAGCCACGCCAAACTCCATCAACAACGCTACGAAGCAAGAGAAAGAGAAAGAGAAAGAGAAGGAAGTGGAAGTGGAAGTGGAAGTGGAGGAGGAGCTGCCATGGATTCAGGAGAAGGCTTTGGACCTCGTTGAGTTCACCGGCTCCGTTACCCAAGCCATTCCCGGTCCCAGAGTGGGTCCCAATCTCTAACCCCTAAACCCTAACCCTAACTTAAACACCAAACCCCACACCATAAACACCAAACCCGAATCTCAAACCCTAAATCATAACCATAAACCCTAATTCTAAACCACATCCAGCTTGGGTAATATTTTGTTTCGTTTTCTGCTATCTGTCCCCTAAAAGGACTGATCTATCACTCTGCAATTTTGAATCTAATTTTCTTGGTTTGTTTTGTGCTTAATTTTACATGCTTCAATTTTTGTTATAATTGGTTCGTCGTAGTCGTCGTGGTCATAGTTATGGCTATTTCCGGAGATGTTTTGTATGTGCTGAATTTTGGAATTTCTTCTGGCGTGTTTGTACCCTGCGTTTAGTTTGATGTAAACCATAAACATTAGGGTTGTTTTGTTCATTTGCTATTTTGATTTTATTTACTATCTACCGTTTGTAATTATCATGGTTGGTTAAATTTATCTGTTATAATTTTAATATATTAATTACCAATCATGAGCAGGGGGGCATTTCGTTAGCGGAATTTCATCTGCGACTTCCCTTAGAGTTTAGTAAAATTTATAATGGTTTCTTGGATTCAATTTAGTCATTTCCTTCTATACTTTGTAACTTGTCTCTCTTTGTTGTACGTTGAATTTATGAATTGTCGACTTTTGATATATCCTAGATTTTGACATTGAGTTTACTGGAAAAGAGGGACCATTCTAATTTGGGGTGTTTTGTAGAACTGACCATTTTAATTTTATTGAGCATGCAGGTTTTCTTTCACGGCGGAGGGAAATTCTCAATTGAAAAGCTTGCTTGAAGAAAATGGAACCCTAGAGCTTTCAAGACATGCAGAAGGAATTTTGACTTTTCTTCACCATCTCTAAAAGAAGGAGATGACACTAAAGGTGGTAATTATGCAAAATGAATTCACCTAATATAAATATTTTTTAATTGCCACAGTCCTGTTTATAACCTGTGAGTGTCTATTTTATTGCATGTAAAGGGTGATTACCTTTGTCTCCTGCAGCAGGATTTATTTCACACATTCTAACCTGAAGTAATTTTTTTTTCTTAAATATACCATTTTTGTCAAATGACAATTAGAAGCTTTGTTTCTCAATTGTAATATTGTGATGTACACTAGTACAACACAGAAAGAAAATGTAAAACATAGTTATTTTAATCCTACTTTAACTTATTTTCCCTGGGCCAACTAAAATATTGTCTCTCGACTCGAATGTCGTAAAACTAATAATAAGTCGCTAGAAAGCTCACAAACATGTGTAAATTAACTTGATTTGATTGAAAGAGTTTGAAAAACAAATACCTAAATAAAATTTTAACTAAATATACTAGTCAAGCTACCTAAATACCATTCTTGTGTACACTTGTCTTCAAAATCATGAGCCTACATGATTTGCACAAATGAGTTTTCAAGCGAATTAGCGAATTAACTGGATTGGATTTGATGTTGTCACACATTGTTTCAACAAAATCAATATGTTAACTTCTTGAAGGATGATGACTTAATGATCAACACACATGAAAACATAGATTCCATATCATCCAACTTCATCACTTCACTAGTGAGGAACATAAATTTGCTTGGTGATGCCATTATGGTGATGCTTTACTTTTGAATTATTTTATAATTGATATGTTATGATGTTTGTTGTTAATGTTGAATCATTTTCTCTTATGACAGAAGTTTCAAAGAAGAAAAAGAAGAAAGCTACAAGCAAGTGAGGACTTGACTTCTGCCATTTATGCTTGTTCTTTTGATGGTGATTTTTTTTTAATTTCTGATTGTTTTTTGGGTGATCAGGAAAAGAGAAAGAACTTTTAGAACAGATGGATCCACCATCAATTTCTGTTATTGACATGTTTCCATTTGGAGATTACCCTGAAGGTGAAATTCAACCATACAAAGACGAGTGAGTGGATGATGAATACATTTCAGAAATATCTATCATTTTGCTTGCAAATTTGATTTGATTAATGAATAAAATGAATTATGTTTCCATTTTTTTCTTTTTCGTTTGACATGTTGCTTATTTGGAAAGGGAAAAGAAAACAGAGGAAGCATATTGTCTAGTTAAAGCTTTTTTTTTTGTTGATTAACCACCTCTGAAATATATTGCACACCAAGAGATTATGATCCCAAAGATCGTGTTTTGCTAGTAATCTAATAATATAATCTAATAATAGTAATAATATAATAAAACCATGGTTGTCAAACTCGTGAGTCTACGTAGACTCGGGGGAGCTTCGTGAGTCTACGTAGACTCGGGGGAGCTTCGTGAGTCTACGTAGACGTAGACTCGGGGGAGCTTTGTAGACTCATAAACTCGTAAGAGTTACATTCATATTAAAAAAAATAATAATAGTAAATAACTCCATTTAGTCTTGAATGAGAATTATATAACTTCAGTCTCAAATAAAGAAGTTCATACAAATATACTATTTCACACCATCCATCTCTAACATTATATGAACGAGAGCCACGACCCTATCACCTAATTGCCACCACCGCGTGATTGTTCTGTTTGATCACCACAATTGCTGCACTCCATAGAAGACGCAAAGTGAAACGAAATACGAAAATGAAATGCAAAGTGAAACGAAATACGAAAATGAAATGCGAAACCCGTAGTTTATTTCATTTAATTTTCCCCATTCAGAACAACACCATTTTGGGTTAAAAAAAAACCTAGTTCAACTTGTGAACTTGCACTAGACTTGCGATTTCACTGAGTTCACTCTGAGTCTGTCGAGTTTACTAAAAAGCAAGTCTACCAGGTAAGGGGGACTTGCGATTTCACTGAGTTCACTCTGAGTCTGTCGAGTTTACTAAAAAGCAAGTCTACCAGGTAAGGGGCATGCGGACACGTAAACTCGGACGATTTGTTTGATAACCATGAATAAAACTATATAAAAAATTATTTATTTAATATATATTATAAAAGTCAAAATTGACTTTTGAATTGCTCGATATGGAATGCGTTTTTAGCTTTAGGATTGAACAATCCAAAACTAACAAATTTTGTATATTTTTTTTTGTCTACATGAGAATGAATTCATTGATTTATATTTATTTATTATTAATAAAATAAATTATTTTTCTAATATTTGTAAATATAAATAACGTGTATGCTTGGGATATGAGAATAAGAATTATACCTTGCATAGAGATTAAATCTAACCATTAGGAGAGATTGACTAGCATGGGTTAATGTCATTTTATAATTCAGGTTATTTTTATTATGAAGAAATGTGTATTAGTCGGACATTTGCGGTTGAAGAGACTCTGCCAACCACAAGAGTTTAGTGTTTAGTTAACTTATGACTTTAAGAAAAGGTTATTTTTAAATTATACAATATTTGAATTTATAGGTAAACGGTTGGTCAACAACCATGTTACCAAATTGAATAAGGCTTTTCATATATATTGTATTTATATGTTAAGATGTGAGTAATATTGTTTGTTTTGTGATGTGTAATTATTGTGAAAACTTAAGATAGACTAAGTCATTCATATATACATTAAGCATAAGTTATATATCAAGATTAACAACATTTGTCTTGATTCTTGTTCTCCAAATCAATTAGCCTTTTATCTTTATTGCGGTTGGTATATTGTCTTTGTCCAAAATAATTATCTATTTATTTAGCATTGAATTTTATGTGCTAATAACAAAGGTTTCTTATATATTATATTATTTTATGTACGTTTAACATTTTGGAGCTTAAAAATAATTTTAAGCTAACATATATTTATCATGAATCCTCTCTGGGGTAAGTTAGTTCATGTATCGTATCTTCACATGTGGTATGGTATCGTTTTAAAGAAGAATTTAGAATATATGTATTGGTTCTAATACATATATGAATATTTGTCAACTCAATTATTTTTAACATCCAAAATGTCGGATCTACATAAAATAATATAATATATAAAAAATATTTATAACTAACACGCAAAATTCAATGATAAATAAATAGGTAATTATTTTAGACAAAGACAACATATCATCCGCAATAAAGATAAAATTCTAATTGATTTGGAGAAGAAGGATGGAAACGAATGTTGTTAATCTTGAGATATAGCTTATTCTACGTGTATATATAATGACTTAGTTTATTTTAAGTCTTCACACTAATTACACATCACACAAACAATATTGCTCAGATCTTAACATATAAATGCAATATATATAAAAAGCCTCGTCAGAATAACATGGTTGCTGACCACCCGTTTACCTTTAAAGCCAAATATTGTAAAATTTAAAAATAACATTATAAGTTAACTATACATATAATAAATTCTTGTTGCCATACTCTCTTCCATCACGTTCGACTAATACACATTTTTCGTTATATCGGTAGTGAAAATAACTTGAATTATAAAAAGATATTGACCAAGCACAATATTTGTCTTAGATAATCACGAAACAATTGATAACCTGATCTTTTTACCTCTAATTCAATGTTGGTCAATCCCTCGTGATTGTTGGATTTAATCTCTAGGTAAGGTAATATAGTTCCTATTCTTGTATCCAAGCATATACGACATCTTCAAATGCAAATATCTTATTAAAATTTACAAACATTAGAAAAATAATTTATTTTATTAATAATAAATAAATATGAATCAATGATCTCACTCTTATACGTAGAAAAAATACACCTGTCAAAACTCATCAAACTTAACTGTTAAAAACATGTCAATCTATCACTAAATTAATATTATTGTTTATAATAAAAATCAAAACAAAATTGTTACTTTATAGTAGACACTTAATCAAAATTAAAGAAATATTTTTTTTTTACTAAAATATATAAGCAAAATATTCTGACTTTATGGCTTACAATTTAAGTAGTTTTTCAAGTTCAAAGTTTATAAAATTAAATACTTCTTTCAATTAGGAATTTTAAGTAGTATTTACTATATTATAAAAATCATATATATATATATATATATATATATATATATATATACCTAAAGTAAATATTTTTTTTACTGTGAGCTCATGTCGAAATTATTGCTAAGAATAGAAACAAAATCCACATATGATTCAAATTGTCACACTGCAAAATTATTACTAGAAATAGAAACAAAATTCACATATAGTTAAGATTGTATAATAGGTAAATAGAATTCAATTAATCATTTGCAATACTAAAGACATTTTTTACTCTTAATAAATTTAACATCTTCCTATAATCAAGTTGTTCTTATTTACAATTTGCATAATATTATTTTGCTTTTAATTTTAATTCAAATTGGTCTATTTTTGCAAGACTTTTTGTGTTTAATTTTTTTTTGCAGTGGATCTCTTTACAGATAATTTTCTTTGTCTCTTTTTTGTTTTAATTTTTGTTAACATCTATATTATCTTGACATCTTATGTGTTTGTATGTTCTTTTTGATAATGAAGATTACATAAAGAAAGATATCCGTGTCAATTACATACAAGACGTAATTGTCATGAAATGACAAATTGGTTGAGTCATTCATATTTAAGGTACATCTATTTGTTATAATTTTTATGTTATATACTTAGATCTCTTCCAAAAAAATTTAGTATAATGGATGTTTATTCTAAGTATTGTTATGAATGTTTCTTTACTTTTTGTAAACTAAAGGGAAGAGAAAAGTTTTGTAATTCAAACTGTTAATGGTTACATAGAATTAACATCCATTATATTAAGTGATTACATAATAAAAAAAATAGCTTGTTAATGGTTACTTACTGGAGGAGTGGCAGTCACTCCATCCATGTTATCATGTTATAGTTATGCGGAAATCTTACTACTTTTAATTTAAATATGTTCACAATTTTTTTTTGAAGAGATCTAAATATATAATATAAAAACTATAACAAATAGATGTATATGAATGACGACAATTAGTTGCTTTAAACTTTGTATGTAATTGATATGGATATTTTTCTTTATGTAATCTTCATTATCAAAAAGAGGAAGATCAAGAATCAAGCTAATGGTCCTTGTCCTGAAAACTTGGTTGTGGTTGAAACATAAGGTATACTCATTTAATTATTCCTTTGAAGTGGAGGGTTTAACTTTCATTTTAAACTTATACATAATATTCATATTGGATAAAGGGATCAAAGTAATGGTCATCCTCTGTCCGTTTTGTAACTGTCCACTGCTTATGTGTTGGTGGCGTTTTGGGACAGATTACCAACAAAATATTTTATTTCTATTATCACGATCTGTCAATTCCTGTTCTGCTTATCCTTGAACAAAATGCTTATCATGATCCTCTTCTTTGATACTAGTGAAGCAAACTGGCAAAGTTCAAGATTATACTGATGACTTTGAATTAGCCTCTACCTAGGTGACACTGTGTTAGGTTACACATAGAGGAGTTTGTTAGAATTAGAATATTCATGAGTTAGTTATTTGATTTGCTAGTTAGATATAAATAAGAAAGAAGGAGAGGGGGAGGGGCAGTGTGCAATATTTTTGTTGATTGAGCTTTAGCTCTTTGTGAAGAGGAAGCCCTTGAAGGAGAGAGTGCTCTCCTATTTCTTGTTCTTTTCTTTCTATTCAATAAAAACCTTTTTCTCTTCTCTTTATAATTCTTGGTTCGTAACACACTGCCCTGGAATTCTTTGAGTATTTTTCTGGCTGGATTAGAGCATAGTACTTAATGAAAATGCATAGTCGTACTTCAATTGCACATGCTGCCAATTTAGCTAAATTTCATGAGGTCTCAATGTAGAACCTGACTGATAATAGGTTTAGTACCCAACACCAACTAAAACATAAGAATTCTCAGAAGCTGTTGATGCAAATGGATGAAGAGATAGACCTAATAGAAAGAAATGGACTGACAACTGTCAACTATGACCTATTAATGGGGAAAATCTCAGTTTTCCATCAATGCTTTGTCTGGGAGTCTAATTATCAAACTATGAGATTATGCTGTCTTTATAATAAGTTGTTGTGGATAGGAGTTTTACTAATTAAAAATAAGCCTTTACCACTACTATAGATTGAAGAATTTAATTATCAAAACAGAGAACGTGTTTATCTGTTTGAATTCTTCTGTTCCTGCATTACACTGTGTTACATGACTAATTTGAATATGTACGTTTTAAAATATCACCAGTGTTCTCCTATTTTTCTTAGATGTTTTTTCAAAATAATGTGAATAAGACTAGTAAAAGATAAGAGGATGACTATAATATGCAGTTTGAGAAAATGGCATTCATGTAGTCCCTGGTGTACCTAAAAATACTCAGCTGGTGGCATGGAGTTTGTTGTGGTCTTACACACTTGTGATTTTTGTTGACAGAGGCAATGCATCTCACCACATTATCACAGCAATTTCTTAGCTTTTTATGGCAAACATTTAGTTGTTGTTAAGGATATCGTTGTTGTTTTCTGCTTGATATGTCCTACTAGGATTGTCATCATGAATTTTGAAATTCTGATAAATATGAACCTCCCGTTCTTCTCATTCATGTTTGCAACCACCATCAATTGTTGCTCATGAAGTCTGCACTGCATGTGATTTTAATCGTCCTGGAAAGACTTGCCTACGTAAGCTTAAGTGGGTCTGGTGTGGAGAAACATTCATGGCAAAGAAACGGTGTAATTTTATTTTCACTTAATGTTTCCTGTTCTGTAGATCTTTTGAGCACATTTTTGGAAAATTAATAAATGATTGACACTTTTATTTGAAATCCTTCAGTGACTTCTATGCTTTAAAGACACAGATTGAATCAGAGTTTGTTGATGATTCTGAGAACAATCAAGACAGAAAGATTGTTTAAAGAAATACTGCTAGAAGGTTATGGCTGTTTCATTGAATGTGTTTGATTAAATAATGTATGATTGCTAAATCTTGGTGGATTCCACAGGCATATAAGTGGGTACTCGACAAACCTGTAACTGAAGTTCATGAACCGGGAATCTGAATGCGTGAAAATCCATTTTATGTTGACACTGTTCGCAGGTCAGTGAAGATCATTGAAGATTAATTTTGAACAATAAAGTTAACCTTTGCATTTGTAGTTAGAAGCAGAATGCATCTCCTTATATATATTCACAATCTGAGGAACATAGATAGAGAGTGTTAACCTTAGAGAATTTCTTTAAATTTCTACTCCACATTTTTATTTTGTTTGTTGTGTTGTTCTAAGTCCTTGTTTTGTGCTATCTGATTCAAGTTTCCGGGATAGAAGATACGAATATAAAGGTCTCGATAAGGTTTAGAAGGGAAAATTGTCAGAGGCCAAGGCTAGTGGAAATTTTATGAGCTCAACATCCTTCATACCTCAAAGGATTACTAGGAGCAAGGCCAAGGCTTTGGAAGATGAGCATCAATGGATGTCTTTTTTTGTAATTTCTTTTGAGTGCTTTTTTAGTAGAACATAAAAGGAAGGTGTAGATATAGATATACGGGTGACAATATACAAAGATAAGTCACACCTTCCATGTGACATAGAAAGAAGGTGTAGGAGTAGATTTAGGAGGTGTCAAAGTAAAAAACCAAGTCACACCTGCCTTGTGACGTGGAATAGGCGCCAAATTCAAATGTGTTCCATTTGAATTTTCCCACTTTAATTTCAGCCCTCTCACACTATAAATGGAGGTGCCGTGATCATGTAAAATCACATTGAATTTGAAGTGAAATTACTATACACAATTTTGTGAGTTGTGAGAATTGTTCTCCTAATCTTGTCTCATCTTGTGAGTGTCTCAAGTGGCGGCATTCTTGCACTTATCTTGGATCAATCACCTTCCAAGTAGCGTGTTCTTCTCTTCCATGGCTTCAACCACTTAAGTTCTTGCTTCATCTTCCATTTCCATTTCCGCACCTATACTTGTCTTGTTCTTCATTTCTATTCGGTTATTTTGTGTTCTCTTCCTTTTCAATTGGTTCATTTGTCTTGTGTTGTTATTCTATTTGGTTTAATGTGCTGTTCTTGCTTTTCCTTTAGTTTCCGCATTCAATTCTAGTTTTCTATTTAGTTTTTGTTGTGTAAGGAGATGGCACTCATGTTCATTTTTTTGGTTCATGATTTGGAAGGCATTGAACTCCATTGATGTTTCCTTAAGCCTCCTTGTTGTGTTGCACCTTGTTTTCATCTTTCACATTTGAATTTGGCGCCTATTCCAAGTCACAAGGGAGGTGTGACTTGGTTTCTTACTTTGGCACCTCCTAAATCTACACCTACACCTTCTTTCTATGTCACATGGAAGGTGCGACTTATCTTTGTACATTGTCACCCGTTATATCTACATCTTCCTTTTATGTTCTACTAAAAAACTAGCTCATCTCCAAGAGTCTTGGCCTTGCTCCTAGTAATCCTTTGAGGTATGAAGGATGATGAGCTCATGGGTTGGGCTTGGGCCTCAATGTTAAGAACACGAATAGGAAGAACTTCAAGTGCTTTGGTCCTTGATCATTCCTCCTATTGATGACATCTTCTTTTGCTTGTTGAGATGACCCTTCAAGGTTGGCATTTATGGTCATCTTTTTATGGATTTGGGTCGTATCAATATGTCATGCAAGTGAGTAAATTGACCTCTATATGTTCTTCAAGTTTCATCATTGGAGCTCATTAGTTAAATTTGCTATTTTTTTCTTCTGAATCATCCCTTGCATTGATGTTTATCTTACAGGGGTGCAAGATGGTATTCCATGTAAATGGCTGGAGTAGTGACATATACTGGTGCAAAAATAATTCAGAATGCTCGCTTGCTCGTAGAAAAAATAGGAAAACCACTTGAATTAGACAGGGATGGTATTTGGTGTGCACTACCGGTAGGGGCAATATATTGTGCTGCTTCCTACTTTTTTACCTGTTTTTTCTTCCAAATTGTCATTTTCTCTATCTAATTACCAATAATTTTGATTGCTGTTGATAGAAATCAATTAACGATTATCATGTTTAATGGATTTCAGAGACTCAATGAAGAAGTTTACAATATCATACCCTTGTGTTATGCTTAATGTTGATGTTGCAATAAATAATGCAAATGATCAATATCAGGTCAGCTTGTAATTTTATTAGCAAATTCACAATTTGATGCAGATTCTTCTGCTTCAGTGTTTTGCAGTTAGGGCAGTTGCTTTGCTATTGCTTGTTATTAATTCATTCTTTCAATTTTTTGACAGACACTCACAGATCCAATGAGGAAAACTTATACAACTCATAGTGAATGCTCTATTGAATTTGAGGTGGATGGACCATATAAGGTAAAATGTAGCCATATTTTATGATTTACATGTTTT